>Ga0182030_10002011_pt1 | contig 42879 bp, 27 predicted proteins | sample 812S3MmetaG_FD_121299 | JGI IMG/M metagenome (GOLD analysis project Ga0182030, IMG submission 121299) | Permafrost microbial communities from Stordalen Mire, Sweden - 812S3M metaG (Illumina Assembly) | ecosystem: Environmental > Terrestrial > Soil > Wetlands > Permafrost | place: Sweden... | reverse complement strand
TTATGAAACGACACCGCCCCCCAGATGAGCAACAGCAGCCCAATCGCCAGCACTACGTACCGGTTATTGAGCGAAAAATCTACAAGATTGCGAATCATGGCTTCTTCCTTGGGCCTCGTAGTTTGGCGTTATTCGTTGTCGATTACATTTTCGAGATTGACAGCGTTTGTCACGACCTGCTGGCCTGGTTGCAACCCCGAGAGAATCGCCTGCATATTGTTCGGCAACTGTTCGCCACTGACGACCTGAATCCGCTTGAACTTGCCTTGCACTGGGATGAAAACCCAATCGCGGTCGTGCAGATGCACGATCGACGACGACGAAATAGTCGAGTAGGACTTCTTTTCCTTGCCGAACAAAGTGGCCGTGGCGAACATACCTGGCCGCATCATCTCGCCGGGATTAGCCACTTCAATACGGACCTTCGCGGTGCGGATATTCGGATCGAGAATCGAGCCGATGTTGCTGATCGTGCCTTTGAGAACTTTGTCCGGATAGGCGGTCAGCTTGATCTCGGTCGGTTCACCGACGCGCACGTTGGCCATGTCGCTTTCGAAGACGTCGCAGACAATCCACACGGAGGTCAGGTCAGAAATAGTGAATGGATTCGGTGTAGAGTAGGCCTGTACCGACGCCCCGATCGCCACTTCCTGATCGGTGATCACGCCGGAAACCGGAGCGAAGATATCGACAATTCCCTTCGGATTATCGGGATCGCTTCCGAGCAGGTGAAGATGCTCAGTGGAGGTATCGAGGGTGGTCTTGGCGTCGTCCTCGGCGTCTTGCGCGACCTCCAGATCTCCCTGCGCGATGGCCCCATGCTCGTACAGTCCCTTCGCGCGATCCAATTGCTTGCGGGCAAGCAGCTCATCGGAAATGGCCTTGCGGTAGGCGTCGAAGCCTGCAGAAATGTCGTCGCTGCGAACACGCATCAAGAGTTGGCCCTTCTTGACTGCGTCGCCGAGCCGCGCGCGGATGTCCACAATGCGGCCGGAGGCAAGCGAAATCACCGGTACAGTTCGCGCGATGTCTGGAATTACAGAGCCGGTCACGAACAATTGCGAAGGTGCTTGATATTCGGTCGCTGTTGCAATCGGATACCTCTCTGGATGCTCGACCGAAAAAAAGGTGACGTCCACTCCGGAAATCACATTGGTAGGAGGCGGCGCTTCTGCGGCCGCATTCACCTTATCACTCTTGCAGCCGCTGATGGTCAGCAATGCCGCCAGAACGCTCAACAGCAAACCGAGTTGCAATGCCCTGTTTTTCATACGAACCTCTTCAACCTCTTGCATCTTTCAATGATTCAGACGCATTGCTACCATCCAGCACAAGTTATGTGCAAGGTGTATGTCGCAGCGCTGGTCAACTTATGTCTGTGAGCAGCGCCGAGTTACTCAGAACCAGGCGCTGCTTGATTAGTCTTGGTGATAGGCTGCACTCATAACTTGCTGCCCTGTGAATCGCGCTTTAGAACCTGACCTTAATCGCAAGCGTCGTATTCACTTGACTAACGCGCAGGTCAGGCCACCAGATTGCAGTTGCGTCCGGCGTCTTCCCCGTTCCATTTCCTGCAAGGAAGCAGGCGGATTCTGCGGAAGCCAATCCCGCTGATCCATAGCCGGAGCCGGAGGCAGCGCCGCTTGCGCATGCATACTGCGCTGGAGCGCCGTTGTTGCCGCCCGGAGGCGTAATGCCTCCGCGACCTGTCCAGTATGGAACATCGGCGTGGCGATAACCTTCCTCCAAAGTGAAGGTGATGAACTGGCTCGGCATATAGTCGAAGGTGATGGTTCCGTCATGCATATGGGAGCGATCACCCGCGTTCTCGGTAAAGTAGGGAGTTCCAGTTGTCGCCGTTGCGCCGTTGATAGGTGGGAGCAACGTGAGATAGCGGCCGGGATTGTTCATGAAGCCGCCGCCCAAAGTTACAGCGTAGAGGTCTTTCTTGAACCACATACGGTCGTAGACCATCCATCCCATGAAGGCCTGCTTGGGTCTGCCGCCTTTGGAGTTATGGCAGTTGACGCCGCCATTGTAGCTGCTGGTTGTTCCTGTTTCAGGAGAGTTTCCTTGGGGATCCAACGCACCATCCGAAGTGCCGAATGAGGGACCACCGCCGCCGTATTCGCAACCAAGATCGCCGGTGAAGGTGAATGCCGCCTTATCAAAAAATGCCTTGGGCTTGTCATAGTACTTGACCTGAATGCTGTCGTCGGTGTGGATGCGCGAGCGTCCAGGGAATCCAACTGCATCCTCTCCCAGGCCGTAGTTGTTGAAGACTAGGTCCAGGTACGGCTTGGGGCGCCACATGATCTGTCCGCCCAGGCCGGGTTTACCGTTGGCGCGGGCATACGATTGCCAGCCGTTGATGATCCACGGCTCGATCTTCAGGTTCTTCGTTGGAAAGTACTGGATGCGAAGACCGTTGAAAAACCACGGTGTATTCGACGACACGAACGAAGGCTGGTAGGTCCAGTTGTCGAAGTTGTAGTAGCTGAAGAGGCCGATGTAGGAGACGAAGATGCCCGCATCCACGTTAAGGCCGTGAGCCACATCGAAGTGATAACCTCCCCATCCTTCTGAGATGTACTTGTAAGCCCCAGCTAGATCCCATTGGCCACGGCTGGGAGTGGCATCATTGCGCGGAGTGGTCGTGGCAAACAAGCCATTCATTGTGAGGAAGCGGCCGCGTACATTGTCAATGCGAATGTCGCCGCCGAAGCTGAGTTGCTCAAGCTGCCACTCATCGGAACGGAAGCTCTCCGTCGCGCCGCCCATGGTGTCGTCTTTGGGATGGTTGTAGTCAAGGATGTAGTTCGCGTCTGCGCGGAACTCGGGAGTAAAGTATTTGGTTGCCATGGGACTGTCCACCTGATGTCCATTGTTGTTCAACCAGGTCCAGTCACCGGGGAACGGTGCTTCTTTGGTCGTTCTCTCGGCACTGATCTCAGGAGGCGCGGGAGTTGCAGCTGGGGCAGGAGTGGTTGTAGCCGGAACAGCCGACGTCGCAGCAGTGCTAGGCGTGTTGCGGGCTTTCTGTTCTGCTTCAAGCTGCGCAATGCGAGCCTTCAACTCATCGAGTTCTTTGATGACCGGATCGTTATTGTTCGGCTCTGCCGCATTCGAACTAGGTGGCGTTGTATTATCTGGGGTTGAAGCTGCGCTCTGGGCATGACACGCAAGCTGCAAAGCAAGACCGCAGATTGCACATCCTGATGCGATGATGGTCTTGAAGTTATTCATCATTGGTATCGACCTCCTTGACGCCTTGCGTCTGGCTGAGATGCATTGCTTTCGCTGAGGAATGGGAAAGCTTTTACTTCTTCCTTCCTCGTCTAAATTGTTATGCGAAGCGACGTAAGGGAATCGCAAATAATTCGCAGTGTTTTCGACAATGTTAATCATCATTGCGCCTCATAGTGTGTCTTTCCATGTCACTTGCATCAGCTCTGGGTGAAGAATTGTGCAATGACTTATGTAAACGCTAAAGCGAGAGACATAAGGAATATGTGTGTGATTTTCACAAAGTCATAAGCAACCCATGAGCATGAAATAATGAATGCGTAATATAGGGTTGTATGATTACTATTTAGTTAACTTATGGATTACTTGACTGTCTTTTTATCTCTGAGAATTGATACTGATCCTACGTGAATGCACGGCTTATATCTTCGTCCTTATTCATTCTTTATCTATTCGTCTCTAGCATGACGATTAGACATTGCAGCTACTTCTATCGGTTCTATTGCCGATCGTGACGCTGTGCAGTCGTGAGTCATACAATTGCCAACAAAATGGGGCGCATAGCTGAGCAATCTAATCAATCAATGCACGCAGATCGGAGAATCGAATGCGACGATCACAATTTCTATGGACAATTCTTCTGTTGATAGCTTCCACCGTGCTGGCGCAGGATGCTTCATCTCTGACACCCCGGATTCAGCAGGTTCCTGACAAGGATGGCGTGTACTATGCAGGGCCTGAGGTCACCGCGCCTCAGCTACGGAGCACAGCCTACGTGATCTACCCAGAGGGTGTGCCGACCAGAGCAGTTCAGGGCATGACCGTGCTTGCCATGGTGATTGACGCCAACGGTATTCCTGCGCACATTCAGGTTCTGCATACGCATGGCGACCTGTTCGATCTAGCCACCATCGCGGCAGTAAAACAGTCCGTATTTGAACCGGGAAGATTGGCAAACAAGCATGTTCCAGTATGGATTGACGTGCGCGTCATATTCCGTGCCAACCGCAGTCCGACCGTTCCTGAAATTCTTATCACCGAGAGAGACCTGCCTCTGCCAGATACTTCGCACTTTGAAGACAAACATCACAATCCTCTGTCGTACACACCTCCCATTCCAACTCATACTGTGGATGCGGACTTCACAGATCCGTTCGTAAAACATCCTTGGGTGCAAGTGGCCATCGTCACGGTGTTGGTAGGCGTAGACGGATTACCGAAAGAAGTTCATGTTCGGCGTGGACTTGGATTTGGATTGGACAAGAAGGCTGAGGCTGCCGTCTGGCAATACAGGTTTATGCCGGCGACCAAGAAAGGAAGGCCAATTGCTGCCCAGAGAGACGTGATGGTCGAGTTCACCAAGTTCTGACCACCAAGTTCTTGAATTCTAGACATACATAATAGCTGTAATATGTGGTTTGATACCAAACCATCCATTGCAACTAAAGTTCAGTTTCAACCAAACCTCGCGGTGGTTCAATGGTATGCATTCGAGCGGTCGCGGTATCCGCTCTGGAAGAAGACTCTCGTATTCTTTCTACACACTCCATCCACCCCCGCCGACGCTTGCCGCTTCAGAGCGTAGAAGCTCTTCGTCAGAAGCCATAACATGAGCGTGGGCATTAGCCCTTGAGAAACGGTTTTCGTGATTTTCAACTTGCACCACAGCCTGCTAAGCAAGCGAAGAAGGAGCAGCAAGCCCACCGTATGTAGTGCAGATAATTATCCTCGTGTGGCGCACAATCAATGAATGAACATAGACCAAGACCCCAAGAAGTACTGACCACCTTTCACCGGGGCATAATCCAAAGAAATATTATGCAAAAAATTGGCCTACCCCCTCCCCCCCCTGCCATATTTATTTTCGACCCCAAAACCTTGCAGATAATTAACGCGACTCAATCAATTCCAGCCAATTTCCATCCCATAACTCATACACAATGAATATCTTGAATCCACAAAAATGATTGCCCGCGCAATCAGCCTAATCTCCGCTTCATACCGCGAAATAGGACAAGCCTGCTGACTCGCTGATTTGGTGGACTTGCAAACCTGTGATCGTCACTGAGCAGTGGCAACTTGCGCTTTATAAAAAGCCTCCAGCTATTCAGTTGCTGGAGGCTCTCTTGCTTAGCGGTTCTTGGCAACTTCTTCTACAGTAACTGGATCGAGGAATGGCATTGCGGCGCGGAGTTCCTTGCCAACAATCTCAACCGGGTGCTTGGCTTCAGCATCGCGGAAGGCCTGGAATTCCTTGCGGCCAGAGTTCTGGTCGGCCAGGAATCTCTTGGCGAAAGTTCCGTCCTGAATTTCGGTGAGGATCTGCTTCATCGCCTTCTTGCTATCTGCGTTCACAACGCGAGGTCCGCTCACATAATCGCCCCATTCAGCCGTGTCGCTGATGGAGTAGCGCATGTAAGCAAGTCCGCCGCGATAGATCAGGTCAACGATCAGCTTCAGTTCGTGCAAGCACTCGAAGTAGGCGCTCTCCGGCTGATAGCCAGCCTCAACCAGCGTCTCAAAACCCGCCTTGATCAGCGCGCTGACGCCGCCGCAAAGCACGGCCTGCTCGCCAAAGAGATCGGTCTCGGTCTCTTCTTTGAAGGTGGTCTCAAGCACTCCGGCGCGTGTGCAGCCGATGCCTTTGAGATAGCTCAAATTGAGCGCGTGAGCCTTACCAGTCGCATCCTGATGAACAGCAATCAGTCCCGGAACGCCGCCGCCTTCGGTGAAGACTTCGCGCACGCGATGACCAGGAGCCTTGGGTGCCGCCATGCCAACATCAATACCCGCCACCGGAATGATCGTCTTGTAATGGATGTTGAAGCCGTGCGCAAAGAGCAGCAGCTTGCCCGCAGAAAGATTGGGTCCAATCTCCTCTGCGTATAACTTGGCCGCCGTCTGATCGGGAACCAGAACCATGACCACGTCTGCCCACTTGGTAACATCGGCAACAGTGCCAACTTCAAGGCCTGCCTTTTGCGCCTTGGCGATGGACTTGGAGTTGGCAGCAAGGCCAACCTTGACCTGAACGCCAGAATCCTTCAGGTTAAGAGCGTGTGCGTGCCCTTGCGAGCCGTAGCCAATGATGGCTACCTTTTTGGACTGGATGAGGGATAGGTCGGCATCTTGATCGTAGTAAGTTGTAGCCATGATTTTCTCTGTTTTCCTTTGCTTGCTTGGTTAGTGTTTGATCTGAATCACAACAAAAGTGAATCGCTATTCGAGCGCGGAAACGGTGTTTACTTCATCGACATCAACGGAGTTGTGCGAACCTGCGCCCATTGCTTTGAGCACGCGGCTGGTGTGCTGGCCGCGCCGCATCGTCATCTTGCCGCTGCGACAGATTTCAAGCACTCGATCTTCGCCTTCGTTGAGCACCTGAATAAGTCCTTCAATCTTGCTTTCGACGCCAGTCATCTCAATCATCAACGATTCAGGTGCCAGATCGACAATACGTGCGCGAAAGACTTCGACCAGTTCAAAGATCTGTGAACGATTTTTTGGCGTGGCAGCCACTTTGATCAACGCCAGTTCGCGCGTGACCGCTGGAGAAGAACCAATGTCGTCCACATCGACAACATTCTCCAGTTTGAACAAGCTGGCGCGAATGCGGTGGCCGGCTTCTGCTGAGGCCTCGGCAACCACAGTCATGCGCGACAATCCCACGCGCTCGCTGCGGCCTACGGTGAGTGAAGTGATGTTGATATTGAGGCGACGGAAGAGCGAGGCCACGCGTGTCAACACACCGGGCAAGTCTTCCACGTAAGCAACGAATGTATGCAGCATGATCTTCTTCCTTGCGTTTCAACGAACTGTTGTAAATGCCAACTCTGGTGACTTTGTAAACCAAATTAGTCGTCCGATGACTCAACCAGAGGATTCTTGCCCGGTCGGCGAATCATCTCGTGCAGCGCACTGCCGGCAGGAATCATCGGGTAAACCGACTCTTCTTTTTCAACCATGAAGTTGAGCAGAAACGCGCCGGGTGCAGAGCGTGCTTCTTCCACAGCAGAGGCTAGCTCAGCGCGAGTGCGAACAGCGCGACCACTGATGCCATGTGCGTCTGCCAACTTGACAAAGTCTGGACTAATCAGAGGTGTGCATTCGTAGTTCTTGTCGTAGAAAAACTCCTGCCACTGCCGCACCATGCCCAGAAATCCATTGTTGATGACGGCAATGTTGATCTTGATTTTTTCTTGAACGATGGTGGAAAGCTCACAGGCTGTCATCTGGAATCCTCCGTCACCGACGATGACCCAAACTTCTTTTTCCGGGCACGCAAACTTTGCACCAATGGCGGCAGGCAGTGCGAATCCCATCGTTCCGAGGCCACCAGAAGTGATGAGGCTGCGCGGATGTTCGTGATGATAGTACTGCGCCTCCCACATCTGATGCTGGCCTACGTCAGTAACTACGACCGCGTTGCCCTCAGTGATCCGCCACAGATCGTGAATCACATGAGCTGCGTACAAATGGCCGGAGTCAGGCAGATTCTTGATGTCGCGCACGGCGGAGTCGCCCTTGAGCCCGTCGATGGTTTTGATCCACGCAGAGCCATCGCGACCACTGACGCGCGGCAACAAACTCTCAAGTACTTCGCTCATGTCGCCAATAAGCGGCACATCGACCTTGATGTTCTTGTTCACCTCGGCAGGGTCCACCTCAATGTGAATCTTCTTGGCCTTGGTGGCATAGGTTGAGATAGAGCCAGTGACGCGATCGTCGAAGCGCATTCCGCAGGCAATGAGCAGGTCAGCCTCTTGAATGGCATGGTTGACCCACGACTCGCCATGCATTCCCATCATGCCTAGATTAAGAGGATGCGAGGCTGGAAACGCACCGAGGCCAAGCAGCGTGAGTGCAACCGGAGTCTGCGTGCGCTCAGCCAGAGTGCGTATTTGCTCCATCGCACTAGATTCGATAACGCCGTGGCCAGCGAGAATAACTGGGCGCTGCGCATTGCGAATCAACTCGGCTGCCTGGGCAAGACCGGATTCTTCAATCTTGCGCATGGGGTGCGGACGAACGGCGCGCGGCTTGGCTGCGGCAAAATCAAAAATCGCGGTGCCTTGCTGGGCATCCTTGGTGATGTCAACCAGCACCGGACCTGGCCGCGACGACTTCGCGATCTGAAACGCATAGCGAATGGCAGCCGCAATATCTTCCGTGCGATTGACAAGAAAGTTATGCTTGGTTACGGGCAGAGTGATGCCAGTAATATCCACTTCTTGAAACGCGTCGGTTCCAAGAATCTTGCTGGACACGTTGCCCGTGATGCAGACGATAGGAATCGAGTCGAGCATTGCTGTGGCAATACCAGTGACCAAGTTGGTAGCACCGGGACCGCTGGTCGCGATGCAAACGCCGACCTTACCCGAAGCGCGCGCATAGCCATCAGCCATGTGCGCCGCGCCCTGCTCATGTCGCACCAGTGTGTGATGGATGGGAAACTTGCGCAGTGCGTCATAAACAGGCAGAATTGCACCACCCGGGTAGCCGAAGACGTCCGTGACACCTTCACCAACCAGCGTGGCCCAGACGATCTCCGCGCCGGTAAGACGGGTTGGCGGATTGTTCGTTGCTTGCGTGTTCGTGTCGTTTCCCATGATGGACTCCTTTGTGAGCTATTCTTATCTAGTTCGCTTTTGTGTGATGCTGTCTGGCTAACTAGCATCTGAGCTGTACACTGAACTACGTTGTTGCACCCTCAGAAGCAGAGTTGACTCGATCCACATATTTGCGGAATACGCCGCGCGGATAGCGCAGTGCTGGCACTTTGAAATCCTTCAACCGTGCAGCCATTTCATCGTCGCTGATTTCAACATTGAGCTTGCGATTCGGAATGTCAAAGTGAATCATGTCGCCCTCGCGCACGGCGGCTATCGGTCCGCCAACAAAGGCTTCAGGGGCAACGTGACCAGCGGTAAAGCCGCGCGTTGCGCCACTGAACCGGCCATCGGTCAAAAGTGCGACCGACGTGCTGAGTTCAGTACCGCTGATCGCCGCAGTCACTTGCAGCATCTCGCGCATTCCTGGGCCACCCTTGGGACCTTCATAGCGAATGACGAGAACATCATTGGGCTTGATTTGTCCTGACTGCACTGCTGCAAAGCAATCATCTTCGCAATCAAAGACACGAGCAGGACCGCGATGTTCATAGCGATTGGCCGCAGCAATTTTCATCACGCAACCTTCAGGCGCAAGATTTCCCTTGAGAATTACCAGGCCGCCGTTAGGTTTGATGGGATTTTCAAAGCTTCCAATGACTTGTTGCCCAGGAGTTTCTTCAGCCAGTACAGCCTCTTCGGCTAGTGTCTTGCCGCTGATGGTCAGCATTGATCCATCCGCGTGACCCGCATCGATAAGACGCTTGGCCAGTAAACGCGAACCGCCCGCCTCCTGATAGTCGGAGGCAACAAATTTGCCTGCAGGAGTCAGAGAGCAGATGTAGGGCGTGCGCTTGCTGATGCTATCGAAATCGTCAATGGACAAAGGGATATTCATCTCGCGAGCTATTGCCAGAAGATGCAACACCGCATTGGTTGACCCGCCACTGGCAGCCACGCTGGCAATGGCATTTTCAATAGATGTACGAGTGATGATTTGCGAAGGACGACGGTTTGCGCGGACTGCATCCATGAGAATACGACCAGCCTCACGACACGCATCGAGCTTATTGTCAGCCGTTGCTGGAACGCCAGAAAGTTGAATCGGTGAGATGCCGAGAATCTCTCCGCTCATCGCCATGGTGTTCGCAGTGAACTGGCCTCCGCAAGCGCCTGCGCCGGGACAAGCCTCTGCTTCAAGCCTCTCCAACTGCGCGTCATTGATGCGACCTTCAGCGTGCGCACCGATGCCCTCGAAAACATTCTGAATCGTAATATCTACGCCATCGAGCTTGCCTGGTTTAATTGATCCACCGTAGAGCATCATGCCAGGAATATCGAGCCTGCAAAGAGCCATGATAATGCCAGGCATATTCTTGTCGCAGCCGCCGATACCTACCAACCCGTCAAAGAGATTGCCGCGAGCAACCAACTCGATGGAATCTGCGATCACTTCACGACTAACCAACGAAGCCTTCATGCCCTGAGTGCCCATCGTGATGCCATCACTGATGGTGATGGTGTTGAACTCCATCGGTGTGCCGCCTGCCTCGCGAATGCCCTCTTTGAGTGCTTCTGCAAGATCACGCAGGTGAACGTTGCAGGTGCCAATCTCGGTCCATGTGTTTGCGATTCCGATGATCGGCTTGTGTAGGTCTTCTTTGCTGTAACCGACACCGCGCAGGTACGAGCGCGCTGCGGCGCGGCTTGGTCCTTCGGTCATCGGAATGCTTTGACGCTTGCCTTCAATGGTCATTGTGTCTTTCTGAACCTTGTTGAGCTTCTAGCTCCTAGCAAGTTGATGCTAGCTTGTGTGTGCTGCTGTTTTCAGTTACCGGTAGTTAAACTTTTGCCTTCAACCAACCAGCCTGATCGTGCTGCTTTTCAAATGTGTCCAACGCCGCCGCATGGCGCAGTGTCAGCCCAATGTCGTCGAGACCTTCAACAAGGCAGAACTTGCGGAATGGATCGATTTCGAAGGTTGCGTTAAATCCGTTGCTGTCAGATACAGTTTGCGCTTCAAGCGAAACAGTGAGTTGATAATTCGGAATGGTCTTCGCATTGTTGAGCAGCAAGGCCACTTGTTCTACGCTGAGTCGGGCCAGTACGATGCCGTTCTTGCCTGCATTGGAAAAGAAAATATCTGCGAATGTGGGCGCGATAACAACACGGAAACCGTAATCTGACAGTGCCCAGGCGGCGTGCTCGCGACTCGATCCACATGCAAAGTTTTTTCCTGCGACGAGGATCTGCGAACCCTTGTAACGCGCGTCGTTGAGTACGAAAGAAGGCTCCGGCTGACCTGCCGCATTATTACGCCAGTCAAAGAACAAAAAGTCGCCGTAGCCGGTGCGCTCAATACGCTTCAAAAACTGCTTGGGAATGATCTGGTCCGTATCGACATTCGTTCTGTCGAGAGGCATTGCGAGGGATGTGAGTGTGCGAAAGGGTTCCATTATGCTTTTACCTCCCAGTTGCGAATATCAACGAAATGCCCAGCAATTGCTGCTGCGGCGGCCATTTCCGGGCTAACCAGATGAGTGCGTCCGCCGCGTCCCTGACGGCCTTCAAAGTTGCGGTTGCTCGTTGAGGCGCAACGCTCTCCAGGCGCAAGAATATCGGGATTCATCGCAAGACACATGGAGCATCCAGGTTCGCGCCAATCAAAGCCCGCCTCGCGGAAGATGCGATCCAGACCTTCTTTTTCTGCCTGTGCTTTGACTGCTTGCGAACCGGGAACCACCATTGCATTTACTTTGGTAGACACCTTGTATCCAGAAGCGATGCGAGCGGCGGCACGCATATCTTCAATGCGACCGTTGGTGCAAGAACCAATAAAGACGCGGTCAATCTGCACATCTTCGAGTTTGGTTCCGGCCTTCAGGTCCATGTATTCAAGTGCACGTTGCAGATTCGCGCGCTCCAACACATTGGAGTTTGCCGCAGGATCAGGCACAACTGAAGTGATGGGCGCTACCATACCGGGGCTTGTTCCCCAACTCACGTATGGCTCAAGCGTGGAGGCATCAATCACCAACTCACGATCAAACTTTGCGCCTTCATCGGTGTACAGTTTGCTCCATTCACTGACGGCTTCATCCCATGCAGCGCCTTGCGGAGCGTACTTGCGACCCTTAAGATACGCAAATGTTTTTTCATCGGGAGCGATCATGCCAGCACGCGCACCAGCCTCGATGCTCATGTTGCAGACCGTCATACGGCCTTCAATCGAGAGAGCGCGAATCGCGGAACCTGCATACTCGACCACGTAACCGGTCGCGCCGTCTGTGCCGATTTGTCCAATGACCGCAAGAATCATATCCTTTGCGGTTACACCTTTGGGCAGCTTGCCTTCAATGGCGATGCGAAAGGTCTTTGGCTTTGATTGCGGCAGCGTTTGTGTTGCCAGCACATGCTCCACTTCGCTGGTGCCGATGCCAAACGCAAGCGCACCAAAAGCGCCGTGGGTGCTGGTGTGCGAGTCGCCGCAGACGATCGTCATTCCCGGCTTGGTAAAACCAAGCTCAGGTCCAATCACATGCACCACACCTTGATCGGGCGAGTCCACATCGAACAACTCCACGCCGAAGTCCGCGCAGTTCTTGCGCAGTGCTGCAATCTGTTTGACAGCAATTTGGTCAAGGATGTTGAGGCGGCCTTCAATCGTTGTCGGAATGTTGTGGTCAACGGTGGCGATGCAACGATCAGGACGGCGGACCTTACGACCTGTCAGCCGCAGCCCCTCGAATGCCTGAGGCGAAGTAACCTCGTGCAGCAATTGCAGGTCAATGTAGAGCAACGTTGGTTCGCCTTGCGGTTCGACCACTACGTGCTGCTGCCAGACCTTTTCAAATAATGTCTTTGGTGTTGAACTCATCGCTTAATTCACCATGTCCCTCAGGGGCTAATGCCTCCGGATTATGTGTTACCTGATGTACGGACTAAACCCCGCACCCTATACGAAAACACTCCTGAAAATTATTACGCATTCACAAGCAAAGTTTTCAGGTTTTCGCGAACCTTGGCACCAACTTCTTTGGTGGAAAGAACGGTGAATCCCTGCGCATTGGAACGCGCCAGATCCGGTGTGCGGAAGCCTGCTTCAAGCACTTTGCGCACAGCGGCCTCAATTGCCGCCGCCTCCGTCTCCAACCCTGCCGTATGGCGCAGAATCAGCGCAGCCGTGAGGATTGCGCCCATTGGGTTCGCAAGTCCCTTGCCCGCAATATCAGGCGCGGAGCCATGAATCGGCTCATACAAATTCACTTTGCCGCCGATGGTGGCAGACGGCAACATTCCAAGCGACCCGGTTATAACACCAGACTCATCTGAAAGTATATCGCCAAACAAATTCTCCGTCAGCACCACATCAAAGTCACGCGGACGATTCATCAGGTGCATAGCCATCGCATCCACATACTGATGTTCGAGCACGACGTCAGGAAACTCGGCTGCAATCTCAATTACAGTAGCGCGCCACAGTTGCGAGACTTCAAGCACGTTGGCCTTGTCTACACTGGTGAGCTTCTTGCGACGTTTCTGTGCCAGTTGAAATGCAACGCGGGCGACGCGAGCAACTTCATCATGGGTGTAACGCATGGTGTTCCAGGCTTCGTTGTTGGCGCGATTCCACTCGCGTGGCTGACCGAAGTAAAGTCCCCCAAGCAACTCGCGGACGAAGAGAATATCAGCGCCTTCAATGATCTCTGGGCGCAATGGGCTATTGACGGCAAGTTCTTTCAACGCGAATGCCGGACGCAAGTTTGCAAAGCCACCGAGTGCAGAACGAATTTGCAGCAACCCGGCTTCAGGTCGCTTGTCGGGTGCGAGTGAATTGAACTCGTTGCCGCCAACAGCGCCCAACAGCACGGCGTCCGATTCCAGCGCGGCAGCAAGGGTTTCAGCCGGCAGGGGCGTTCCATCTGTTGTGATGGCGATACCGCCGATGCGCTTGAAATCAAGCTCCAGCGTGTGACCACCTTGCTCCATTACATCTTTCAATACAGCAACTGCTTCATTGGTCACTTCAGGACCGATGCCGTCTCCTGCCGTTACTAATACTTTCAGCTTCATGCGTTCTCTCTTCCAGAGTTCAGTATTCAGTGATCAATTTGCGGCTTTGAGCTTCGATCGGTTGATGGATCTCTCGATCAGTTTCAAGGCCAATAGCAATGCGATCCAGATAAAAACAAAGTTCAGTGCAAATGCGGTCTGCAAAAACAACAATGAGTGATCGCCGCCTTGGAAGACCATATCTGCCACCCACAATCCCGGTGCAGTAAACGGAGCTTGCAACCATTCCAATCTGCTTCTGCCCGCTTCATACGCAAGCAACATCAATATCGGAGATGCAATCGCCGTCGTTGCGAGTTGCGCGATCAAGCGTTTGATTGTTGCTTGCTTCAACAAAAAACTTACCTCAGCGGCAAAAGCCCACGACTATATTTCACTTCAATCCAACTCTGAAACTTTCTCATGGCGACGTTCGCGGATTTGATCGGGCAGCACTCCCACCAAATCCTGATCGTAGATGTTCTTCTTGCGGTCAGCGAGTGCGACAAAACGGTAGTAGGTTTGCTGCAACTCCTCACGTGTAAGCGTAAAGCCGAGTTGCTCCAAACGATTGCGCAGCGCAGCGCGGCCAGAATGCTTGCCCAAAACCAGATGTGTCTTGGCAACTCCGACCAATGCGGGTGTCATGATCTCATAGCAGAGCGGGTTGGCCAGCATTCCATGCTGATGAATGCCCGACTCGTGCGCAAATGCGTTATCGCCTACGATGGCCTTGTTTGGCGAGGGGCGAAAGGTGATGATTTGCCCCAGCACCTGGCTCGTAGGGTATAGGTTATCGAGCTTGATGCTAGTCGAAACGCCATAGCGATCTCCGCGCACATAGAGCGCCGCTGCAATCTCTTCGAGAGCCGCATTACCGGCACGCTCACCGATGCCGTTGATGGTGCACTCCACCTGACGAGCTCCGTTCTGGATTGCAGAAAGCGAGTTGGCAACCGCAAGACCCAAGTCATCGTGGCAGTGCGAAGAAAGGGTGATTCCTTGCTCGTCAATGGCCGGAACGCGCTTGCGAACCTCAGCAAACATATGGCCGTATTCTTCGGGAATCGAGTAGCCCACGGTGTCGGGCATATTGATAGTAGTGGCACCAGCTTCAACGGCTACACGCACCATCTCAACCAGAAAGTCGCGGTCAGAGCGAGTTGCATCTTCAGGTGAAAACTCAACATCATCCACGTGCGTGCGAGCCAGACGAATCGACTCACCCGTCAGGTCAAGAGCCTGTTGGCGGCCGATCTTGAGCTTGTATTCGAGATGCAGATCACTCGATGCGAGAAAGATGTGGATGCGCGAGCGATCAGCAAACTGCAAAGCTCGGGCAGCCATTTCGATATCTTCCGTTTTAGCGCGGGCCAGCGAGGCAATGCGCGGTTTGCGAATTGCCTGGGTGATCGTTGCAATCGCCGCAAAGTCACCCTCCGAGGCCATGGCAAAGCCCGCCTCAACAATGTCAACGCCCAGATCCTCAAGGGCATGGGCCATCGTCAACTTTTCTTGCGTGGTCATGCTGCAGCCGGGAGACTGCTCACCATCGCGCAACGTTGTGTCAAAAAATACTACGTGATCTGAACTCATGCTCTCGCCTGCCGGGGAAACTCTTTTGTGACGCTTCCAGTGTCTCGTATCGGGGTCGTATAAGGCAAAGTTATAATTATTTGATAAGCAATAATTATTCGTTATGATAATTCCAGCTATTGAATTGCATCTCAGAGGCCAGCCTATGGAACTGAATCAACTCGAGACTTTCCTGGCAGTAGCAGAGGAACATAGTTTTTCGCGCGCTGCTGTGAGGCTGCATCGAACCCAACCGGCCATAAGCCAGGTGATTCGCAAATTGGAAGCATCGGTGGGCGAAACGCTCTTTGATCGTGCTGCGCGAGACGGATCGCTGACAGCAGCTGGAGTGCTTCTGCGCGATTATGCTCTGCGCCTGCTTGCATTGCGCCGCGAGGCCTCAAGCGCCTTGGATGAGTTGAAGAGTTTGGAGCGTGGCCGTCTGCAACTGGCCGCCAACGAATACACCTGTATGTATCTGCTGCCTGCCATTGATCGCTTTCGCCGTGAGTTTCCTCACATCAGTGTCGCTGTGCATCGGATGCTGGCCTCGCACATACCCGATGAATTGAATTTGCGCACTTTTGAGTTGGGTGTCATCTCGTTCCGGCCAGATCCCGCGCAGTTTCGGACAATTGCCATTTACGGCGATAGTCTCGCCTTCATCGTCAGTCCCCATCATCCCTTGGCTGGGGCCAAGCGACTTTCAATCAATGATCTGGGTGATGAACTTTTTATTGCACACAATGTAGCCTCGCCGCTGCGGCGCAAGGTGATCGAAGCATTTCAACGCTTCAGAACTCCGTTGAATATGGGCATTGAGTTACCGACCATTGAGGCGATCAAGCGATTTGTTGCGATGGGCAACGGAGTTGCGCTGGTTCCGCATCTTACGGTGGCGCGAGAGTTGGAGACTGGAGACCTGGTCTGCGTTCCCGTTGATGAACTGGAGGTCAAGCGAGTTTTGCGTCTGGTGCATCGACGACAGACCACACTCTCCTACGCGGCAAAGGCTTTTTTGCGCACGGTGCGCACATTGGCACAAGAGCAGGGACCACCATTTTATTATCAGGTGGAACGGGCTGGGTGATGACGCATCCATTCTGCTCGATCGGCGTGACGATTGGATATGTCGCTAATGCTTGCCGTGGCCCGGGTCTTATCTTCCGCTGAGCTTTTTTGGATCAGCCCCGCCAGCACCCATCAGGATGAGTGAGCGTTGCGCAAATGGCGAATAGACGAGCAGCGTTGTACACGCAAGTGCCAAACCATAATTGATGTGGTGCAAGAGCAGGAAGGGTGCCAATGACCACAGCTCATCGGCGACGAGCAGAAACGGCCAAATCTTGAGGACTGTTTTGTCTGCTTCTGGCGCATGAAAGAACATCGCAGAGAGAATGAAGGCGCGCACAGGAATCAGGATCGCCGCAGTCACGATCATCAGGGTTAGTATCTGGGATGATCTTTGCAGCGGCGACAAAAGATCTTCAATCTCAGCCAGATTTGCCAGTGCCCCAACATAAAAACCCAAGTAAATGAACTGGAACAGGATGAAGAGTGCCTGCACAACCGGATACGAAGCGTGCGGAAGTTCCTCTGGGGAAGCAAGAATTCTGCGGCTAAACCTGGATGCTGGCTGTGCCGGTGTTGGTATCGGTTCGATTGCCGCAGCCGAGTCGGGCAGCGTGGCGAAGTGATTGTCATTTAAGACGATTCGCTCAACCGGAGCAACAAACCGATAGCCGCGGCGGGCAAGGGTCTCAACGAATCGAGAATTGCCAGCCTTGTCGCCAAGGGCCTCACGTATGCGATTGACGGCCGAATTCACACCGTGTTCATAATCAACGAAAGTTCCTTCAGGCCAAAGTTCCTGGGCGATTTCTTCTCGACTCAGTAGTTCGCCGGGCCGCTCCAGCAGCATCCGCAACACTTGAAATGGCTGCCTATTCAACTTGACGCGAGTTCCCTGCCGGCGAAGCTCTCCTGAGATGGCATCCACTTCAAATACGCCGAAGCGATAGCGTTGAGCTGGCCTTGAGTCCGTCATATATTGATGCCATTCTATCCGATTGCCCGGATCGCTCGCTTCTGACAGACAATAGACAATTGCAGGTAAGCCAATTTTAATCAGCTTATTGCACGGTGACAAACAACTACCTATAAAAGAGATTGCCGGGATTGCGACAAACAGAAAAGCGGCGTAGTGTCCAGTTCATGACGCAACGCAAATCAGCAGGCTTCAAGAGATTCTTGGTCCATTACACACTGCGGGCGCTACTCATCCTGTTGCCAATACTGACCTTTTCTGGATATTTGAAGGCTGAACCTTCGTCTGCTGCCGTTTCAGCATTCAACTCGTATGTCAGTGCCGTTGAGTCGCGCCTTGCTCAGCAGCACCGATCGCACGATGCCTTTCTTTCCCACGTGCCGTTTGGACAGCAAAGAACGAACCTGCAAAGCGGAGAATTGATTATTGACCAGATTACGCCATCCGCCGGTGCAGATATTCCTGGCGCGTTGCTGCACCACTGGCGTGGTACTGCATTTGCGCCTGGGGCAAAAGGAGCGGATTTTGTGCATCTGATGCGGGATTTCAACAACTATCCTCAGCATTTTTCCCCACAAGTGATTCAGGCAAAAATCCTCACACAGCACGACAATTATTTGCAAGCCGCGATGCGGGTACGCCAGCAAAACGTCATCACGGTGGTGATGGATTCGACGTACGACATTGCCTTTGGACAACTCGACGCACAGCATGGATATAGCATCTCGCGCAGCACTCATATCGCCGAGATCGACCAGCCCGGCACCAAAACCGAACACGCCTTGAACGCCAAAGATGAGCACGGATTTCTTTGGCGACAGAACACCTATTGGAGCTTCGAGGAACGGGACGGCGGACTATATATACAGATTGAGTCGGTCTCGCTGACCCGCTCCATTCCCACAGGAATGGGATGGGTACTTCGACCCTTTATCGAAAGTGTCCCACGAAAATCATTGGAATTCACATTACGCTCAACCCGCAACGCATTGTTTAGATAGAATTTATTCATTGCAGTGACAGGGGGACGGCTCACTCGTAACAGCATCGACAGTAACAAAAGTGGCGGACCAACCAAGATTTTGGCTGGGTGGGCATCGTACTATTGGAACAAATATCACTATTTGACAATATATATTTTTCACTTGACATTAATCGCTTAAACGTTTTATCGTTCGCTGCGCTGTTGAAGATACGAAAAACTCAGCAGCTACGATCCGTAAGAATTTTATCTTTGTATCCTTTTTGCCTCCAGCATTCATTCTGCTCATAAACCAGAGATCCAACTGGCATTTTCGACTCGCATGAGAAGGCACAAATAACGGCATCATTCTTCCAAACGAATGCAAAACACGCGGAAAAGCGCGTGGTCGTGTGATGCAGAGGAGAAATCATGTTTCAGCCACAAACTCCCTCCCGTCGGCAGATATTCGCTGATCGGTTGTGCGGGCGAACATCGCTCGTGCTCGTTACTTTATTTCTAACCCTGTTTGCGCAAATCGCATTCGCGCAGCACGTCACTAATCCATTCGCCAACGCCACTTTCTATGCCAATCCAGACTATGCAAATGAAGTCAACACAGCCATCGCGGCTGAACCGGCTGGTTCTACGCTTGCCGAGCAGATGAATACGGTAGCGAACTATCCGACAGCCGTTTGGCTAGACCACATCGGAGCCATTGCGGGCGGTGGATCCAACAGTGGCCGTTTGAGCCTTCAGGGACACATCACGGCAGCGCTTGCTCAGCAAGCAGCTTCTGGCAGCGGCAAGCCGATCGTCGTCGAACTGGTGGTTTACGATCTACCCGATCGCGACTGCGCAGCGCTGGCTTCAAACGGCGAACTGAGCATCGCCGGTAACGACACGTTGTCAGACGGCACGAAACTGACGGGTACAGGTCTTCAGGAGTATGAAAGCCATTTCATTACTCCTATCTATAACGTTCTGAATCAATACGCGAGTAATCCGAATATCCGCTTTGTGCTGGTAATTGAAGATGACTCATTGCCGAACATGATTACAAACACCGGCCTGAGTTATCCACTAACCAACTGCATCGCGGCGAATGCTGGCCAACAATATCCAACCCTTTCAATGAATGGTGTGTATGTGCAAGGCATTACATACGCGCTCAATCAGTTTCACTCCATTCCCAATGTTTATAACTATCTTGATGTAGGACATCACGGTTGGCTCGGCTGGGCCGCCAACATGACAGCCTCTGTTCCTTACTTTCTACAAGTGGCACAAGGAACAACAGCGGGTGTGACCAGCATCGATGGCTTCATTACGAACACCGCCAACTATGGCCCGACCACAGAACCATATATGACGGCAAATGAAGAGATCGGTAGCAATCCGGTCCGATCTGCAACCTTTTATCAATATGACAGCTATATTGATGAGGAAAGCTATGCAGCTGCGTTTGACACAAATCTTGTTGCCGCAGGATTCCCCTCCACGCTTGGCTTTCTGATCGACACATCACGCAATGGCTGGGGTGGAGCGAACCGGCCCACAGGCCCGAGCACCAGCACAGTACTCGATACCTTCGTGAATGCATCCAGGATAGATGAACGCGATGATATGGGTCAGTGGTGCAATCAAGAAAATCAAGGCTTGGGCGTGCCGCCAACAGTAAACCCTGGGGGCTTTGCTAATCTCCAGGCTTATGTCTGGATCAAGCCGCCGGGCGAATCGGACGGCAATTATCCGGGCAGCGTTTATAACGGCGTCACATCCACGACCGGCGATCCAAATTGCGACCCGGCGCACGACAATGCGTTGGCCAACAACTTTCCGGTTAACTCTATTCCGAACTCTCCAAGAGCTGGAACCTTCTGGCTAGAAGAGTTCGCAATGGATGTGGAGGATGCCTATCCAACGGTTCCCGCAACGCCAATTGGCTCGTCGGGAACATTCGTTATCGCAACCGCTGGAGCGGCCAGCGTGGAGCAGGGAACAACAGCCGCCAGCAGCGTTACGGTCAGCGATACCGGCACCTTCAGCGGTTCTGTCATGTTGAGCATAACCGGATTGCCCGCGGGCGTTACCGCAACATTCGGTACACCTATAGTTGTTGGATCGGCAGGCAGCACGCTTACCTTTGTGGCAACTGCTGCGGCTGTTCCTGGAACTTATCCACTGACAGTTACCGGAGTTAACGGAACAACTACCAAGACTGCGGCACTGAGTCTCACGGTTGTTGCCGCGCCGAACTTTACCATCTCCGTTCCTTCCACTCCAGTTACCCTGTTGCCAGGACAGAATCCAACCGACACCATCACTGTCACCTTTGTTGGCGGCCTTACTGGAAGTGTCTCGGTGAGTGCGAGCAATCTTCCAACCGGAGTGAGCGCAAACTTTGCTCCATCGTCCGTAAACGCTCCGGGTGGCAGCATTGTTGTAAACTTCAACGGCCAAACCAGCACGCCGAGCGGAACATACTCCGTGTCGATCAATGGGACGAATGGCACCATCACGCATTCGACCACACTCACCCTCATCGTATCGGGAACGAGCACCTTTACACTAGCCCCCTCTGCACCTGCGCTTTCGATAGCTCAAGGCAAGAGTGGAGCCGACACGATCACAGTGACGGGTGCGACCAGCAGCGTTACGCTTGCTGCATCTGGCCTGCCCAGTGGAGTGACTGCTGTATTTGGCACTAACCCCACCACCAGCAGCAGCGCGGTCACATTCACAGCCAACAGCACGGTTGCCGCTGGAACTTATCCAGTCACAATTACCGGAACCAGTGGCACAGTGACTGCCTCAACAAGCATCGGCCTCACGATTACGACTGGGACAACGCCGAGTTTTACGCTTGCACCCGCTGCATCGACACTATCGATTGCACAAGGCGCAAGTGGTACTGACACTGTTACAGTCACTGACGCGGGTGGATTCACTGGCAGCGTTACGCTTGCCGCCTCTGGCTTACCCAGCGGAGTTACAGCGGTCTTCGGCACGAACCCCACCGCCGTCAGCAGCAGCATCACCTTCACAACCAGCAGCACAGTTGTCGCTGGAACTTATCCAATCACCATCACCGGAACATCCGGTGCGCTAACTGCATCCACAAGCATCTCTCTTACCGTAACCGGCGGCATAGCAACAGCGATCACGCCTTATCTCCAGGTGAATGGAGCAGCGTGGCAACAAGTCTCCACTGCAACCGTAGCTTCTGGAGCCACAGTAAACCTTGGCCCGCAGCCTCTCAGTGGCACATGGAGCTGGACCGGTCCTAGTGGATTTACTTCCAGCGCACGTCAGATTAACTCCATCCCTTTGACCACAGGAGCTAACACGTTTGTGGCAACTTACACCAATGCAAGCTCCGTAAAGAGCACACAAACGTTTGTGATCACAGTAACTGGAACGACGCCGAGCTTCACGCTCGCACCCGCTGCATCGACAGTGTCGATTGCTCAAGGCGCAAGCGGTACTGACAGCGTTGCAGTCACTGGCGCGGGCGGATTCACCGGCAGTCTAACTCTTGCCGCATCTGGCTTGCCCAGCGGAGTAACTGCCGTCTTCGGCACGAACCCCACGACTGGCAGCAGTGCAATTAACTTCGCTGTCAGCAGCACAGTCGTTGCGGGAACGTACCCAATCACCATCACCGGAACCAGTGGCACGTTGACCGCATCCACCACCATCGCAGTCACTGTAACTTCAATTGGCACCGGCGGATTTGCTTGCCACGTTGGTTATTCGATTACCAGCCAATGGCCCGGTGGTTTCGGCACAGCTATATCCATCAACAACACTGGCACAACGGCCATCACCAACTGGACGCTGACGTGGACATTCGCCAACGGACAGGTGGTTACGCAACTGTGGGGTGGCAATTTGACCCAGAGTGGCGCCAACGTGACGGTGACCAACATGAGCTACAACGGAAGCATCCCCGCAGGAGGCAGCTACAACGCCGTTGGTTTCAACGGTACATGGAACAACACAACCAACGCTGCACCTGTTTCATTTGCAGTCAATGGAACTACCTGCAATTGAAAATAGTTCGTCGCAACTTAGTCTCATAACTTGGCGCAGTGAACCAGGCAAACACCTGTTTCACTGCGCCATCAACAAGCAAAGAGTTAGAACAGGTGTAGTTCACTTGATAACCACTTTATACCGGCATCATTGTACGAAAGAGACACCCAACAAACAAAGCTGGGCGTTTTGTTGATGTCAAAGGAGAAACCATGTCACAGCAGTTCAATTCCTCCCGCGGGCGCACATACGCTCGTCGATTGAGCGGGTACTTTATCGTACTCGCATCTCTGCTTCTAACCTTATTTGTGCCAAATGCTCATGCCCAAAGTTGTGCCGCGACGTACGCAATCCAAAGCGCATGGCCAGGAAATTTTTCGGGTGTAATTACCGTCAATAACACAGGCACATCCGCCATCAATGGCTGGACGTTGACTTGGACATATGGTGGTAATCAGCAAATCACCCAACTGTGGAACGGAAATGAGACGCAGGCTGGTCAAGCCGTTACGGTAACGAATATGAGCTACAACGGCTCGATCGCTGCTGGTGGTACTTACAGTGGCATGGGGTTCAATGCCTCCGTGACCGGAACAAATGCAGCTCCTGCCATCACCTGCACTGCGGCAGGCTCCATTGTGCCTACTCCAGGCTTTACGCTTTCCGCAAGCCCCGTGACTGTATCAGCAGTTCAAGGAGCAAGCGGCAGCAGCACAATTGCTATCAACCCGACTGGCGGCTTTAATGGCGCAGTTGCTTTCTCAGCCAGCGGCCTGCCGAGCGGTGTAACAGCAAGCTTTAACCCTGGTTCGACAACGGGTTCAAGCTCTGTGGTAACTTTTTCAGCATCGGCGACTGCAACCCCAGGGACCAGTACCGTAACAATCACTGGAACCAGTGGCACGCTCACCGCATCCACTCCGATCAGTCTGACTGTAATTGCGTCAAATCCCATCGGAAGCTTCAAGCTTGCGCCTTCGGCCTCTACGCTGTCGATTGCACAAAGCGCCAGTGGCACTGACACAATCACCATAACCGATGTGAGTCCATTCAGTGGCAGCGTAACTCTGGCCGCCTCTGGCCTACCCACGGGAGTTACAGCGGCATTCGGAACTAACCCCGCTACTAGCAGCAGTGTTGTTACATTCGCGGTTGGTAGCTCAGCCGTTGCAGCGAGCTATCCAATTATCATCACTGGAACCTCAGGCACTCTGACTGCTTCTACCACAATTACGCTAACGATCACCAGCGGTACTTGCACACCTACCGCGATCACACCTTATCTTCAGGTGAATGGCGGAGCATGGCAGCAAGCCACCACGGCAACCGTAGCATCTGGAGCCACGGTAAACCTTGGGCCGCAGCCTCTCAGCGGTACTTGGAGCTGGACCGGACCAAACGGGTTCACATCCAGCGCGCGTCAGATCAACTCGATCCCGTTGACCACAGGCGCTAACGCATATGTGGCCACTTATACCAATTCCAGTTCATGCAAGAGCACGCAGGCCTTTGCCATTACAGTAACTGGCGCTGGCAGCTTTACGCTTGCACCGGCAGCATCAACGCTTTCGATTGCTCAAGGAGCCAGCGGCACCGACAGCATCACGATAACCGATGTAAGTCCGTTCACCGGCAGTGTAACTCTTGCTGCTTCTGGTCTGCCTACGGGCGTGACTGCGGTCTTTGGCACCAACCCTGCCACATCCAGCAGCATAGTTACTTTTACGGCCAGCAGCACAGCCGTCGCGGGAAGTTACCCAATCACCATCACGGGAACCTCCGGCACGTTGACTGCTACAACCACCATCACGATTACGATAACTACTCTCGGCACTGGCGGATTCTCGATTGCGGCCTCACCCGTTGCGCTTTCAATCGTCCAAGGCGGAACTGGCACTGACACAATCACAGTTACAGACATCAGCCCTTTCAAAGGCAGTGTAACTCTTGCTGTATCCGGCTTGCCAATAGGCGTAACTGCTGTGATCGGAACTAACCCGACCACCAGCACCAGCGTGGTCACGTTCACCGTAGCTGCCACGGCTACTGCGGCAACGTCAACCATCACCGTCACCGGAACCTCTGGCACATTACCCACATCCACAGCCACAATTGCCCTGACTGTAACCCCCCAGATTATCGGCACAACTCCCTTTGAGCAACACTTCCTTGACCTGTATGCCGACTATCATAATTCGGCAAACGGGTACTTCAGTCCACAAGGCATTCCCTATCATTCGGTGGAAACCCTGATGGTGGAAGCTCCCGACTACGGCCACGAAACAGTCTCTGAGACGTACAGCTACTGGATCTGGCTCGAAGCGTTGTATGGTAATTTCACCAAGAATTGGACTCCACTGCAAACGGCATGGACCAGCCTTGAGACCAACATGATCCCAAGCGCGACTCTTCAGCCGACGAACAGCAATTACAATCCAAACTCACCTGCCACCTACGCACCTGAGTGGCCCACGCCCAACAGCTACCCATCTATGTTGAACACCTCGGTTGCGGTTGGCTCTGATCCGCTTGCCAGCCAACTCAGCAGCACGTACGGCAACAACAACATCTATGCCATGCACTGGATTATCGACACCGATAACTGGTACGGCTATGGTCAGCAAGAAGATGGAGTCTCCAAGCCTTCGTGCATCAACACCTTCCAGCGCGGAGCAACAGAGTCAGTCTGGTTGACAGTTCCGCAACCATGCTGGGATGCGCTCAAGTTCGGTGGTCCGAATGGCTATCTGGATCTGTTTACTGCCCCTGCGCCGTATGCCGCTCAGTGGAAGTATACCGATGCCCCAGACGCCGATGCGCGCGCTGTTCAGGCCATCTACTGGGCACAGCAATATGCCAATGCTCAGGGTGGTAGCCCGATTGTTACCAGTCTGCTTCCGAAGGCCGCCAAACTCGGCGACTATCTGCGGTATGCATTCTTTGACAAATACTTCAAAACCATGGGATGCACCAGCATCAATTGTCCAGCGGGCAATGGCTATAACTCTGCGCACTACCTGCTCTCCTGGTATTACGCATGGGGTGGTGCAATCTCACAAAACTGGGCCTGGAGAATTGGTGACGGCGCAGCGCACTTCGGATATCAGAACCCGGTTGCAGCCTACGCTCTGTCAACCGACACCGGCTTTGCACTTCCTGCACAATCGAAGACCGATTGGGCAACCAGTCTGGAACGTCAACTCGAGTTCTACCGTTGGTTGCAGTCGAATGAAGGTGCAATTGCTGGAGGTGCCACCAACAGTTGGGGAGGTCAATACGCAGTACCACCTGCTGGCGATTCAACGTTTTATAGCATGGCATACGATTGGGAGCCTGTCTATCACTCTCCACCGAGCAACCAGTGGTTTGGTATGCAGGTTTGGTCAATGGAGCGCGTTGCCGAGTATTACTACATCACTGGTGATGCAAAGGCCAAGACTGTTCTTGATCCCTGGATTGCATGGGTCAGCGCAAATACCTCTGTGAGCGCAAATGGCACTTACACCATCCCGGAAACTCTGACATGGACCGGTCAACCAACTCTGAATTGGAGCGCAACCAATACAAATTGGACGACCGTTCCTCTCAACACGGGTCTGCACGTAACCGTTGCATCCACCACCTCCGACATCGGCATGACCGGTTCGCTGGCCAAGGCGCTGAGCTACTACAGTGCAGGAACAGCGAAGTGGGCAACTCAAGACGTGGCGGCTGAAACATTGGCCAAGACGCTCCTGACCGATGTATGGACTAACTACCGTGACAGCATCGGCATTTCGGCTCCTGAAGCCCGCACCGACTACAGCGGCTTCAACGATGCGGTATATATTCCAGCAGGATGGGGGCCGGGAACCATGCCTAACGGCGATCCCATCACCACCAGCTCGACCTTCCTGAGCTTGCGCACCCAGTATGAGAAGGATCCCGCCTTCCCGGCTGTTCAGGCGTACCTCAACGGTGGAGCAGCACCCACCTTCAACTATCACCGCTTCTGGGCGCAGGTTGATATTGCCTCTGCCTATGCGGTATTTGCTAACCTGTTCCCCGGCAACTAGGGGAACTAAACTGCTAGTCCGCGTTTCTGGTAAGCCCAGATTCGCGGGCTTGCATATATATAGATAAAGGACTGTGGTTTCGGTCTATTCTCTTCGTTGTCGCAACGTAGAGTGTGTGCCGAAACCACAGTCCATATTTTTAGGCCGGATATTTTTCCCGCGCAAAGATGGATGGATCTTGTAATCTTCATTCAAGGTTCAAATTCGTTTCTTGCCTGGGTGCCGCACCTTGGGCGAACCGGTTGACTCGCGTATCACTAATTCGGGGAGTATCGGAACTATATCCTGACAGACCTCTTGGCCGCGAATCCGCTCCAACAAGATGCGCGCTGCTACGACCCCCAATTGATTCAGCGGCTGGTGAATCGTTGTCAGGCTTGGGTTGTGGAAAGCTGCGCTCTGGATGTCGTCGAAGCCCACAACAGAAATATCTTCTGGAACACGCAGACCGTGATTCATAAAGGAGCGAATCGCGCCGATGGCTGCCTCATCGTTGTAGCAGATAATGGCTGTGAATTCCGCGCCGCGATCAAGCAGTTCATTGACAGGCCCAAAGCCCAGCTCGGGCGTTGAAACCCGTAACTGCACTTGTACCATCAACTCTGGCAAAACCTCCAACTGCAACTGTCTGGCAACCTTCATCAAGCAGTCCCACCGTTCGTCGGCGTCGGAACTGTGGCTACCACCTCGCATGAATGCAATTTTGCGGTGGCCCAGCTCGTAGAGATGGTGCAGGATCAGTTCAGCAGCCTTGAGTTGATCAAGAACAACGTTCGTCACTCCCTGAATCTTGCGATGGCCGGCCACGGCCACAACCGGCAGCTTCATGCTGTGCTCCAACACCGTATCAACCAGCACAAAGCCTTCTACGGACCGGTCCATTAGCTGACGCGAGTACTCGGCAATCAGGTCTGGTTTGCGGCGATGGCTAGCAGTCAGATAGAAGTAGCCTTCTTCGATGAGATATTCCTCAACGCCGGCCAGAACCTGCGCTGCATAGTGATCGTTAAGATCAGGAACCAGCACGCCTATCGAGAAGGTCTGGCGCTTGCGCAGCGAACGTGCGTAGAAGCTGGGCCTATAGTCGAACTTCGCTGCTGCGGCAATAACGCGATCTCTGGTCTCTTGCGGGATGGAGCGCACGCCTGGTGCATTGTTAAGTACCAGCGAGATGGTGGCTGGTGACAGATTCAGATACTCACCAAGCGTGCGTAGGCCAACAGGTTGCCCCGGCTGCGTCTTGGCCGCTGATAGTATACGCTTTGCCATTTATCTCATTTGTAACATCTAGAGGCACTAAAAATGCAGCAAATTACTGAAGTTTTTGAATCAAGTTTGCTATTGGATACCTTTTGCGTCAGGATGGAAATCTTTAGCCGGCTTGCTGTGAGTATTATTCATCTTGTTTATCACCGCAGTGTCTGTATCCAGATTGATCTGACGAGCCTTGTCGAACTCGATCTTGGCCTCGTCTTTCTTTCCCATTGAGCGATAGAGTTGCCCCAACCGCCAGTGCGTATTCACATCCTTGGGATCCATACGTTCAGCTTGCTGCAACTCGCGCAGAGCGTCTGTCTGCTGGCCTTGATCCGCATAAACAATTCCCAGGTCAAGATGTGCCAATTCAAGTTTCGGGTCGATACCTATGGCCTTCTTCAATAGCGGAGCAGCAGTTTCGGGATGGACCAGTTGCAGATTGGTATCAGCAAGATAGGTCATGGCCTGAGCATGATTTGGGTCATTGCCAAGCTCTGCCTGAAACTCGCTGGCCGCCTCGGTATATTTCCTTTGCGTCCACAATAAATAACCTAGACCGAAGTGCGCGTCTGGCTCCTTGGGATTGGCCTGAACTGCGGCGCGAAACTGTTGAATAGCACCGTCATGATCATGAAGCTCGTCCAAAGCCTCGCCAGCCAGCATATCGGCCTCGGCTGACTCTGCATTCAGAGTCAGAATTTGGTGATAGGTATCCATCACACATTGATACTGTTTAGACCACATGCAACTATGCGCCAGGGCCAGAAGCAATTGCAGATTTTGTGAATCGCCGCCAGAGGCCCCTCTTAGAAAGGGAACAGCGTCCGTGTATTCACCCAATCCGTAATGCGCCATGCCGATCAGGATGGTCAGGCGTTGCGCTTCCGCTGTGGCAGGCTGCGCTTTCTTGAGCAATGGAGTGAATTCCTGTATAGCCTGTTTGAGCTCTCCTCCCTTGAAGAGGGCCAAGCCAAGATCGAGGCGCAGGCCGGGAACTGAAGGATTCAGAGCAAGAGCCTTGCGATAGAATTGCGCGGCTTCTTTGTAGTGCTCCTTGCGCGCTTCCAAAATGCCAAGATGAGCATATGGTTCTGGATTGCCTGAATGCGCTTTTAAATAAAGTCGCCATACACTCTCAGCGTCGGCAAAATTGCCCTTCTGTTCCAAATCGAGAGCTGTCTGCCGTTGATTCCTCGCCGTCGCAGCAGCCTGTCCTGAACCATAAGAGGCTGTTACAGAAAGCAACAACATCAGAACCAAACTGATTCGCAATTGCATCAAGCGTCTCTCTGTGTGTTTCATACAAATACTATATGAACATTGCGTTTGATTAGAAAATCGAAGAAAACAGGCGCGGCAGGGGATGCCTGCCGCGCCCGGTTGAGGGTTGAGTTTAGAAGTAGAACCTGCCGCCTAGCTGCAAGAGACGAGGACCGAAGTCGCCCGTAACCCAGCCAAAGTTCGTGTCACCCAGGTTGGTATCGATCGCGTTAAATTGCGTGTGGTTGAAGGTGTTGTAAGATTCGATGCGCAGATCGAACTTGGCCTTCTCTGCAAACGAAAACGTCTTGTAGAGTGAGGTGTTGAAGTTGACCTGACCAGGTCCGACGATTGCGTCCCTGCCTGAGGTGCCAAAGCCCTGATTTTTACCACCAAGCCAAGCAGCCGTTGGTACGGAGAACCTGCTGGCGGAAGTGTCAAACCATTCTGTCTTCTTCTTTGGGTAACTCATCTTGCCGTTGATGTTGGGACGGTTGGTATATCCGCCGCCCAGCCCAATCGGATCGCCTGCGTTGCTGAAGGTAGGATACGCAGTTTCGCCAGACTGATCGGAGAAGGTTCCCGACAGTTCCCAACCACCCAGAGTAGAACCTAACAGGCCTTTGTTGTGCGTCAAGAAAGGCAGCTTGTAGGTGTAGTTGCCGACAAGAATGTTGCGGCGATCCAGATCACCGGACGCCTTGTCGTATTTGAAGTTCCAGGGGTTGCTCGGTCCGCCGTTGCGGGCATTTTGGCGGTCATAGCTGGTGATATCGATCTCGTGTGACCACGTGTAATCGATCTCACCACTCAGTCCCCACCTGTTTTGAACACGCAGGGCAGTTTGGAAGCCGCTGTAGTTGCCATTGGTATTGTTTTCGTACTGGGTGATTCCACCGTACCCTTGATAGGTGCGGAAAGAATCCTTGCTGCCAGCAATCGGTCCCAAACCGGAGGTTGGAAGTGTAATCAATTGGCCAGCAAGGTTTGTATAGCTGGATAGGCTACCGCCAGCCGCACGAACTGCCGGGTCAGTGTTCAACGGGAAGTTGTTGATCTGAGGCGTGACGTTCTGGTGCCATGCCAGATTGCCTACATACTGAACCAGCCAGACAACCGACGGTGACAGCTCACGCTGTACTCCAAGGCTGTACTGAACAACGGCCGGGGCTTTGTAGTTCTGAGCCAAGCTCGTCAAACCCTGTACGCCAGCCGGTGCTGAGGCAGTGCCGCCAGTAATCAGGCTGGTGTGTGGATTTGAGAGGTAAACATTCGTGACTCCAGGATCGTTCACGAAGGGTGGAGTACTACCGGCGATGTCATAGACATCGTTGCCCTGCAGGCGTTCGTAGAAGCTTCCAACTCCGCCACGGACAACGGTTTTACCGTTACCGAGAAGGTTGTAAGAGAACCCTACACGAGGTTGAATTGTGGCATAGTCGTTCTGCACCACACCGCGCGGAAATCCGTTTTGACCAGCGATTCCGATGCCGTTTGTGTAGTACTGTGAGGTTACGCCGGCAATGGTATAAGCGTTAAAACCAGGCCCCGTCGCGAGCAACGATGAACCGGTGCTCCAGATTGGTGCCGCGATGGTTTGATAGGCTGCTGGATTAAAGTTGGCCAGATGGTCGTTACGCTCCCATGCATGTGGCAGAGCGTCATACCGAAGCCCTATCTGCAAGGAGAAACGCGAATTCACGTGCCAGTTATCCTGCGCATAAACCGAAGGTGTCTGGTTGACGTAGTGGTTGATGGGAGCAGCCTGAGCCTGATCGTAGTTACTGGCCAGACCCAAAACCATATCCATGAATCCATCACCGATCACGCAACTGGCAGGAGCAGGATGTGCAGCACTCCATCCACCTGCGGGTGCTGTGCATTGCGCTTGATCCGCACTGCTTGTGAACTGATTGCTATTGATGCCTTTGAAGGCGTAGTTGCCGTTTGGATCTTCAAACAGTTCCTGATTCTTGGTATAGCGGTTGTAGCTGAATCCATACTTGAAGGCATGCTTGCCAATCGTGTATGAGACATCCACCTTCGGAGAGTAGTCCTGTGCCGCATTGTGCCAAGGTGCAGCACCCATTGTTTCTTGTGTGCCGTACGGATTACCGAAACCAGTCACGCCGACAATACTCGTCTGTCCACCGTTGTTGGGGAAAAACGCGTTTGTGGTCAATTGGCTCAAACCAGCCGGACGGGCGGAAAGAGGGCTATTGATGATATTGATGACGTTGCCGTCGTAGTTGATGCTGGCTTCAAGCAGAAGATTCGGCGAGATGGAGCCGGTCAGCTTGATCGCCGCACTGTTAGACGGATTGGCCTCGGTACTGGTGACGGTATTGTAGCTATAACCTGTCCAGCCCAATTCCGGTCCCCCCGTTGTCTGGGTTGCGGAATTATGTTCATAGTGGCCCATCAACTGCCACTTGTCGTTGATGTTGTGATTGATCTTCACCAAGTCGTCACGCGCAACCAGTGGAGTGTTAGCGATACCAACGACTTGACCGCTCGCAGTGAGGTTCTTGGTGGGAATGATGCCCGTATTGAGGTAAGCCACCGCGTTCGGATCAATCAACGCAGCGGGAATTGTGTTGTTTGGGAAGAGCTTTCCTGGAGTCAGGCCCAAATTCTTCAATTTCGTCGCATACGCTGGATCACCAACTGCATCCGGTACGACGATTCCAGCCACATAACCTTTAGTCGGATCTGTGTTGGCGAACCCCGGAGCTGTGTAAGTCAGTGGCGATCCCGCTACTGGAACATCCGCTGCAGCCAGAGTGTTTTGAAGATTGGGGGTGCTTCCCTGCTTGATATTGCGCCATTCTTCGTTCCAGAAGAAGAAGGTCTTCTGGCGGCTGGTGTTGTAGGCCTTGGGAATGAAGAGTGGGCCGCCGATGTTGAAACCATAAAGGTTGTAGTCATACGCCGACCGCGCATTATGGGCACCATTGAACCTGTTCATAAAGTCATTGGCGTCATAATCCGTGTTGCGGTTGTATTCCCATGCAGAACCATGGAACTTCTGCGTGCCGCTTTTGAGAGAAATACTGATCGTCGCACCCGAAGCGATACCGTAATCAGGCGGATAGTTCGAGGTAAGCATCTGGAACTCGCCAATGGAATCCTGCGAAGGCAGAATCGACATACCGCCAGCGCCGCCTCTATCATCTGCTTCACCGCCGTCGATGAGGAAGATGTTATGGCTTTGGCGAAGGCCGTTCACCTGGATGGTGAAGTTGCCTCCCGCCGCAGTTGGCGTATTGTTGGCAGGCAAATTGGAACTTACACCCGGACTCAAAGCCGCAAGCGCGACAACGTTGCGGTTGGCCGTGGCAATTTCACCAATCTGCTGGTAGCTGATGAGGGAGCTGAGTTCGTTCGAATCAGATTGGACTGCGAGAGCATCTGCCTCGACAGTTACCGTCTGTGTTTCAGCACCGATCGTCAACTTCACATCCACGCGGAACGTGGCGGAGGTGTTGACCACAATGCCTGTCTGCGCATATGACTCAAAACCTTTGGCTGTAACTTTCAGGTTGTAGTTGGCCGGATTCAATCCCGGGATGTCATACAAACCGGTGCCGCCGCTGCTGGTTGTGTGTGCGCCGCCTGTGGACGGATCCGTAAGTACAACCTTTGCTCCGGCAATGACCGCTCCGGTTTGGTCCGTAACAATTCCCGTGACCTCCGAATTTGCCTGTGCTAATGCTCCCATGCACGCTAACGCAAAAAACAACGGCAGAAGGAGAACTCTGTTAATCGTGTATCTCATGTGACCTTCCTTTCCAATTTTTGCTGCTTGTGGTTTGTACTGCAACTGATTCTCTTGGTCAGAACAAATCCTGGTTGAAGTGCTTCGAAACACCTCTGGAACTAACCTTTGGCGTCTCGATCTTCAATTCTCTAGCCTGTCGTAATCAGCGAACTTCGAAGTCCCTTTGTCATTTCCAACCGTTCGCCTCGAATGACACTTGCATTCGAGTGCGTCTTATCTTCGGTTACTGTCCGTCGCCGGAATGCTTTGTCAAAATCTTGAACATCTCAAGCAGCCAGCAAATCTGACCAGGAAGGACACATCCCGGTCAGACAATGGAGCCATACAATTGCTCCAACTTGTCATAGGGAAAAAGTTCTAAATCTTCCATTTTCACTATTTCTTACTTAAACGTTTGAGCTACAGCAATCAAACGTTTAAATAGAATGAAAAAATACCCCCCCTTTAACAAGCCCACCGATTACACAACAGCGGTATAAGAATTGTCAAGATGATATTTTTAGCCCCTAATCCGGGGTCAGGCAACAAACCGTCGTGGATGGAGATAGGACAGCATTGCTATTTGCAAGCGGTGGAGGGAAACCGCCCCGCAATCGCATTTGAATCGTTGAAGGGCAGGAACGGGGCTTTAGCCTCTGAGGAAATGGGATGTTTGAGGGGAAATTGGCTTTTTCTGGAGGCATGATCCCAAAAATGGCGGGTGGCGCACCCTAAGTTTTTGAAATATAGAATCTTACCCATGAAGTGGGTGCCCCACCCGTCGCTTTTTTCTAGCGAAGGGCGGGAGACCTCAACTCTCCATCGCCCGTCCCCACGCCGAAAGCCTGCCCTGAGCTTGCCGAAGGGGCTATTCGCTAGGTGCGCAGCCCGCGCCGAAGGCAGTTGGCCCCACCGCAGGTGGTTGGCCACACCGCAGGTGGCTGCAGATTATTTCGTGGATGCTGCTAACCTGAATTCAGCGCATCTTCCTGCCCGTCAGGGATGTGCCCGGTCCGTACCCCACAAAGCACCCCCCCCCTACCATATTTATTTTTAGCCGAAATCCTTGCAGATTAATTTGGTGGTGCAGAAGGCAGTATTTACGCGGAATTATGCAAGTGGCTCATCCAATTAATCTGCGAGCGGTGAAGGTGCAGCCGCTCGCAGCAATGTAGCTATGATCGATCCAGCCTTCCAAAGGTGACGGGGCTTCTCATCAATGAAAAGCCGCAATGTGGTGCACAGCCTCTCAGTAATTACAGCCCGGGTTGATAGTGACAATCTCCACCTTAGTGCCTGTCACCGTCATGGTCTCCGTGGCCGCGGCCATCGCGCATTTCATTTCCTCTGAACTGTCTTGGTGCTCTGCCGCGGCCTCTGGCACGCTCGCCGTTGTTTGGCATACGACCGTTGTAGCCATGATGCGGATCGAAACTGTTATTCACGTGGCCATGAAAGTCGTTTGAGCCGTGATACCACGGACCAACACCGATGAATGTACGACCGTGAAACCATTCCGGGCCATAGTAACCATAGGGCGCGCATCCATACGGGGCGTAGTCATAGTAACCGTAAGGGCACCCGGGCTCTACTCCAATATTGAGACTGATTTGAGCCTCTGCCTTGGGGGCACCCACCGTGATAAAGAATGCAGAAACAGCGGCGAACGCAAGAAACATAAACTTATTCATGAACTCTCCTCGAAATTATTGGAGTGGTTCTCTTCCTTCTCCAATGTTCTCGACAATAGCGAATCGGATTATACAAATCTGAGCTATCGTGACCGTATCATCCTTTACGATTCAATTCATGAGTATGTGCCCTTACAAAAATTCAGTTTGGACCGACTTGAGCTGTCTTGGATGAAATGAGCATCTGCTTGAGCTGGGGCATGGCACTGCCAAAATTCGGATACAGCAAATCTGAATTGCTCGGTAAACGCCTCTGTCGTGGAGCGATTGGAGCAGGTAGAGATTCATCGTCGGCCGCCGTCACTGGACAACGCAGAATGCGGCATTGAAATATTCTTACCCTGGCCAGAAAAAACCATGGATACTGTGTCAATTCAATATATTCCACTTGCACTGCATGGATTGCATTGCTTGCGCGGAGAAGCGCAAGTCTGAGAGCACTCGTGATGGCGGACTGTGACGTCTCTCCGACACCACTCGCTTGCAACCTCTCGGCAAGCTTGATAAAACTCCATCCTTGCGCGTCAATCTTCTTTTCCAACTGCTGTGCATTCAAGGTCAATGCAGTGTTCCAGCCCGCAAGAAACTCTCTTGTTGATAGCTTGAGGCTAGTGGGAAGCTCGATCTGGTCGCGCAAGAATAGTTTCCGTTCTGTGATGTCAACCATCAAGTTACTCATTCTTTCTGTTCTCAGTAACAGAACTCCGCAGGATTTGTAGGATGCGGATCGCTCTCGTCGAGTACGTGTGGAAATGCTGGCGTCGAAACTCTTGCTATTGGGTGCACAAGCGCATATTGAATTGCATTCCGGCAGTGGACGCATTCTGTCTCGCGTATCTGGCAAAGCGAACTATCGAGAGCTTCGTGGAAGGTCCGCAGACATTCAGGACAGGCAATCGTAACGTAAGCATCCTGTTCGGCATCAAGTCCGTTCGGTTGAATCCAGATTGGCATCATCGTTTCTTGCCGGCTCGATGGGATTCGCTTTTGCAGTAGCAGAGACTGCATGATTTGAAGCAAGGCAGGTACGGCAGTGTCCTTTCCGCAGCAAGCATCGGCAGCAACGCCAAGGGGCATCTCTCCATTGATAATGGATATGCTCATCACGATCACTTGAATCGCGGGGAAGCGACGACGGACCACTGAAAACAATTCGTAGCCGGACATTCCAGGCATATGGAGATCGGAGAGAATCATGTCGGGAAGTTCTTTTCGTATCTCGCGCAAAGCGGCAAAGCCGTCATCAGCTGGTCGCACTCGATACCCGGACTCAGCAAGGAGCTGCACATCTGATGTTCGAGTCGAAGTGTCATCATCCACGATCAGAAGTCCGGGTTGCGGATCGAACATCATCTACCCCGTCAGAAACTTTACTGAATAAAGCTCGTCCAGTATTCCATTCGGCAAACCGCTAAGCTGTGCAATTCAGAACAAAGCGTCTTCTGCATTCCCAGTTGCGGTTGTCTGATGCCATTTCATGACGGAGATGGATGGCTTTTGCCATTGTCATCAAGCAATTGATCAAGCCGACCCCATTCAGCAACAATCTGTGCACTCAGTAGGAATGAGCGGTTCGTTGCATGAGCGTTCTTGCTCAGACGCCCCTGCGCCTCGACTCTAAAGTGGAAATTACCCTGTGCGCCACAATGCGCATAGAGCAAGTGACGCTGCGCAAGGGTAGAAAAAGGTGATTCAAATGAAGAAGCTTATGACGTTTGTGGCAGTACTCGGCATGACAAGTGTTAGCTGGGCTGGATCCAGTCACGAAGCATCAGTTGACCGGTTGGATCATGCGGGTGCAGTGCTGCATGAGATCATGTCGGCCCCCGACAGAGGCATTCCAGAAGAAGTTCTGGAACACGCAAAATGCGTGGCCGTTGTGCCGCATATGCTCAAGGGCGGCTTTGTCTTCGGTGCGGAAAATGGCAGAGGCGTCGCCACTTGCCGGACTGCGGAAGGCTGGAGCGCACCTGCGTTCTTTACCATTACAGGCGGCAGTTGGGGATTACAGATTGGCATCGAAGGCGTAGACCTGGTCATGATCGTTCAGGACGACCGTGGTATGCAGCATTTGATCAACAGTAATTTTGAGCTTGGCGGCGATGCTTCTGCGGCAGCCGGTCCAGTTGGACGTCATGCCTCCGCTGATACCGATTGGAAGCTGAACACCGAGGTACTTACTTACTCACGTGCCAAAGGCGCATTCGCTGGACTCACTCTGACTGGTGCCTCAATTCGTCGCGATGAGGATTCGACAGAGGCGATTTACGGTCATGATGTTTCAACCCGCCGCATTCTGCGTGGGGAAGTAGCTGTTCCGGCTGCGGCTGGTTCGTTCCTCGATGCAGTCAAGGGTGCAAAGCACCAAGCGGTTGCTTCCAACTAACAATTCAATTGTGAAAGCTTGTGGGCGCGCGAGAAGGTTTGCATCTCTCGTGCGTCCGCAATAAGAAAGGAGTACTTATGCTTTGGACAATCTTTGTAATAATCCTAATTCTGTGGGTCTTGGGTTTCAGTTTCCATATCGCTGGCAGCTTGATCCACATTCTCCTGGTCGTCGCATTGGTTATCCTGGTCATCAACTTGATCAGTGGTCGACGTAGTGATTGATGAAACAGGTAAAAATGTTGGCTAACTCGACATCATTTTGCTGTAGAGTGCTGTGCGAGTAATGAATGGCTGAAGCGTTGCGCGTCGGATTCCGCAGATCCCAGAGGATCTGTGCATTTGCCCATGGAATACACTAGTCCGGCAACCCAGAATGGGCGATAAGACGCGATTCAGGCGACCAACGCGATCAGCGTGAGTCATTGCCGATTCATGTTTACGCATACGACTTCAAATCGCAAATGCTTCAAGTAATCCAGGATTATTGCGTGCATCGCGCAGACAATGCGGACCTGCAGTGAGCATGGTTTCGATCGCTGCCGTCTCCAATGGTCTTGAGAAGTAGAAGCCTTGCACGCAATCGCATTCCAGAGTCTTTAGCAAGTTGACCTGCGTGCTTGTCTCTGCGCCTTCTGCAACAACCTCCATTCCCAGGTTGTGAGCCAAAGAAACAATCGTCCTTACAATGTTCAGGTTTCTCTCGTTCACTTCCATGTTCGCTATAAAATAGCGATCAATCTTGAGCGTATCCACAGAAAAACGATGCAGATAATTCAGGGATGAGTATCCGGTGCCAAAATCATCAATGCTCAACCGGACATCAAGCTCCTGCAATTCCTTCAGCAGGGGAGCCATGCGGTCGGGCTTCTCCATTGCGACACTCTCGGTCAATTCGAGGCGCAGACTTCGACCTTCGATTCCGGTTTCACGCAGGGTTTCTTTCACCAGGCTCACCAGATCTGGATGCGCAAACTGAAGTGCAGAGATATTTACGCTCATGCTGAAAGAAGAACCCAGGTTGAAGCGATCTTGCCAGCGGCGAAGTTGACGAGAGGCTTCGCGCAACACCCAAGTACCCATGGGCAGAATCAGTCCGGTCTCTTCGGCAAGGTGAATGAACGCTTCCGGCGCAACAATCCCGCGACTTGGAGACCGCCACCGAATCAATGCTTCAAAACCTTCGATTTTGCCGTCATGGAGAGAGATGATCGGCTGATAGCAGAGGAAGTACTCGTTGCGATCAAGCGCCTGACGCATTTCCGACTCCATCTGCAAACGTTCCACGGCGTGAAGATGCATACTTTCATCAAATAGAGCGCAGCCGCCTCGACCGGCAGCTTTTGCACGGTACATGGCGGTATCGGCGTCACGCAGCATATCGTCAGATGCTGTGTAATGACTGGCGCTGGTGGCAATGCCGATACTGCCCGATATTGCCAAATCTCGCCCCCGGAGCGAAAGTGGTGTTGCAAGGGTTTCATTGATCCGGTTGGCCACGCGCATGGCATCACTGACGTCACGAATGTTATCCAGGAAGATGGCGAATTCATCACCGCCCAGGCGGGCAACAATGTCTTCGCGCGGGGAGACGCGTCCCGGATCAATCGGCTGGCGAAGGCAGGATTCGAGGCGTTGAGCAATTTCAATCAGCACCTCATCCCCGGCCAGGTGACCAAGGCTGTCGTTGATGACTTTGAATCGATCCAGATCGAGATAGAGCAACGCGCACAGGTATCCGGGATTGCGCACGGCTTGTTGGATTGCGGTTGTCAGCCGATTCTGAAACAGGCGGCGATTCGGTAACTTGGTCAGCGGATCCTGCAACGCAGCAGTCTCGGCCAACTTTCTTGCTTCATCCAACTCGTCAATTGCTGCATTCAACTCTGCGGTTCGCTTTTCGACCAACAGATCCAGCTCGTCCATGCGCAAGCGGGCCTGCCAGGTGGATGTCCACTTGGATGTCATTGCATGCGCCAGTTGGGTCACTTCGATCGGATCGAAGGGCTTCTTGAGGATCACGAAATTGTCAGAGATACCGAGCTTTCTCTCGATATCTTTCCAACTGTAATCTGAATATGCCGTGCAAATCACGATCTGCAGACTGGGGTCGGCGTTCCACAAATGCGAGATCGTTTCGATCCCATCCCAGCCCGGAGGCATACGAATATCAACGAAGGCAAGAGCATAAGGCCGACCTGCGTCCATGGCTTCCTGCACGCACGCCAATCCGTCCCGCCCTTGAAAAGCGGAGTCGATCGAGAACTCGATATCGTTGGAGACGAGGTTGCCAAACAGGATTGCTTCGTCGTCGGCAAGCTCGGAATTGATCCGCTTGGGAAGCAGTATTTTCTTCAAGTCGTCATGGATAGACTCGTTGTCGTCTACAATCAACAAGCGAAATGCGGGTTTTTGTTGTGAGTTCATGGCGTACTCCTCTGTTCACTGATATTCTTGCCGTCGATGGGAAGTTCCAGCGTCAACGTGGCACCACGACCGCGGCCTTCGCTTGTGGCGCTCAACGAACCACCCAGTTGACGCGCGGCAAGCGCACCGAAGTGCAGGCCGAAACCGTGCCCGTCTTTCTTGGTTGTAAAACCATGCGAAAAGACGCGCGTCAGATCTTCGGGGGCAATGCCGACCCCGCTATCTGATACTTGGAGTCGCAAGCGACCATCCTCAATCGAACGCAGGCACACGGTGATCTGGCGCGGCAGATCACTGTTGTCCTTGACGGCGTCCTTGGCATTGCGCAACAGATTCAGCAGAATTTGCAGTATCTTGTTGCGGTCGGTCGTCATCGTCGGAACCTCTTCAATATCGGTCCGTAGCGTGACTCTGTGACGATCCATCTCTTCTTGCGTTATGCGGAGCGAGTCTTCAATCATGGTGTGGAAAGCGACCTTCTCCAGCACGCCTGAAGTTCGCGCATAGGATTGCTGCATCGTCACAATATCCTTGACGTGACCGACATGCTGAACCAGTCCTTCCACTTCCTTGCTCAGTTCATCTCGCTCGGCAACCAAATGGTCGCTGAGCTTTTCAAGGTAAGGCAGGATTCGCTGGCCGCTTGGATCATGCAGTAGAAAGTTGCCAATGTCGTTGTGGTTGTCCTTCAATAACTGTGCCAGATTCTTAAGTTGGGTCACGCGGGAAGCACGCAAACGCTCGCCTATCAAGGTACTGGAAACATTGATGCTGTTGAGTACATTGCCCACGTTGTGGAGCACGCCTGTGGCAACTTCTGCCATACCAGAGAGGCGTGAAAGTTCGATCAGGCGTCGTTGAGCTTCTTCCAATTCAATATGCGCCTTGTCCTTGGCTACGATCTGTTCGCTTAGCTCATAGGTGCGTTCTGCCACACGATTCTCCAGTTCGTTCTTGGCTTCAAACAGCGCCTGCCGCGCGTTTTGCCGGACGATGGATGCGCCCAGCATTTCAACGACTGCCCGCACCGAATCCTGTTCCACTTCACGCCATTCCCGATCACGCGCACAGTCTTGCACTGCCAGAACGCCCCATAGGACATTGCCTGCCAGAATCGGAACAATGAGTTCCGACTGCGGAGGCATCTCGGAATTCTCTTGCACCATCGGCTTTCGCTGGTCAAGGTGAATGATGACTGTTTCTCCTCGGACCATACGCTTATCCAGGCCCTCCAAATCATATTCGGCAAGGTTCAGATTCTGGCACTTATTCCGCCAAGACGCGATGTTGGGTGCCGTCCACTCAGATCGAATGCTGCCCAGAATACTTCCGTCCGTGCCAATATGCTTTTCCCAGACCAGTACTCGACTGGCGTTGGCGGCGTGCCCGATCTTGACCAGAACCAGATCGATGACCTGACTCCACTCGTTAGCGCTTTGCAGGGATTGGGCAGTAAACCGAACACTCTCTACAATCCGGTTGCGATGCAGAACAGCATCTGCCATATCATTGAAGGCTTCCGCCAGTTGCTCGATTTCGTCCTTGCTGTGGATATGAGCGCGGGCCAGCAGGTCTCCGCTGGCCACCTGTTCCACCACCGTACGCAGGCGCAGAATCGGCTCTACAAATCGCTTTGCATAGAGCAGCGAAGCAACCAGGCTGAGAAGGATGCAAACAACGGCCAGCATTCCGGTGCGGCGATAGACCTGTCTAACGCTGGCATCATACGCATCCAGCGACAACCCAACATGAATCCAGCCCCATTGCAGGCCGCTATAGTCAAAGGGAACAGCGTAGTGATAGACCCGTTGATTGAACAGAGGAACATATTCTATGTCGCCGGACGGCAGGCGCAGGCCCGGATGCCAGTTGTCTTCAATCTTGGGAACGATATGCCAGGAATCGCGCTGCACGACAACGGCATAGCCATCATTCTTGGTAATAACCAGGAAGTCAACAGCCTTGTCGCCCGACAGCACCTGCATGGCGTGATCGACAACAGACGAGTAGTCCTCAGAGAGCGCAGCGCCAGCCACTTCACCTTGCAGCGCGACTGCAACACCCTGCGCCTTCGACTGAAGCCCTCCCTGCAAATCATGCTTCTGTTCCGGGATAATGATGACAACAAAGATGCCGAGCGTGACCAGGGTGACTGTCCAGGCCAGCAGTGTTGTGCGCGCGGTAATTCCAGTCAGCTTGATCATGCTCCTCCTTTCAATGGATGGCCTCGAAGTTGTTCAGCACTCCGTTGGTTTGCCCGAATTGTTTGGGTACAATGGACTGCTCTGAATCATTTCGTACCAGTCGCTCTGCAGGCGTCAACGTCAGGACATATTCCTCCCAGAACAATCGCGTCGACTCGATATACTCCGGTCGATACGGTATCATGGGGCCACTTTTGACGAGAGAGAGAATCTGATTGCCAGCCGGATAGTTGTGCATGGTAAGAAGCGAATCAATAATCTGTTGGCGGTGTGGAATCAGCCTCTTGGGCATGGCTGTCACTGATTCCAGTACGGGACGTGACTCGGCCAGAATCTTGATCTTGCTTCCCAGTTGTGGATTCATCTCCTTCACTAAATCCCAATCCAGTCTGGATATGATGCACGCCTGCACTCTTCCGAAGAAAAGGGGAAGAATGCAACTGGTTGCCTTGTTCGAAATCTCCGACGGTCCAAAGAATGTTTCGATCTTGCCCAAATGCTCTTTTGCCAGCAAGGTCGCCATCCATGCCAGTGAAGCGGACGATCCGGTGGTTGCATAGAAGACCGCTCTTTTAGAATGCAGTTGCGCCAGAGAGGTGGTCTGCTGGTCAACCAGCAACAGATAGGTATAGAGCGAGGGGTGTCCCGCATTGCTGGTCACTGCCACTCCATCCAACAGCCCTGCATCGGAGAGTTTGGTGAACTGCATACTGTCCAGCACCAGCAGATCAACCTTGGAATCGAGGATGCGACGGCGAATCTCGGTCTGCGAACCAACCACATCTACTTTGGTTTCGATGTTCAACTTGACAATGCAACTGGTCAGTTCGCCCCAAACTTGCATGGCACCCACAACATCGCTCCGGTTAGCAACGGCAAGGATCTGTTCGTTGACAATGATGTTGATTGGCGTCGGCGCAAGCTGGGCATAGGATGCTAGCGAGCTGCATTGCGCGCGTGCCTGAACGCCAGCCAGCGCCACCGACACAATCAGTGCGATGGCCACGCTGCGCCCGAGAGAGCAGTTGCGCCGAGCAATCCGTGTTGGCTGATCTTCAACCATCTGCGAGGCTCGCCTTGTTCAGGGGCGCTCCTTTCGCTGGCCCGACGTATGTGTGGAGATGCGCTCATATTGACGCACCATTTCGAGAGAGAGGTTCATGCACGAAGTTGGCCGCTCCACCATAGTCTGTGACTGATAGAGTGCAACGATCTGTCGACCGGCGGGGAGAGCTTCGGACTTCGAGATGGAGCGAATCAGAATCCTCTTTCCCTCCTGGCTACAGTTCTTGTGGAAACACAACGCAATCGG
>Ga0182030_10002008_pt1 | contig 42957 bp, 36 predicted proteins | sample 812S3MmetaG_FD_121299 | JGI IMG/M metagenome (GOLD analysis project Ga0182030, IMG submission 121299) | Permafrost microbial communities from Stordalen Mire, Sweden - 812S3M metaG (Illumina Assembly) | ecosystem: Environmental > Terrestrial > Soil > Wetlands > Permafrost | place: Sweden... | reverse complement strand
GATGCTCCCCCTTGGCATGAAAACGGCTGCAAGCATTAAATGGGGCTCATCTGGAATTTATTCCCGAACTCTTCCCCGCGTTGCGCTGCCCCCCTGATTGCTGGTATCCTGCCGCCTCGAATGCGAGCTAGCTGTAAAGGTTGATTGCGCGGGGGGAGGCAGCTCAGCGTTACCCCTCGCTCTCATCGCTGTCACCGGCTTCATCAAGGCCTGAAATCAGATTCGAGGCAACGGAATTCGGATTTTTCCCTAAGCCTATGAGACCCCAACGTTGGTTACACATCATCCCCGTCTCCTTCATTATGTACACGATCGCTTTCATCGATCGGACCAATGTTTCGTTGGCCCTTCGCTCGATGATGCGGGCGCTCCACATGGACCCTACGCAAGCCGGCGGCGCTGCGGGAGTTTTTTTCTGGGGATACATGGCGCTGCAAATTCCGGGTGGCTATCTGGCGCAGCGGTGGAGCGCCAAACGGTTTGTCGCCATCTTACTAGTCGTATGGGGCGTATGTTCCGTTGGTTGCGGCTTGGTTCAGACCTGGCACCAATTCTTGGTGATGCGCTTTTTGCTGGGGGTTGCCGAGGGCGGGGTGTGGCCCGCCGTGCTGGTGCTCCTCTCGCACTGGTTTCCGCGGGGGGAGCGCGCGCGCGCCAATGCCTATTGGATGCTTTGCCTGCCCATCGCGGTGATCATTTCAGCTCCCCTTTCGGGATGGATATTAGGCCGATGGAACTGGCGAGTGCTCCTAATTGCCGAGGGCGCCCTACCTTTCCTTTGGCTGAGCATTTGGTGGGCCTTCATCGATGACCATCCCCGCGAGGCGCGATGGATCTCCATCGAGGAGCGCAACTATCTTGAGGCTACGCTCCTGGAGGAATCCGGCGAACTCGATTCGGCCAAGCCCGACGGGTTTTGGCGTGCTCTGCTAAAAATTTTCCTCATGTGGTGGCGCATGTTGCGTAATCCCACGGTGTTGCTCATGGTCGGCATTTACCTGATGTCGACCGTCGGAAATTACGGCTACCTGTTTTGGCTTCCCTCAGCGCTCGGAAACGCGAGGAAGATGAGCAACTTGCTGGTGGGCGTTCTTTACACCATCCCTTACATGGTGACGGCGATCGGCATGGTTTTGATCTCGCGCCATTCTGATAAGCGGAGCGAGCGGCGCGGCCATGTTGCCTTTGGGCTGGCTTGGGCCGGCGCTTGCATGATGGCTTGTACCCTGTTGACTGGCCACGCCCCCACCTGGAGTTTTGTGGCCATCTCCTTGGTGGGCGCTGGATCCTATGGGATGCTGGGGCCGTATTGGGCGATTCCGACGGAAACTTTGCCACGCTCGGTTTCCGGATCGGCGATGGGGCTCATCAATGCTTTAGGCAACCTGGGAGGATACTTCGGGCCAGTCGCCGTCGGGTATGTCTACAATCGGACGGGCGACTTCCGGTATGCCTTCGGCTTACTCAGCGTGGCGTATCTGACCGGTTCGGCGTTGACGTTCCTCTTGCCCTCACGGGCCGCCGCTCACGAATAAGTGAAATCAGAATACAAGCCGAGGGTGAAATGCCGAAAAGAGTTTCGCGCATTATTTCCGTAAGCATTTTCGCTCTAGTGCTCATCGCTGTGCTGATGGCGTTGCGGGCGCCGGGCGCCACACTGGTTCCGGCCAGTGCGCAGGATGTAAAATCCTTCGATGAAAAAATCTTGTCCCTCGAACAGGCGCACCAGCAAGGCGTTACCCAGACTGCCCACATCACAGAAGCAGAATTGAGTTCAAAGTTGCAGCAGGGTCTAGACGAAATCCCACCCGAAGGGGGGCCCGTTGTGCTCAAGGCGGCATCCGTGCAATTGAAAGGCGACGGGTTTGTAGGAGTCTTTACCTTGGATGCGTGGGGCAAAAAAGTCTACCTGACGATGACCGGCAAGCTTGACGTCCTCGACGGCTTGCTCCAGATTCAGCCATCTTCCGCGAAGTTGGGAAGTCTGCCGATTCCCGCGATGGCCTTCCGCCACCTTCTGCAAAGACAGTTTGACACTGCCCAGACTCGCGAGCGCTTGCGGCTTCCTGAATTCATCAAGGGCGTGCATATCGAAAACGGTGAACTGCTGGTGGAGGCGCAATCATAAGCGCGTAGCTTGAGAGTGCGGGAGTTTGCTACCGCCTTCCTCCTCGCGAGCTTGCCCGCGGCAAATTCAGCCGGGAGCACAATCCTTCCCCGCCGGCAAGCTGGCTGGTGCCAGAGCGGCAGCAAACTCCAGCACTCCCAAGGTTCGCATCTACGCCCCGACGGGAATGCAGCGCATTCCTAGCGTTAAAGTACGTTTCAACGACACTGCTTAGCCCCGCCCTTCCAGCAGTCTCTCAAGGGCGTCCAATACTTGCGAGGAATCAGGTCTAAACCAGCGCCACGGCGCGAATGGGCGAGCCGGACCCCTCGCGAATTTTGAGCGGGAGGGCGAGAAAGATAAAGAAATCCGGGAGCTGATCCAAGTTACACAAATTCTCAACGATCAGCACTTGCTTTTCCAGAACTACGGGATGGATGGGCCGCGTGCGGAGCGCCTCCGGGGGGTCAGGTGAGAGAGTGTCCACGCCGATGGCGGCGACTGGTTTGGAGAGGAGATACTCTGCCGCGTCCATGCCGACACCCGGCCAGTTTTCCAGGTAGCACTGATTGTTGGGGCGCAGTCCCCAATTCGCCGCCCAACCAAAATCGAACACGACAATATCTCCGGCCTGGAGCGGGTCGTGATGGCTCTCCCATTCGCGAAGCTGGCCTTCCGAAACATACTCGCCCGCTTTCATGCCGCGGCAATCCACGCGCACTCCGCGGCCCATGAGTTGGGTCAAGGGCACTCGCTCGATCGTCACGTGAGCTTCCGGCTGGGCATTAGTGAGGAAGTGAGTGGGTGCGTCCACATGCGTCCCATTATGCTCGTGCATCACGAGCAGGTAATGGAGTGAGCGGCCCCCGTGCTCATAAGAGCTCCAAAGGTTGTGGAAGAACATCGCGTGGGAGGGAAAATGCGGCATATGTTCTTCCAGCGTTTGGCTGAGGTCGATCACCCGCAGATCGCGGAGTTGTGCCAGTAGGGTGAGAACGTCGCTCACGGGTTCCTCCATTCAACCTCAAGGCGAAAAGGACTCGCTGCTTTCCGTCGATCGGAAAAAGTTTTCGCCGGGGAATCCCGGCCAGGGCTCATCACTCTGCCGTGGCAAAATAGCCGGGCTTCCAACGCAGGGTGACTCCGCGGCGATTGATCACAACTTTAATGGACCGGTAAGTTCCATCGAGGGAACTTCGCAAGGGCTTATAGCCAATGGTGTATTGTTCGTCCAAATTGCGGCCAATGGTTTGCAACACGTCAGCCAGGTTGATCAATCGCTCCGCGGAAAACCTTCCCGTTTCCGCCCCTAAACCTTTGTTCTGGGAAGTTTCCCCGACCTGTCCATGGGAAAGATAACCCGTCTCCAGATCGGTGCCCGAGGCTTCGCGCAAGGGGAAAGATGCATAGCCACCGCTTTCGTCGGAAATGTCTTCGAGGAGCTTGTCTCCGGGATTCGAGAAGCCGTAGGCGGCCGTGCCGACGGTATAGACCATGGTCTCGGCTATGCGCGACATTGAAACGGCCTGGTCCAGCGTGTGCTGGCTCTGAACATCCAAGCCATCGCTCATGACGATTAAGATTCGCCGCACGTCTTCCGGCGAGCCGGTCTTGCGCATTTTCTCCCGGCAAGCAAAGTAGATAGCATCAAAAAGGGCTTTGCCGCCGCCGGATTTGAGGGCCTGGATCTTGTCATTCAGCACATCCGGGTCGTTGGTAAAGTCCTGAATGATCGAACTGGAAGCGTCAAACGTCTGGAGGAATACCTGGTTCTTCGTGCCTCCGCTGCGCAGGACCTGGAAAACAAACTCGCTGGCCGCTTCCTTCTCATACGATAATTGGCGGCGCGCGGTATTGCTGGTGTCAAGGATCAAACCGACGCGGAGCGGTGTGCTCGTTTCCCGCTCAAAGTGGGTGATTTTCTGCGCCACACCGTCTTCAAATATCTGGAAATCCTCCGGGTTTAAATCAATGACCGGCTGCCCACGTTTGTTCAAAACGGTCAGTGGGACGTTAACGAGTTCGACGGTGGTTTTAATGGGGGGCGTTTTCGTGGGGCGAGCGCTCTCCTCTGGATTCGCAGCGTTCCCTGCTGCGGCGGGTGAGCCGGGCGCGGCCGGGGGTGGGGTCTGTTGGGCCGGAGCGCAAAGCACGCCCGCTCCTACGGCGATGGCAGCCAATGCCAGCACGGCGGGTAGCGCTTTCCAATTCCCCCCTGCTTTCTTGATTCGGCGTTCTCCCGATGATGCCATGTGCATTCGCGTTTTTGTGCCGATGTTTGAACCACCGGCGGTTCTCCCCTCTTGCGGAAGCTCTAGATTGACTATTTTACCCCAATTGCCCTTCTTAAAGTAGCTGTACAACCCCTGAAAATGGCGGGGGCGACGATTTATGCGCGGGTTTTACGCCGTGGGTTTGCAAGGGCGTGGTTTCAACTGCAGGCAGCAAAGCCTCCGCCCCCCACCTGCGTCAAGCTAACTGTAGGTCTGCTTGAAAGGCCGCCAGGGCGGTCGGCATAATTTAGTCCACGGCGGAAGCCGTGGGAAAAATTGGAACTGGAAATACTTCTCAAGCCCGGTAGAGGCAACATCATCTCGATGGCCCGAGGGGAATCCTTATGTCGCCAATACCGTGGCTCCAGCGCCACTCGCCCCTCGTAATCCCTCGGCTTCCGCCGTGGGCCACACTATGTTGCCCCTTTTGGGGCTGAAATCTGTGCTGGAGCTGCCTTTTTTTAGCGCCTATGCTCGCCCCTCAGAAGTGTTCCAGCGTGGTGAGAAATCCGCACTAGTGGTAAATTGGTGATGGCATCCAAAAGGAGCAGACACGATGGAAATGGGATTTATAGGGCTGGGCGGAATGGGCGAGCAAATGGCGGGCAATCTTATCAAAACGGGCCACGCATTGAAGGTCTTCAATCGCACCCGCAGCCGAGCGGAGGCGTTGGTGAGCCGGGGTGCAATCTACGCAGAAACACCCGCAGCGGCGTGCACCGCCGGAGTGGTAGCCACCATGTTGGCGGATGACGCTGCCGTAGAAGGGGTGGCGTTCGGCGAACACGGCGTTCTGGAGGGCTTGCCCCGCGGCGGTGTTCATATCTCTCACAGCACGATTAGCACGAATCTCTCTCGCCGTCTTGTCGAGGCTCACCGGCAGCGCGAGCAGCTTTTTATTGCCGCTCCGGTTTTCGGGCGTCCGGACGCCGCTCAGGCCGCGCGCTTGATCGTGGTGGCGGCGGGGCCGCCGGAAGCGGTGGAACGCTGCCGCACGGCGCTGGAGGCGATTGGCCGCAAACTCTTCGTGATCGGTCCAGATCCTCCTGCTGCCAACACGGTCAAACTCGCGGGAAATTTCCTGATCGCGTCCATGCTGGAAACCTTGGGCGAAGCATTCGTCCTCTTGCGAAAATCCGGCGTTGACCCGGCGATTTTTCTTGAAATTATGGTGGGCTCGTTCTTCCAATCGCCCATCTATGAAAACTACGGGAAGATTATTGCCGAGCAGCGTTACGAACCCGCCGGGTTTAAAATGCGGCTGGGCCTGAAAGACCTCCGATTGTTGATGGCGGCAGCGGACGAGGCGGAGGCGCCTATGCCCATCGCCAGCCTGATTCGCGACAATATGATCAGTGGCATTGCGCAAGGGCTAGGAGATTTGGATTGGTCCGCCGTGGCGCGAGTCGCGGCGCTGAAATCGGGGTTGAAGGCTTAGCGCTGATTTCTCACCACGCTGGAATGTTTTTGGGGGTTGCCGGAAGGGCAGGGCTTCACAGGCTGCGGAAAAACGCCCCGCCATAGACAACCACCCCGGCCCCCAAGGCGCCACCCCTCCTGAATTAGGAGGGGAGTTGTTTAAAGCGCACCCCTCCTCAAATGAGGAGTGTGGCGCTCCGAGCGGCGGCGGGGTGCTGGCAAGGGGATAAACGGGTTCCGGTGACATTGACAGCGCCCACGCGTATTTCCGCAGCCGGTTCAGCCCGGCCCCAATCGCGGCTACTACCCTCGCTTCGTCCAGCGCCCTGCGGGCGCTGCGGGGCGCTGGAGGGGGAAAATCCTAATAATGCCTTGTAACGGCGGGGCCGATGCTCCGCCCTTCCAGGGGCAAGGAGGCAACTATGAAAGCCATACGCGTACATGAATTCGGCGGTCCCGAGGTGCTGCAGTTGGAGGACGTCACCGTTCTTGAAGCCGTCGCGGGGCAGGTGGTGGTGCAAGTGAAGGCGGCCGGCGTGAATCCTTACGACACTTACATGCGCCAAGGAACCTATGCCATCAAGCCGCCGCTTCCTTATACGCCGGGGAGTGATGCGGCGGGCATTGTGGACTCAGTGGGAGCGGACGTCATGGGCTTGGCATCGGGTGATCGCGTTTACTTAAGCGGAACGCTTACCGGCGCCTATGCGGAACAAACCTTGGCGGAAGCGTGGCAGGTGCATCCGCTGCCGCCCAAGGTGACATTCGCACAAGGTGCAGGCATAAACGTTCCCTACGCCACGGCATTCCGCGCCTTGTTCCAGGTTGCGCACGCCCAGGCGGGAGAGACGGTTTTGATCCATGGCGCCAGCGGCGGCGTGGGTGTGGCAGGCGTGCAATTGGCGCGCGCGGCGGGATTGACCGTGATCGGCACCGGCGGCACGGAGCGCGGGCGCGAGTTGGTGTCCGCGCAAGGCGCGCACCACGTGCTTGACCATCACGCTCCGGATTATCTCGACGAATTGATGAAGCTCACCGGGGGGCGCGGCGTGGATGTAATCCTGGAGATGCTGGCCAACGTGAATCTGGCCAAGGACCTGAGCGTGCTTGCCCTCAAAGGCCGAGTCGTGGTGATTGGCAATCGCGGCAACATTGAGATCAACCCGCGTGAGATCATGCGCCGCGATGCTGCGGTTCTGGGAATGGTGCTGTGGAACGCCAGCCGCCAGGACCTCGCAAGCATTCACGCGGGTATTGTGGCCGGGCTCGAAAACGGATCGCTGCGCCCAGTGGTGGGTAAGGAATTCCCCCTCGCCAAGGCACCCCAGGCCCACCGCGCCGTTATGGAGCCCGGCGCGTTTGGAAAAATCGCGCTCGTGCCGTAGGGCTGATCTGCGTTCGGCCAGGGCTGAGCGCCACTCGCCCCTGCATGTCGTCCCGAGGCATTGTAGGGGCGACGTTCAGGTCGGCAGGTTCCCCATCGTGCTGACCTGAAGGTCCGCGCTAGGCCTGCTTTTCGTGCCTTAGCCCGGACTTCTCACCACGTTTGGACGATGCTGGAAGGGCGGGGCTTCAGCCCCGCCGAAATCGGGGCTCCCGCTCTCTATTCGTCCCGCACCCCGCGCAGCTTGCGGCTGCAAGCTGCGCGGGGTGCGGGACTTGGAAGTAATTAGGACGGCCCTGCAACGGCGGGGCTAAAGCCCCGCCCTTCCGGAGTCGTGGTGAGAAATCCGGCTTAGTGCTGAAAGTATCCCGTGAGGCCGTCAGCCGCGAGGATGCGTGAATACAAGAGAGGTTTCGGGTTAATGCATACAAGCGAAATGCGCCTGATCACCATCCCGGGAACCTTCAAGGTTTGCTTCAGCGCCGTCTTTTTCGCATCGCTCATGCTGGGCGCGGAGAGTTTCCAGTGGGACTGGCGGCACTCCGAGGCGCTCACGCCCAAACAGTCCTTGCGCCATGCCAAGGTTACAGAGGCCGAGCGGGCGGCGATTGCGAAGGCCATCGCCAATCAGCTCAAGCCCGACATAGGGGGTTTAGGAGGTGAATCCGAGCAGGAACTGGAGGACAATGCCCTTGACACGCCGGTCAAGTTGATAGACCTCAATAGTGATGGCATTACCGAAGTCATTGCCCAGGGAACCATTGAAGACGGTGGGTGTAGTCCCACCGGGAATTGCCGCTTCTGGGTTTTTCAGAAATCGGATCATGAGTACAGGCTATTATTCTCCAAGGAGTCCATCCAGTCTTTCACCATCCAGCAGAGCCGTTCCAACGGGTTCAGCGATATCGTGGTCAAAATGCAAGGTTCTGCCACCGCAAGCACCCTAACTCTCTTACGGTATAGCGAAGGTAGGTATAAAGAGGCGGGTTGCTATGACGCAAATTGGTCGGTGCGGGAAGGCAGTGCCGTCCACGAGCTCAAAGAACCGCGCCTGACACCGTGCATTGAAAAATAGCCAAGTTGGCGGCATGAATTATAGGTTCTGAAGTCTGCCTCACATTCACATTGCGTGCAGGCGATGGGAGTGCAAGACAGATGAACCGTTGACCCACCTTCCGTTAACGATATGGTGGGCGGGGAAGTGCGACCGGCGTCACTAACGGTGTTATACTGAAGCGTCAGGGTTGGATTCCACGAGGGCGATCTGCCGACAGCGGGCATGGCCGCGCGGGCCGTGGGCTTATTCCCCTGGAGCGAATAACTCAAAATCCCATTAGAAGGAGCAAACCAGCATGGCAGCACGGACTTCAGAAGCGGAATGGAAGGGCGATCTTATCCACGGCAAGGGGACGGTAAAACTGGGAAGCGGCGCCTACGAAGGGCAATATTCTTTTTCCTCAAGGTTTGAGAGCGGCACGGGCACCAATCCCGAAGAATTGATTGCCGCAGCGCACGCCGGCTGCTTCTGCATGGCCCTGTCCGCCGGATTGGGCAAAGGCGGCTTTACGCCCACGCGAATTCACACCGCCGCCACGGTGCACCTGGAGAAAGTCGGCGAGGCCTTCAGCATCACCCGTATTGAACTGAATACGGAAGCCGAGATTCCCGGCATCGACGCCACGGCCTTTGCGAAGTTTGCCGATGACGCCAAGAAAGGCTGCCCGGTATCCAAGGTGCTGGCGGCCGCACAAATCAGTTTGACGGCCAAGCTGGTTTAACCGTTGTGCATTCACACCACAACCATCACCATCACGCCCTGACGGCGACTTGGGTGGTAAAAATCGCGCTGGTCCTGACGCTCGCTCTGGTGGCCACGGAGTTCGTCGCCGGCTCGTTGTCGCACAGTTTGGCCCTGGTGAGCGATGGGTGGCACAATCTCACCGACGTTCCCTCGCTGATTCTTTCCTGGATTGCCCTCTATTTCGAGCGCAGGCCGCCCGACGACCGGAAGACGTTTGGCTATCAACGGGCGGGTGTGCTGGTGGCATTTGTAAACGCCCTGCTGCTGTTGGCGGTGGCGCTTTATCTTTTTTACGAAGGCTACCAGAGATTCGCGCACCCGCAGCCGGTGGCCTCCGGCGTCATGCTGGTGGTCGGCCTCATCGCGCTGGTGGTAAACGGCGGAATCTCCTGGGGCTTATTGGGCGAACGGAACGATTTGAACCTGCGCGCGGTGTTCATCCACAATCTGGGCGATGCACTTTCCAATGTGGCGATCATCGCCGGCGCCTGGGTAATCCGGGTAACCGGGCACACGATTATCGACCCTGCCCTGGGATTTTTGATTGCGGCGTTGATCCTGTGGTCGGCGGTGGGAATCGTCTCCGACTCCGTTAACATCCTTATGGAGAGCTTGCCCAAGGGTATGAGCCTGGAGCTCGTGGCCGCCTGCATGCTCCGCGTGGAAGGAGTCAAAGAAGTTCATGACGTGCACATCTGGAGCCTGGGGTCGAATTCCCAGGCCCTCTCCTGCCACATCCACGTTCTGGATATGCCGACCTCGGAATGCGAGCAGATCGCCCACCAGGTTCGCGAAGTCCTGGCCCATGAATTCGAAATATATCACACGACGATACAATTCGAGCACACCCACCCTCCTGGGGAATTCCACATCTATATGCCGGAGCCGGTGCCGACGAGCAAGGGGAAGTAGGCAGAAGGCATGCGGAGGAGGCAAAACGCAAAGCCAGCCGGTTTTTTGCCCTTGGCGTTTTGAGTTTTGACCTCGCTCTGCGGCTCTGCTTACTGCCCTGCCAGGGTACTATCAAGGTCAGAGATGCTGCGTACCTCCGGGGGCATGAAGGCTTCATTTGCGCAGGGACCCCTCACCCACCGCCTAGCGGTCCCCCCTCTCCCCGAGGGAGAGGGCACGGAATTCCATTTCCCTCTGCGTCCGCTTGACACCAGCATGGGACGGGGCTTAGGATTCATCCATGCAAACGCCCGCGGTCCGATCCCCGGCCGTAGCGGGGCGCTTCTATCCCGCGAAGCCTGAAGCGCTCGCGCGGCAGCTTGACCAATACCTCGCTGCGGATGCGGGTGCGCCGGAGAAGACAGAAGCGGCATTAGGCTGCGTGGTTCCCCATGCCGGTTACATGTATTCGGGGCATGTGGCAGGGGCAGTGTTTCAGCGGCTGCCGGCGCGCGCGACTTATATCATCCTCTGTCCCAATCACACCGGACGCGGCGTGCCCTTGGCGATCATGTCAAAGGGCGAGTGGCTAACGCCGCTGGGCGCCGCGCGCATTGACTCCGACCTGGCCGAGAGCCTACTCCAGTCCTGCCATCTCCTGATGGAGGATGCCAAGGCTCACGAAGATGAGCACTCCATTGAAGTCGAGCTTCCCTTCTTGCAGCGCAGCGTAGGCGCATTCACCTTTGTTCCCATCGCCATCGGCGTAAGCCGCTTTGCGGCTTTGGAAGCGCTGGGATATGGGATGGCTCAGGTGCTAAAGAGTGCCGCGAACCCGGCGTTGATCATTGCCTCCAGTGACATGAATCACTATGAGCCTGATGATGTTACGCGGGTCAAAGACCGCAAAGCCATTGACCAGATTCTAGCCCTGGAGCCCGCGGGCTTGTATGAGGTCATTCGCAAAGAAGATATTTCCATGTGCGGCTATGGTCCTGCCGTTGCCATGCTCACAGCGGCTAAAGAGCTGGGTGCAACCCGCGCGGAACTGGTCCGCTACGCCACCTCGGCTGACACCAGTGGCGACCGCAGCGCGGTGGTGGGTTATGCGGGCATGGTGATTTCCTGACGTGGAATAACCGGCTTCGAGGGCACGTCAGCAACGATAAACTCAGCGCTCTATCTGGTCCGCAAGGCCCCAACGCCAAGATCGCAGAGCTATTCCGTCGATCCCTCTGCGCCTCTGTTTCTCTGCGGTTATGATAGCCCCGCCCATCCCAACCCATTGTGAGAATTTCAGGCTAGAAATACGGAGGCGCACTCAATTTTTGCGCGGGCATGAGTGCGCCCTTTGTCCATCATGCTCGAAACGGGTTGAGCCCCAATTGCAGGCGGGGAATCAACCTCCGGGAGTTTAGTGGTGCCCGCCACCAGCCGAGGGCGCTCCGGCGTGTCCGCCTCCGGATGGAGCAAAGCCGGAAGAACCTCCCGCGGGCGCTCCGCCACCGCCGACATGGTTTCCACTGGCTTGGCTTCCGCTTCCGGCCGTTCGACCTCCGGAGGGATTGCTATTGGTTCCGGAAGGCCCTTGCCTGGCGAAAGAATACCCAGCAGGGTTGGGCTGAAGGGGTACCTGATTTTCCGCGGGTCGTGCACTTGGCGCTCGGCTCCCGACAGGCACCGGCTGAATCAATCCAGGATTCGATGCCGGTGTGGTGACAGCGCTCGCTCCTGCTGGCGAGGCCGTGGCTTCGTGCGGCGTCGTCACGCGATGGCCGTTGACGTAACTACCCTGCTGAGCATCATAGCCGATCGCTGAATTGGGGGGCGCCGCGTTGGCGTGTCGCGATCCCGGCGAGGCCGTTGCCGTGGTTGGAATCCCCCTTCCGCCTGGAGCATACGCAGGGTTTCCCCGAAAGCCCTGGCTTTCCGCGGCAGGGAGTGAAACTGCTGGCCCAGGCAGCATGGCGGCTGTTGTGGGGACTATTCCTGGCGCCTTAACGTTCTCTCCGTTAGTGGGGATGAAGCCCAGCATGCGATTGGAGGTCAGCAGTCCCCCACGGCGGAACGTTGAGATGCTCACCGCTCCGCCACCGCAGTTATCGCCACAGGCGATAGCGGCGTCTTTCCGGTGCGGTCGGGGAATCCAGCCAACCCAGTTGGGGCCTTGCAACCACGTGACCTGGGCAGGAGACCACGTCCCGGGCCTGCCTGGGAACCATACCCAACCCATTCCCGGGATAAAATCCCATCCGCCATAGTGGTAGGGCAACCAACCCCACAGTTCAGCGCCAATCCAGGTATAACCCCAGCCAGGATACCAGCACCACTGGCCCATTGAGTAAGGCGCCCAACCGGCGTGGGTCCAAGTGGGAGTCCAACCATAGCCCGCCCCTGGCACGTTTGACCAACTGCCGTATTGCAGGAGGTCGTTCCACCCGTAAGTGGAGTCCGACCCGTCGCCCGTGTAGTTGTTCGGAGAAGGACCGGTTGCTGGCATGTCCGCACGAGCCTCGCGGTCATCCACCCATTGATCCCAATCATCTTGGGTGATGCCCTGGGAAACAACGCTCGTCTCAGATGTGCCGGGCTGCAAGAGGAGTACGGAATCTTTCTCAATTGTCATGGCGCCGAGATTGCCTTGCACTTCCACCGCGCCATTGAAGACTTCCACGCGCTCCAGGCCCTGATCCAGGTCCACCCGGAATTGCGTCCCCCCTTGGGCGACCAGCGTGCCGTAAGGCGTGGCTACTTGTAGAGACTCTCCGAGGTGAGAAGGAAGAGGGTGAAATGTGGCATAACCCTGGCGAAGTTCCAGGTGATTGATCTTGCCGCCATTGGGAGCCAGTTCCACCTGCGTGAAGTCGAGCAATGAAAGCTGGCCCAACCGGATGGCGTCGCCGTCTTCAAACTGTATTTCCGCGAAGCTGTTTTCACCCGTCGAGAGCTTGAAGCCTTCCTCGAGGGGAGTGTTGACCGGCGCTTCAGCCCACGCCTGCACATCCGGCCGCTGCACGGTCACGTCACCCTCGACAAAACTCAGACGGACGATGCGGGCATGAGAGTAACTTTGCGCCCAAGCTGGATTGATTGTGAGCAATGCGGTAAGCGCTGCTGTGAGGATTCCCAATGAGAAACGGATGCGGGGTTTCATAGGCCACCTCCTTACCGATGACCGGTTGGATTCATCCCCTATCCTAACACTAAGGTTAGACGATTCAAAAAGCTCGAAAGTTTCTGGGCAGTGGGTCAATTTGAGGTTGTAGCGGCGAGTTTACTTCGCCCAACGGCGGCGTAAAGCCGCTTCTGCGTCAAATTGACTCACTTCCAGTTTCTGTGCGTCCTTGATCCCCGAAGGAAGCGATGGAGAACTCCGCACGGCGAGCGCTACCTATTCCCTTGAACACGCAGGACGATCCCTTCAGCGCGGGACTGGGCCAAGTGCATAAAGCGAGAGTTCGTCGAGATTCTTTGTAACGTGGGAATCATCAGTACGGGCTCGACAAAGTCGTTGTCGTCCAGACCCTCCTCGATTTGCAGCAAAGCTTGAGGCAACCCCAGAGGATCGTACTTCATGGCATATTCAAGCTGAGAGATTCGCTCCTCAACGTTACCAATTTTTTCGAGGATGTCGGTGAGCTGCTGCGCGGTGCGGTTCTCCGTGTAGTTATACTGGACCTTGCTGGTTTCATTGCCGGCCTCATAGGTAAGAGTCTTCATCCCCATGTTCGCCACCTTATGATGGCTGTTGAGCTCGACGGAGCGGAAGTAGCCCAGTGACTCGGCCAGCAAAAAAATCCGCGCTGCGGTGCCGGCGGAAATCTGCAAGGGGCGTGGCGCTGAAGGATCGTCCAATTTGCGCGAGTCGTACGTGCCTTGACCGTGGGCATCAATACTCAACGCCATGTACTCAGGGGAACTGCCCTTTAAAGATTTGGTGAACGTGAGCCTGGGGACGGAGGGAGTGACCTGCGCCTGAAGGGTGTATAGCCCGGGGGCGAGCGCCAGCATTGCTGTCAGAAAGCAATGGAAGCAAAGTCGACGAATCTTGGAGCCAGCCGTAATGGTAAGACTACCGCCTCGAGTCATAACCGCAAATGTCCAAAAGCGCGCCTTTTCTCTCCGTGCGCCGAAGTCTTCGACGCGCGCGGCTGCTGCTTAGAATTGAAGAATCCCCCCTGACGCGGGCCTTCACGTCATCCCGGGCGCACCGGCGGTTCAGGCACACCGCTCCTCCTCCCAATTGAGGGGGGATGCGCGCGGCCCACTATTTGTCCTGCGTGAGCGCTTGCAATTCCGCTTCTTCGATGTCGAAGTTGGCGTAGACGTGCGAAACGTCTTCGTGGTCTTCTAATTCATCCATCAGCCGCAGCATCTGGTCGGCTTGCTTGCCGGAGAGCTTTACGTAATTTTGCGGAACCATAGAGACTTCCGCCGCCGCGGGAGTGATTTGTGCAGCCTTGAGGCGTTCCACCACATTTTGGAAGTTCTCCGGCGCGGAAAGGATTTCCCAATTGCTACCGTCTTCAACCATGTCGTCGGCACCGGCCTCGGTGATGAGCTCCAGCAACTTTTCCTCGTCCGCCTTGCCTTTCTCCACGACCACGTACCCCTTCTTGTGGAACATCCAAGCCACAGAAGCGCCGAACGCTCCGCCGTGCTTAGCAAAGACATGGCGAATTTCGGAAGTCGTACGGTTCTTGTTGTCGGTGGTGACTTCCACAATCATGGCGGCTCCGCCGGGTCCATAAGCCTCGTAAATTGCTTCTTCAATGATGGTCCCGGGCAATTCGCCAGTGCCTTTCTGGATGGCGCGCTTGATGTTGTCCGCCGGCATGTTCTCCGACTTGGCCGCTAGGATCGCCGTGCGCAGGCGAGGATTGGAATCCGGATCGCCCCCGCTGATCCGGGCAGCGACGGAGATTTCCTTGATAATCTTGGTGAAGATCTTGCCGCGGCGCGCGTCCGCCGCGCCCTTCTTATGCTTGATCGTTGCCCATTTAGAATGGCCAGACATAATAAAGCCGTCCTTTCAATCCGTAGCATTGCTCCCGATGGCAACCCGTTCCGAGCAGAGGTGTAAGGTTGCGCGGCTATGACGATAACGCAGAGAAAATGTTAACACAAGCCTGTGTTGGAAAGCTATTGAGACGCGGACGGCGCCATGGCTCGGCAAAAGTCCAAAGAGGTTGAAAAGGACCCCTCCCCTGCCCTCATGGGCGCGCGGCAATCTCCTCCTGCTTCCCGAATGACGCCATACCTATTAGTCGTTTCCCTGTGAGTGTTCCCTCAAGCCGTTCCTCTCTGCCAAAAAAGCTTTGCAAACGCGCAGGATTGTGCGATAAATCATGCGCCCCCGGTGGTGGCCGCCGGGAGAGGGGCGATGCAAGGTGGCCGCGTTGCCGTCCCATTTCACCCTGTCGACACGGGTTAAGAAAACCCGCAAAGCCAGGCGTTGGTGAACGGTTCTGGCCCTCGCCCCGGATCCTCACGCAGCCCTGTAGTTCTCGCACTGGCAGGTATTTCTTTGTATTTGCCCAATCAATCCATCAATCGCTCACTCCGTCGCCCGATCGGCTTTATAAGCCGCCGCACCACACTGGCATATCTGGCCATGGGACTCGGCTTGCTTCCTGTTCCCTCCGGGATTCCGGCGGCGAACCCGCCCCTGAAGCGATTTGAGTATTCGCTCCCCCGCATGGGAACGATGTTTCATATCGAGTTGTATTCGGCTGACACTGCCCAGGCGTCAAGAGCGGCGGATGCGGCCTTCGCTCGCGCCGAGGAACTCGAGCAGATCATGAGCGACTACCGCGCCGACAGCGAACTGATGCACCTGTCGCGCGAGGGGGCCACAGCGCCGTTCCCGGTGAGCAGCGACCTCTACGATGTGCTGGCGAAATCCCTGTGGACCTCGGAGCGTTCCCACGGCGTTTTTGATGTCAGCGTCGGCCCATTGGTTGATTTGTGGCGCGGCGCCCGTAAGACCGGACGCTTGCCTGATCCTGGGGAAATAATGAAGGCAAAAGCTTTGGTCGATTACCGTAACATCGAATTGGACCCGTCCCGCCACACCGTGTTCCTGAAGCGCGCCGGCATGAAGCTGGATCTGGGCGCCATCGGCAAGGGTTATGCCGCGGACCAGATGCTGGCCGTCTTGCAATCGCAGGGCGTCCAGCACGCTATGGTGGTGGCGGGCGGAGAGGTTGTGGTGGGCGAACCTCCGCCCGGAAATTCCGCTTGGAAAGTCGGGATTGACACGGCCGACGTGGACGCAGGGAGTCCGCCTTGTAGTCTAATGCTGCACGCCGCCGCGGTTTCCACCTCCGGCGATGAGCACCAGTTCCTGGAACTTAACGGCCACCGTTATTCGCACGTCATCAACCCGGCCACGGGGTGGCCACTGGAGGGAGAGAGTAGCACCACCGTGCTGGCCGAGGATTCGACCACGGCTGACGCGCTCGCCACGGCGTTTTCCCTAATGCCCGTGGCAGATGGAATTCGGGTTGCCGAATCCCTCCCCGGGGTGTCGGCCTTATGGGTACGGCGGGAGAATGGAGGATGGCGACGCCACGCATCGCGTGGTTTTCCGGCATCGTGCCGCGGCCCAGCACCAAGATGAATACAAATTCAGGAACAAGTCAAAAGGTGGGTCTTCATCTTGGAAGGCTCAGTCTGTTGGGAGCTGGGATCATCATCGGCGTCTTGATCGTTCTGTCGGGCAAAGCGGGGGTGGACGCCACATCCTCCGACAAGTTCTGCGACCAAGCTTGCCATGCCCACCCGGACGCCACACAAACGTGGATCCGGTCGCCGCATTACACCACCAAGAGCGGGGTGGTGACCCATTGTATCGATTGTCACCTCCCCGGGGGAGGGATTGAGTACTACACTGAGAAGGCGCGCTTGGGCAGCCTGGATATTTACGGCAAGCTTTTCAAAGATCTCACCAAGATTAACTGGCAATCCATGCAGACACTGACCCAAGCCCGCACGTTCACGTATGACAGTGCTTGCATCCGCTGCCACGCCAACCTTTTCAGCGCCGGGCTCTCCAAGAAGGGCGTGGATGGCCATTTGCACTATCAGCGGTCCAAGGACAAGATGCGATGCATCAACTGCCACCTGCACACGGGACACTATCGCGGCAAGGAAGTTGAGGAAGTCCAGGATGAGGCCGCAACTCAGGAACAGGAACTCGAAAAGGTGTTCTCATCAAGCCCGCAGGGGTTCCAGAGCTATACCGAGGTCATCCCCGGCTCGGCCGTTAAAATCCGCATGGTGGCCGTGCCCGGCGGCTCATTCCAAATGGGAAGCCCCGCGTCGGAGCCTTACCGGCACACCGATGAAGGTCCGGTACACCAAGTGAAGATCAGCCCGTTCTGGATGGAGAGGGCGGAAGTGACATGGAGAGAGTACGAGGTTTACTTGCTCCAACGCGGGAACACTGGACGCAATCGGGACGCACCGGTATCCGGCAAAGCCGACGCCGTGAGCGGACCCACTCCGCCTTACGGCTCGCCTGACCAGGGCTGGGGCAGAGGGTCGCGGCCCGCCATCACCATGACCTATTACGCTGCCACCCAGTATTGTGAGTGGCTCTCGCAAATTACCGGAAAGAAATACCGGCTCCCCACGGAGGCGGAGTGGGAATACGCCGCCCGCGCGGGCGCCACTTCTCCTTATTTCTTCCCCGGCGACCCTTCTTCGTTCACCAACCAGCGATGGCTGAATGGCCTGCTGGGAGTGAAGACCGAGCCGCTCAGCGATTATGCCTGGTATCAGGGCGATAGCTCGGATGAGACTCACCCCACCGGCACAACCAAACCCAATGCCTGGGGAATGGTGGATATGTTGGGCAACGTGCGGGAGTTCTGCCAGGATTGGTACGAACCCGATGCTTACTCGCACCTGGCGGACTCCGGAGTCACAGATCCTCGCGGCCCGGACTCCGGCAAGGAGCACGTGGTGCGTGGCGGTTCCTATCGTTCGGACGCGGCCGACCTGCGCTGCGCAGCGCGCGATCACACTCGGGAGGAAGATTGGCTGCTCACCGACCCGCAATCGCCCAAAAGCGTTTGGTGGTATTCCGACTGCACCGACGTGGGTTTCCGAGTGGTCAGAGAATACGAGGGGGAAGGGGCGAAGTGATAAGCGCGGATAAAGGCAGTTCCCAAGCTTCGAGGTTGGAGTGGGCGTCGCGCCAGCACTGTTTACTTTGGCCATCCTCCCGGCCCGCTCATGGGCACCCTCACCCACCGCCTTGCGGTCCCCCCTCTCCCACGGGGCGAGGGCTAAAATCAAATCTTAAAAACCCTCTCCCTCCGGGAGAGGGGGGACCGCAAGGCGGTGGGTGAGGGTGCTGCGCGGCATGTTTCGGATTTTGAATCGAAATTCATTTATGTTCTAAAGGAGATGCAATATGACTGATGAGAAGACGGAAAAGGAAAATCGGGATTTTAACCGGCGGACATTTATCGGCGCAGTAGCGGCCGTGGGCGCCGGAGTGGTACTGGCCAGTTGCAAGAAGTCTTATCCGCCTCTGACGTTTGTGGACGTGGCCCCGGATGGCCCCGTCTTGAAGGCAGGCCTGATCGGCTGCGGCGAGCGGGGAACCGGCGCGGCCCTGAACTTTCTCAAGGCGGGGCCCAACCTCAAAATCGTGGCGCTGGGAGATGTCCTCCAGGACCATATGGATAAATGCCGGGGCGAGCTTTCCCAGAAAGGGCAGCAGCAGATTGCCGACGACCACTGCTTTGTGGGCTTTGATGCTTACAAGAAAGTGCTGGATGCCGACGTGGATTTGGTGCTGTGCGCCACGCCGCCGCATTTCCGGCCCCTGCATTTCGATGCCGCGGTTGACGCCAAGAAGCATTGCTTTCTTGAGAAGCCGTGCGGCGTTGACGCCCCCGGCATTCGCTCCATCCTGGCCACCGGCCAGAAAGCCGCAGCCTACAATCTGTGCGTGGTTACGGGCACCCAGCGGCGGCATGACCGCGCCTATCAGGAAACGTATAATCGCGTCTCCCATGGCGCCATCGGCCAAATCGTCGGGGCCTCCGCCCGCTGGAACCAGAGCCAATTGTGGTATGCGCCCAAGCAGAAAGAGTGGTCGGAGATGGAGGCCATGATTCGCGATTGGGTGAACTGGCGTTGGCTTTCGGGCGACCACATCGTTGAACAGCACGTTCATAATCTCGACACCGTGCTCTGGTTCACGGGAATGAATCCCACCGCCGTCACCGGAGGCGGGGGGCGCGTCCAGCGCGTGACGGGCGACCAGTTCGATCACTTCAACTTGCAGTTTAGCTACCCCAACGGCGGAATCCTGGAGAGCATGTGCCGCCAGATCGATGGTTGCACCAATGACGTCTCCGAGTACGTTGTGGGGACGGAGGGCTACACCAATTGCAAGAACACGATCTATGACCTGAGCAACAAGGTTGTGTGGAGGTATCAGGAAGCGGGCCAGGATCCCGGCAAGACGAAATTCAACCCTTACGATCAGGAGCACGTGGATTTCGTCACCGCCATCCGCCGCAGCATGCCCATTAACGAAGCGGAACACGTGGCCCACGCTACGCTGACCGCCATCATGGGAAGAACCGCGGCCTACACGGGCAAAGAGGTAAAGTGGGACGAGATCATGGATTCCAATGAACGCCTTGGCCCCACTGAATACGCCATGGGACCGGTGCCCATCAAGGCGGAAGTGCCGGTTCCTGGAAATGCCGAGAACGTCGCCAAGCACGCGCGGACGGCTTAACCCGCATTTCTCATGGCGACTCCGGAAGGGCGGGGCTTCAGCCCCGCCCTTCCAACATCGCCCAAACCTGGTGAGAAGTCCGGGGGAATCCCCGCTACTCGCGGCGCACGGGCTGGCGTTCGGCGACGATGGTCACCTGCATGTCATGGGCGTCACGGACAATTCGATGGATAAGGTTTCGTCCTATAAACCCCTCCCAAGGGGAATACTGGGGGCGCACCATGAAAAGCTGCGTGATGTTGTGAAGCCGAGCGAATTCAAGCAAAGTTATGGCGATATCCTGACCTTGCAGAACTCTGGTTTCGATGTGAAGGTTTCGCGCGAAGTTAAGGTGGCGTTCCACCGCTTCCCGTTTGGCTGTCGGCAACGCATTGAAATCCAATTCGGCATGGACGAATATAGCAAAGCAGTCGGCCTGGACATAGTCCGCCACTCTCCGGCCGCGGCGGATGAGCATGGCCGTGGAGGGATGCTCCGTGATGTAAACGAGAATCCGGTCAGTCAGTCCGCCAAAATCACTGCCTCCCGTGCTCGATTCTTCGGCGACCGTGGCCGTGACTTCGGTGGTCGATTCGGGTAACGTCACCTGCCGAATCTCCACTTCGTGCGCGGTCTGCCGCAAGGCAATTTCGCGCAAGGCGACGAGCGTGGATTCCTTGAAGAAATTCTGCAATGCGCGCTGGGCCTTCTCCGGCGGATACACCACGCCGCGCTCCAGCCGATTGAGCAGTGCCCGCGGGGTAAGATCCACCATGACCACTTCGTCGGCTTGCTTCATGACCCAGTCAGGAATTGTCTCGCGAACCCGCACGCCGGTCATGTCCCTGACCTGATCATTCAGGCTCTCGAGGTGCTGGATGTTCATGGTGGTCATGACATCGATTCCTGCGTCCAACAGTTCCAAGACACATTCCCAGCGTTTTAAATGGCTGCAGCCCGGAACGTTGGTATGCGGCAGTTCATCCACCACGCAGACCTCGGGATGGCGTTCAAGGATGGCTTGCATATTCATCTCCTCGAAAACCGCTCCCCGGTATTGCATTTTGCAGCGCGGGATCAGCTCTAGCCCCAGCGCTTGCGCGATTGTAGCCTTGCGCCCATGGGGTTCGAGGTAACCGATCCCGACGTCGACGCCCCGCCTGACCAGTTCGTGAGCGTCCTCCAACATCTGGTAGGTTTTCCCGACGCCGGCGGCAAACCCCAAATACACCTTAAGCCTGCCGCGCTTGTGCGAAGTTGATTCCATCATGGTTAGGTTCTGGGTACTGGGGGCTAGGGACTGGGTTTCCGAATCAAAATCCGAAACTCGGTTCGACGTCTCGCCCACGAGGTTCAAATTTCGATTTTCGAGGTTTGTCCTCCCCCAGCCTCCTGTCCCTTGCCCCTAGTCCGGAGCATTAATGCGGAAACACCCGCACGTCAATCCCTTCGGCAGCACGAATCAACCGATCCAAGGGGCCGCCTAGGAAGCGATCCCACCAGCGCACGCGGCTGGGATGGCCGACGAAGATTTGCGTAATCCGGTGCGTGCGCGCAAAATCCATAAGAGCTTCAACCGGGTCGTACCCATCGAGGGTCGCGGTGTGTGCTTCTACCTGCTGCGCTTCCATGAGCTGCTCCTGAAGGGTACTTTCATCTTTCTCGGAAAGCTGGTCGTGGCGGATATACACGGTGAAAAGTTCTCCGTGGAAACGGTTGGCGTTGCGCCTTCCGCTCGCGATCATGGCGTGGGCATTTGCCCCTCGCGACAGGCAAACGAGGATACGTTCCTGAGTGCCCCAAAGCGGCTCGATCCCGTGAGCGAGAAGGTAGTCCTCAAGCTGCCGGTCAACCACCTCGGCGGCGAGAAGCAAAGCGATCTCGCGCAAGGCGGAAAGCCGCCGCGGCGTGCCCGCAGGAGAGTGAGCCGTCGTTGACGGCTGGCCAGCCCGTTCCAAAAGGAGTTCCGGCGGGACGTCCACGATAACGATTTCGTCGGCGTTGTAAAGGAATCGCTCGGGGACAGTTTCCTTAACGTGCTTGCCGGTGATCCTTTCCACTGCCTCGCGGCGCTCCTCGATATGCTGGAGGTTGAGGGAAGTTATAACAATGATGCCGGCAGCCAAGAGTTCTTCCACATCCTGCCAGCGCTGGAGGTTCTTGCTGCCCGGAGGATTGTTGAAAGCGACGCCGTCGACCAGGCAGACCTGCGGACGCCGGCGTAAAATGGCCTCTACATCCATTGCCGCGCCACTGCCAATTTGCTTGAGGGGGATGACCTCGATCGTCTCCAGCAGATGCACGAGCTCGGCAGGTAAGTCCTGTTGAATGGCCCCAATGACCACGTCCTGGCCGCGCGCCCGGCGGCGCCGGCCCTCATCCAGCATCCGAAAGGATTTGCCCACTCCCGAGGCGTAACCCAGAAAGACTTTTAACCGTTCGTGCTGGAGCTGTTCGTCCTGCACTTCTAACTCCTTGAGGAGCAGCTCAGGATCAGGTCTACGGTCAGCATCGATCGGCATACAGGCGGAAATCCCCCTGCTCGCAGTGTACTATCGGACAGGCTTGGCGACAAGTCGGCCACTCCCGCAGTCGGACGCTCACGCAGAGTATCGGTCTGCTAAACCAACCTACCAAATTGAATTGTCAAATGACAACTTGAGAATCGGGAAGCGGTTGGTGCGAATGCATTTCCAAGGTGCGAAGAGGGGCTATCCGAAACATCAGAAACCGGTGCTGATTGATGGGGTCGCCGCAGGCCCAGGGCTTGAGGAGTATTCCAACTTCCCCTTTTTCCCACGGCCGTTCGCCGTGGGCCACAGGATTTCGTCGTCAACACCCCTTCGGGCGTGGTGAGAAATCCGGGCTAGGGTTTGCTCATCGGGAATTTCTGGTTTAAATCAAGGTTCAAGAGAAGCACATTGACGCGCGGCTCACCCAGAAAACCCAATTGCCGCCCTTCGGTGTGGGCTTCGATGAGCTGCCTTACCTGGTCCAGAACAGTGCCACGGGCCTGGGCAACCCTCGGGGCCTGGGCGAGAGCGGAGGCGGGGCTGATGTCCGGATCCAAACCGCTGGCGGATGTGGTGAGCAGGTCCGCGGGAATGGGGCCTTTATAGTCAGGGTTCTCTTTGCGGAATTTCTCGATGTCCGCCTTCACCCGATCGACCAATTTCTGATTCGTGGGGCCAAGATTGGACCCGCCGGAAGCGGTGGCATCATATCCATCAGTTCCGGCGGCCGACGGCCGAGGATGGAAGTATTCCGGCTTGCTGAAATTTTGGCCAAGCAAAGTGGAGCCCTTGACCTGCCCATTAACTTCCAACAGGCTCCCGTTCGCGGATCGGGGAAACAGGAACTGGCAAAGGCCTGTGACCACCCCGGGATAAATCAGCCCAGTCAGTACGGTCAACAACAGAGTGAAGCGAAAAGCTTGCGTAAGTTGGTGGCGCATGCAAAACTCCTTAAGCCAAGTGCGTTACACCGAGCAGCCAGTCGATCAGCCAAATAAATGGAAAGGGCGCAATGAACCCGCCTAATCCGTAGATCCAGAGGTTGCGGCTCAGCATGGCGGCGGCGCTTTGCGGCTTGTATCTCACCCCGCGCAAGGCCAGCGGGACGAGAGCGATAATGATCAGCGCATTGAAGATCACCGCGGCCAGAACAGCGCTCTGCGGGCTGTGAAGGCGCATGATGTTGAGCTTGTTGAGCTCCGGATAGGTGGTCGCGAACATCGCCGGGATGATGGCGAAGTATTTGGATACATCGTTCAAAATTGAAAAGGTGGTTAACGAGCCGCGGGTAATAAGCAACTGCTTGCCGATGGCCACAATCTCAATCAGCTTGGTGGGATTGCTGTCCAGATCCACCATGTTCCCCGCTTCCTTGGCAGCCATCGTACCCGTATTCATGGCCACACCCACATCGGCCTGGGCGAGGGCGGGTGCATCGTTGGTGCCGTCGCCGGTCATGGCCACAAGCCGGCCTTGCGCTTGTTCCTTCTTGATGTATTCCATCTTATCTTTGGGCGTCGCTTGCGCGAGGAAGTCATCCACACCGGCCTCGTTGGCAATCGCCGCCGCCGTCAAGGGATTGTCTCCGGTGATCATCACGGAACGAATTCCCATCACCCGCAATTGTTCCAGGCGTTCGCGCATTCCCCCCTTGACGATATCTTTCAGGTGAACGATTCCCAGGAGATGATCTCCATCGGCGACAGCGAGTGGCGTGCCTCCCGTGCGGGAAATGCCATCCGACATTTCGGTGAAGTTCGCGGGTATCTTGCCGCCTTGGCCGGTGACGAATTGCACAATGGCATCGGTGGCCCCTTTGCGCAGGCGGCGACCGTCGATGTCGACGCCGCTCATTCGGGTGTAGGCGGAGAAGGGAAGGAAGTGTGCCTCGTGTTCGGAAACATCGCGCCCCCGAAGGCTATACACTTGTTTGGCAAGCACCACAATCGAGCGGCCTTCGGGAGTTTCATCGGCCAAGCTGGCGAGTTGCGCCGCGTCCGCCAACTCGGGGCCGGTTATCCCCTCGACGGGAAGAAATTCCACGGCCTGCCGGTTGCCGAGGGTGATGGTGCCGGTCTTGTCGAGCAGAAGCGTGTTGACGTCACCGGAAGCCTCAACGGCCTTTCCGCTCATGGCCAGCACGTTGTGCTGCATGACGCGATCCATCCCGGCGATACCGATGGCGGAAAGCAAGCCCCCGATGGTGGTGGGAATCAGGCAGACGAGGAGGGAAACCAGCACGGCCACGCTCGGCACCGCTCCTGCCTGGGCGGAGTTGACGGAATACACGGCAAACGGCTGCAAGGTGACAACGGCCAGCAAAAAGACGAGAGTCATCCCGGCAATCAGGATGTTCAGTGCGATCTCGTTGGGCGTCTTCTGGCGCTCGGCCCCTTCCACCAGTGCGATCATGCGATCGAGGAACGTCTCGCCCGGATTGGAGGTGATCCGAACCCTGATCTGATCCGAGAGGACCTTGGTTCCGCCCGTCACGGCGCTGCGATCTCCGCCCGATTCCCGGATCACGGGGGCGCTTTCGCCGGTGATGACCGATTCATCCACGGTGGCGATGCCCTCAATGACTTCGCCGTCGCCGGGAATGATGTCGCCGACCTCGCAAATGACCACGTCCTGGGCGCGCAGCTTGGAGGCAGGAACGATTTCTGTGTTGCCGGGTGAAACGATCCGGCGAGCCATGGAGTCGGTTTTGGCCTTACGCAGGGTATCAGCTTGCGCCTTGCCGCGGGCTTCCGCCATGGCCTCCGCAAAGTTGGCAAAGAGTACCGTGAACCAGAGCCAGAGAGAAATTTGCAGCGAAAAGCCGATGCCATGCGCCCCGATAAACATGTCGCGAATCATAAAAACCGTGGTGAGCGTTGCGCCCACCTCTACCACGAAAATCACGGGGTTCTTGAAAAGCGTAACCGGATTCAGCTTTACTACCGACTGCTTGAGGGAGCGCCCCATGAGTTGCCTATCGAACAAGGGACGTGCCCGCACCATTTTCTTCGGTACGAGGGTCGTTAAATCGTCAAGCGTAGGAGGCGTTACAGTCGTCGTTGGCATGAATTAGCTCCCGATAGTCAACATCAGCGAGGACAAGAGTTTCCCTTCGCGCATGAAGAAGTGCTCCACCAGTGGGCCCAGCGAAAGGGCCGGGAAGAATGTCAAGGCGCCAATCACCACCACGACCCCCACCAAAAGGCCGATAAAGAGCGGGCCATGAGTCGGGAGCGTGCCACTGGTGGTGGGCACTTTCTTTTTCGTGGCGAGGCTGCCGGCAATAGCCAGGGTCGGAAGAATGAATCCGAAACGCCCAATCAGCATAGCCAGCGCCGTGGTGAGGTTGTACCAGGGAGTGTTGGGGCTGATTCCGGCAAAGGCGCTGCCATTGTTTTCCGAAGCGCTCGAAAAGGTGTAAAGGAGTTCGCTGAAACCATGCGGGCCGGAGTTCGCAAGATTAGCGATAGCCGCCCCTGGGGCATTCCAGTAGCCGTTCTTCGCGAAGGGAATGACCGCACAAATCGCGGTGAAGACAAGGATGGAAAAGGCCGTGGCAATGACGGCCACCATGGCCATCTTGACTTCCTTTTGCTCGATTTTCTTTCCCAGATACTCCGGCGTTCTGCCCACCATGAGTCCGGCAATGAAAACCCCGACGATGGCGTATAACAACATGCCGTATAAACCGGACCCGACCCCGCCGAAAATAACCTCGTCGGTCTGTAAGTTGAACAGGGGGATGAAACCGCCGAGAGGCGTATAGCTATCGTGCATGCTGTTCACGGCCCCGCAGCTTGCGTCGGTGGTCGCGGTCGCAAACAAGGTGGAACCAGGTATACCAAAGCGGACGTCCTTACCCTCCATGTTGCCGCCCGATTGAGAGGGAGTGGCCGCCGTCTCCACCCCTAATCGGGCAAGGTTCGGATTACCTGCGTGCTCGGAGGAATAGCAGATAAATACGCCCGCAAAAAAGAGGAACGCCATGGCCGCGAACAGCGCCCAGCCTTGGCGGGTGTCACCCACCATCCTTCCGAAGGTATAGGTCAAGCCCGATGAGATGATGAGAAGGGCCAGGATCTGAGTGAAATTCGTGAGAGGAGTCGGGTTTTCAAAGGGATGTGCCGAATTGACGTTGAAAAAGCCGCCCCCATTGGTGCCCAGCATCTTGATGGCTTCCTGTCCGGCAACCGGGCCAACCGCGATGGTTTGAGTCGCTCCTTCCACCGTGGTGGCTATCTGATAGGATTTCAAAGTTTGGGGCACCCCGCGAAAGCAGAGAAAAAGGGCAAACACCAATGCCAGAGGCAGCAGCACGTAAACCGTGGCACGTGTCGCGTCAACCCAGAAATTGCCGATGGTGTTCGTTTGCTTGCGGGCAAAGCCGCGAATGAGCGCGATCGCTACGGCGATGCCGGCCGCAGCGGAGGCGAAATTCTGGACCGTCAACGCTGCCATTTGGACGAGATAGCTGAGCGTCTGCTCGCCGCCGTAAGCCTGCCAGTTGGTATTGGTTATGAAACTCACGGCGGTATTGAACGCCAGGTCCGGCGTCATGGGTGTGGCGTAACTGGGAGCGTGGGCCGTGCTGAAGTGCATGGGGTTAAGAGGCAAAAGTCCCTGTAGGCGCTGAATGGCGTAAACAAACAGGAAGCCCATCAAGCTAAAAGCAATAACCGATGCTGAATATTGCGTCCAGCGCTGTTCGGAGGTTTCCCGGATGCCGCAAAACCTATAAACGAGCCGTTCCAAAGGCCGCAACAGGGGATGGAGAAAAGTTCTCTCGCCCTCGAAAACACGAGCCATGAAGAGGCCCAGCGGCTTGGTCAGCGCCAACAGGCACAGAAAGAACACCACAATGTACACAAAGCCAATCATGGTCATGCAAGCCTCCTCAGAACTCTTCTGGACGCAAGAGGGCGTAAACCAGATAACCAAACAGAAACAATGCGGCGATGCCGGCAATGATGAAATCCATGGGTCAGCCCTCCCTAGAGACGTTCACAGATGCGGGTGAAAATCCAGCAACCGACGAAAAACAGCACCCCAACCAAGATATAAGCCAGGTCTACCACGGCAATGTCACCTCCATTCCGCGAAAATCACGTCGTGCCCATCCTTTTGGAGATCCTGCGCAAGTTTTTGCGCAGAGGTTGGCCACCAGCGTTTCTTGCCGCCCAGAACGATCAAGGAATGCGGCCTCAGAAGAAGTTCCAAAGTGCGTCTCTTGTCGCGGCATAAATAGATGTGTGCCGCGACTTCCAGGCGAATCTTACCGGCCAAATTGCAAATTTGGCCCTCTAGGAACTCCACCGGCACCGCAGGTCCGGTCAGAGGCAAAGCGTAAGGCACTTCATACGGCATGAGCAGCCGTATGTGCGCCTCCAGTTTTTGCGCCAGCCCATCTGCCATTTGCAAGGCCGCAAGGGTTCCCGGCGCGTCCGTAAAGATCACGAGAACTTCCAGCCCCTTCTCGGTCTGCCGGTCAATCCTACCATGGCTCTTGGGGTCATGAGAGAAAACCGGCGAGGTGAGACCGAACTCATCACCTGAAGAGGCTTCCATGGGAGTCACCTTAGTCATAGTGCTCGCGACCCCATAAAGAAATCATAAAGACTTGGTCAAGATTTCGTTAGGCCTTTTTGGAATGACTAAACCGGTATCCAACCCACGGTTCTGTCAGCAGATACGCGGGGTGGGAAGGATCAGGCTCGATTTTCTTGCGAAGCTGGTTGATGAAAACGCGGAGGTATTCCACCTCTTCACCATAATCCGGCCCCCATACCGCCTGAAGTAGCTTGGCATGGGGGATGACCACATCGGGATTGCTGGCGAGGTAGCGGAGAAGATCAAACTCCTTAGGAGTCAGGCGCACTTCCGTGCCGTCCACCGTGACCCGGCGCGCGATGAAATTGACCACGGTCTTGCCCAGGTTCAACAAATCCGGCATGCCTGGGCTCAAAAGGGGCGCGCGGCGGAGGGCGGCGCGAATGCGGGCTAAGAGTTCCGGCATGCTGAAGGGTTTGGTCACGTAGTCGTCAGCCCCGGCATCCAGCGCATCAACTTTCTCCTTTTCCGCATTGCGAATGGAAAGAATCACAATGGGAATGTCACTCTGGGAGCGGATGATGCGGCAGGCTTCCATGCCGCCGATTCCCGGCATATTCATGTCGAGAAGCACCAGGTCGAAGCGCTCTTCGCGCACCTTCTCCAAAGCTTCCTCCCCGTTACGTGCCGTGCTAACCATATAGCCGCGCGCCACCAGTGTCGTACGCATCACGCGGCGAATCTGCGGTTCATCATCAACGACTAAAATCCTGGCGCTGGTCACCGTCAAGGCTCCCTGAGAGCGCGGGGGACAGAGAAAGAGAATCTTGCCCCTTTTCCGGGTTCGCTCTCCACCCAGATCCGGCCGTGGTGGGCGCGCACAATCTCCCTGGCGATAGTGAGACCCATGCCCGTGCCCGGTATCCTCTCCCGCTGATCTTTGCCGCGGTAAAACTTTTCGAACACTTTCCCTTGTTCCGGTTCGGAAATCCCCGGCCCGCAGTCCTCCACGCTAACGATAACTTCCGTCTCTGCCGCACTGGCGCAGAGGGTAAGGGGGCTGCCCGGTGGCGTGTACTTCAAAGCATTGCTTAACAACTGCCAGATCACGATTCCGGTGAATTCCGGGTCGACACTCACGCGGGGCAACCTCTCGGGAACCTCCACGGCCACGCTGCGGCCTTCCAGGCTTTCCCCTAGCCTCTCCAATTGCGCTTGGAAGATCTTGCGCAGGGACTGCGGGCTCCGGTGCAACTGGAGTTGGCCCGCTTCGATTCGTGACATCTGGATCGCATCGGTGAGCATGGAGTTCAGCCGGTCCGTCTCCTCGTCAACAATGCGCAGCAGTTCCTGGTAGGTCGGACTCAGGTCACTGTCGGATAACATGGAGGTCACCGCCGCCTTGATCGGGGTGAGGGGGGTTTTAAATTCGTGCGCCAGGGCGTCAAGCATCGTGGACTTCAACTCCTCGCTCTGCCGGGCGGCCTCCGCCCGGGTGGCGATCTCCTGAGCGTGCGCGCGTTCCAAGGTAATGGCCGTGAGATTGGCGATGGCGTGCAAAGCCGTCTCTGACACCTGCGAGCCCTGAATCCCCAGGCTTCCTATCGGCTGGCCTCCCAGGCTGATGGGAATGACCGTGGTTTTCGTTGCGGCATCGTGAAAAACCGTGCCTTGCAGTGCGGCGTCCCGCAGTTTGCTGGCGTCTACGGGAATGTCGTGGGGGCCGGCCCGGTGAAACCGGTCGTTGGCGCGGTCATAAAACGCCAGTCCCGGCAGCTCAAACACCTGGGCAATCGAATTGGTAATCTCCTGGGCCATAGGTCCGTGGACTTCGAGGAGCAGCAAGTTCCGGCTCAAGGTGTAAAGCCGTTCCATTTCGTGTTGGCGCTGCGTTGATTCCAGCGCCTGCTTTTTCGCGCTGGCAGAAAGCTGGCTGACAATGACCGCTGTCACGACAAAGACAGAAAGAGCCACCCAGTTCTGGGAATCCGCAATCGTGAACGACCCGATAGGGGGAATAAAGAAGTAATTGAAGCAAAACATGCTGGCCACCGAAGCCGCCAGCGCTTCAATCAGCCCCCAACGCGTGGCAATCGCCAGCACCGCCAGGAGAAACGAAAGGGCAACTGTCACGTTATTGACACTGAAAATGCGGCAGCAGAAAAAGGTGATGCCACCGATAATCGCTGAGGCTCCAATAATGCGAACTACTTTCATCATTTGTGGCAACAGCCTCTTCTTCAAGCGAAGACCTCAGTACCCCTGACATTGTACTCGCCTGCGCGGCTGTAAGCATGGGCGGTGGAGGGAGGAATGCGCGCGCCGGCCCCGCCGCCACTCGGGCTGTTATCAGAAAAGGCCACCCAGGTTTACAACAATGACCGCTATTAGGATGAAAACGACGGCCGCGAACAGGAACCTTTTGGTGCGGACGCTTGCGCCTTTCCATTCTCCGGCCATAAGTCCGAAGGCATTGGCAAAGAGGATGCTCGAAGCGATGAACAGCATGTAACCTATCGATGTTCCGTCCGCCCCCACCAAGGTGGCTCCCATTCCGTAACTCAGAACCGCGGTAACCCACAGGAGGGCCATGGCAACGGCCAGGACAGCCTCGTGGGTCCAGCCGCTCCGGCCGAAAAGACTGGTCGTTCGATTCTTCACCAGCAGGTAGACACAGTAAACCAGGTTGGGTATGAACCCAGCTCCCAGGACAAGCCCCCACAAGGGGTAGGTTGACGTCAGGGGACCGGCGCCATGCTGCAGGCTGGCGCGAATCACATCGCCACCGAAGGCGAACCCCAGGTTGTAGCTCGAACCGAAGATTCCCGTGAAAATGCACAAAGCCAGCCCGGTGGCAAAACTACTCTTCGCTGGGGAGGGCCCGGCCTTGGGGCCGGCCTGTTCCTTCTCCCGCCGGCGACCGGCGAAAGCGTAAAAGGTCAGACCGACAATGAGAAACGGAATGCTGAGAAGCAGCATCAGTCCTCGCGGACGGAAGAGTTCCTCGGGATGAAAGGCCAGCATCGGGACGAGTGATCCCGAGAGACTGGCGAGGCCCGACACGACGGCGAAGGTCAAGGCGACGCCCACCATTCGCAGGCTGACCCCGAAGGTCACCTGCGCGACCCCCCAGAGCAGACCGAAAATGAGGGGGAGGAGCAGCGCCCGCGGCGTTACACCGGCGTAAACCTGCATAAGTTCCGGCGCCAGTCCGAAGGCTAGCGCCCAGGGCACGATGAAGATTCCGACAACGGAAAAGACCAACCAGAGATTCTCCCACTTCCAGCTCCGGGAGTACTTCATCGGCAGTGCGAATCCGGCATTCATTGCTCCACTGACAAGAATTATGGCCATGCCGAACGAGAAATGATTGTTCATATTTTTAAGTCCAGTGACCAGTGACAAGTGATACGCAAGCAAAGGCGGAGAAAATGGCTGCCGAGATCGCTTTTTGTTCACCCGATCATCCACCCTCACCATTCAGCAACGGAACCGTCCGGGTGAAAAACCATCTGCTCGAGTATTTCTTGCTCGAAGGGGTGCTTCCGCGCTTCGGCCTCATTAATCTCCACGCCCAATCCGGGCTCATCGAGCGGCAGCCAGTAACCCTTTTCGGCCTTCAGCCGTGTCTGGACTACATCGAAGCGCCAGGGAACATCGCCGACCATATCCTCTTGAATAAGAAAATTCGGCGTGGCCAGATCGAAATGCAGTGCGACCACATTGGCGACTGGGCCATTGGGGTTGTGGGGAGCAATCCCCATCAAGTAGGTTTCTCCCATGGCGGCAATTCTGCGGGCTTCGAGCAAGCCGCCGCAATGGCAGAGGTCGGGTTGCAAAACGTGGCAGGCTTGCAGTTCGCAGACGCGGCGGAATTCCCACCGTGTGGCCAGGCGCTCGCCCGTCGCGATGGGTGTGCGCACGCTTCGCCGTACTTCCAGCAGGGCATCGGTTTGCTCCGGCGGAACGGGCTCTTCGCAGAAAAAAGGGTGGAACTCTTCCACCGCGCGGATGTATCCAATGGCTTGTCCGGTGGTGGTGCGCCCGTGGAAGTCGATCATGATGTCCACGGCATCACCGACGGCCGCGCGCAACTTGCCCATGAGGTTGGCGAAATGGTGCACGGCCGGCAGCCCCATCAGCGGTTCTGAAAGCGGCACAATCACCACCTTTAAAGCACTATAACCCTTTGCCAGGACCTCCTGCGCGCGTTCAATCAGGGGTTCCACGGTCGAGGTTTCGTACACTGCTTTAATCTGACCCATGCCGAGGTGGGTGTACATTCGCACCTTGTCGCGGACGCGGCCTCCCAGCAACTTGTAGACAGGAACCCCCAGCGATTTTCCGGTGATGTCCCAGCAGGCTTGTTCGATGGCGGAAATTGCCGTGGTTCCGATCACTCCCAACCGCCAGAAGGAGTGGCGATACATGATCTGCCACAAGAACTCAATGCGCGTCGGATCTAGGCCCAGCACAAGGGGTTTGAAGTCCTCTACGCAGCCGGCGACGGCGCGGGTTTTCCATTCCAGCGTTCCTTCGCCCCAACCGTAAAGCCCGGGAACGTCGGTCTCAACCTTGACGAATACCCAATTGCGCATCTGCGCGTTGACGACGAGGGTTTTGATGTCGGTGATTTTCATAATTATCCACGCTCCGGTTCAGTCAGCAGCGGAATATCAGAGATAGCCGGAAAAGTAAAGCGCCATTCGCTGGCCGGCCTGGCGCCCCCCTGCCAAAGGGCGTTTGGGACTATAATCCTACAGGATTAGATTTAAATAGAATGAGGGGCATGACTCAGTCTCTTGGAGCGGCGGCCTCTGGCCGCGCTTATTGATTTTCCCGTATTTCCGGCCCACCCGTCCGGGGAGAGACAGGCGCCGAGCGCCTCGACAAGAGGCCCAACTGAATCACTGCCCCGGTGAGGAATAACCATGGCATTCGCAGCGGATTGTCTCCAAGGCAAGGCCATCCTGATTACCGGGGGTTTAGGCGCCATCGGGAAGGTCGTGGCGCAGAGGCTGCTGGCGCACTCGGCTCATGTGGTGGTGAACGACATCATGGCGGAAAAGGAAGCGCAGGCGTGGGTGGAGGCCACCGGCTACGCGTCCGATCGATGCGTATACATCAACGCCGACGTAACCACCGCGGCTGGGGCGCAGGCGCTCGTGGAGAAAGCCCTGCAGTCCTTCGGCGCCGTTGACGTCGCCCTCTGCCACGCCGGGATGGCCCAGTCCTGCTCCATTCTCGACTATCCTGAGCAGGATTGGGACCGCATCGTGCGTGTCAACCTTCGCAGCGCGTTTCTGGTGGCGCAAGCGGCGGCCCGCGCCATGGTGGCGCAGAAGGTTAAGGGCAAGATCATCTTCACCTCCTCGTGGGTGCAGGATACACCCTGGCCCGACATCACTCCTTATAACGTCACCAAGAGCGGAATCAAAATGCTGATGCGTGGGATGGCGCGGGAACTGGCGGCGAAGGGAATCCGCGTGAATTCTATCGCGCCTGGCATTGTGGCTGTGGGCATGGCCAAACGGCAATGGGATACCGAACCCGATTACCGCCGACGCGCGGAGAAAGCCATTCCCCTGGGTTTCATGCAGCCTCCTGAATCGGTCGCTGACGCGTTTATCTTTCTCTGCTCCCATGCCTCCGATTACATGACCGGCGCGACGCTGTTGGTGGACGGAGGGTGCAGCCTCTACCCTATGGATTAGGCTCTAACCCGCATTTCTCACCACACCGGGAAGGGGGCTGGCGGAAGGGCGGGGCTTTACAGGCTGCGGAAAAACTATCCTCGGTGTACAACCACCCCGGCGCCCAAGGCGCCACCCCTCCTGAATCAGGAGGGGAGTTATTGAAAACGCTCCCCTCCTCAGATGAGGAGGGGTGGCGCGCCGAGCGCCGGGGTGGTGCTGACAATACCAGCGCCAAGCGCCACAGGATTTTTCCGCAGCCTGTAAAGCCCCGCCCTGCCAAAATCGTGGTGAGAAATGCGGGCTAAAGCCGCCGGCCAGCGTGAGCCAGGGAGCATACACTTGCTTCGGTAACGACCCGCGCCGGTGCGATCCCGCAGATGAGAATCCAGGCGTTCCGTTTGCTCCAGGGGGTAGAATGGGCGTGAATCCTTGTGGGGAGTAAAGTCATATGGTGAAATTCCTGCTCTGGTGCATTCTTCTTATCCTCTGCTGGCCGCTGGCGCTTCTGGCGCTGGTGCTTTATCCACTGGTTTGGATTCTCACCCTGCCATTCCGGCTGGTGGGGATTGCCGTGGGGGGGGTATTCGATTTGCTTCGGGCCCTGATTACCCTTCCGGCGCGAGTTCTCAGCGGACCTCGTCACGCCTGATGTCCGCCCGATTCCGCTAAGGCTGCTTTTTCGCCGGTGGGGGTGGCGGCAGAGCTTGCAGATACAGTTTTGCCGCCTGGAACTCGGCGCTATCCTTCTCCAGTCCTTTCGGAGGCGGATTCTGCTGTAGTTCTGCGCGGAGCGCCGTCACCCGTTCACCCGGGAGAGGGTGATTCATCAGGAGGGCCTCGACCAGCGTGGGGTTTCCCGTGAATTTGCTAAGGCGGGCGAGGGCGGTAACCAATCCCAGCGGGTCATACCCGGCGCGGATAGTATTGTAAATGCCGAGCATGTCAGCCTCGGATTCTTCCTCGCGGCTGAATTTGCGGTCGGCGAAAAGCAGAATCGGACCGCCATACCGCTGTAGCGTATCCACGACCTGCCGGTCACTCAGCACGCCGGCCTTCTGGAGTTCGTACATCCCCCGATCGACCAGCGCACGGCGGGCCACATCGTTCATACTGTGATAAGCCACAATGTGGCCCACCTCGTGCGCCATAACGCCCGCCAATTCACTTTCGTTCACAACGAAGTCCAGGAGGCCGCGATGGATATAGACAAATCCCCCCGGCAGCGAGAAGGCATTAACGGTGTCAGTATTCACAATTTTGAAAGAGTATTGAATTTGCGGCCGCCGCGAGGCTTGCGCCACCTTCTGCCCCAGGTTGTTCAGGTAGGCTAAGAGCAGCGATGCGTTCAGCAGCGGCACTTGCCTGTCGGTCTCCTCCGCCGCCTTGCGGCCCATGGCCATCTCCTCCTCATCGCTAAAGGTGTTGTAGATAGCTTTACTGGCGGTCGGCTCCTCGGCGCGCAGAGGTAGACTGAAGAGCACGAGCAGGAGAAGCAGGCCGCCCAGCTTATTGCCCGGTAGGCGAGAGATATGAATGAACTTTTTCATGCTACCTTGCCTTTCGTAGGATCCCAGGCTACTTTCATCCCGCGCTTCAAAGCGATGTTGCCAATCCAGGAAGTGCGCGCCGCCTCGAAACCCAAGTGAATGTTGGCGTTGGGAGACTTGCGCGTACGCATACAGTCCACAAAGTTGCGGACGTTGTCAAACGTTCCATCGTGCTCGGAGCGCATAAAGAGTTCCGGCTCCGGATTGAGCCAGCCGGACACCGCCGCTACGTCCTCCGGATAAACGGCCAGGTGGGAACGGTCAATCTTTAGCGTCGCGTCGCTGCCGCAAAACATGACGCCGCCGTCGTCCACGCTGCTGTTGATGGAGCCCGTGAAGGTTACCATGAAATTGCCGGGATATTCATAGGTTGCGGTGACGGTGTCGGGGCACTGCCAATCCATACGGTAAAGGTCGCCCACCGTAGTGGCCGTTTTGGGCGCGGGCTGGTCCATGTACCACTGGATAACGTCAATCCAGTGGGTCAGCAGGTCGGTGAGAATCCCTCCGCCAAAATCCCAATACCAGCGCCACCACCGAAATTTTTCATCGCTAAAGGGCTGATCGGGCGCGTCGCCCAAAAAGCTCTTCCAGTCCAAGTCCGCCGGGTCGATTTTCGTAATAACATTCTTCTTTGACAGGTAATTCTGGTACCAGTAAGTATGCACCATGGTGATCTTACCGAGCCGGCCGGAGGCAACGATTTCCTTGCCGAGTTTCCAGTGATCCCAACTGCGCTGCTGGGTGCCGGTTTGCACGATGCGCTGGCTGCCGTCCACCACGCGCACCATTTCCACCCCCTCTTCAATCGAGTGGCAGATGGGCTTTTCGACATAGGCGTCCTTACCGGCATTCACGGCGTCGATGAGCATTTGTTTGTGCCAGTGATCGGGACTGCCGATCAGGACCGCGTCGATATCCTTGCGATCAAGAACTTCGTGATAGTTCGTGTAAGCCTGGGCGCCAGCGCCTGCGATTTCCAAGGCTTTGGCCCGGGCGGGCGCATAAACATCGCAGACGGCGACGAACTCAACGCCCGGGACCATTTTGAACATCTCCATGTCGTAGCGAGCGCGATGCCCGCTTCCCAGCACGCCGACGCGAATGCGGTCATTGGCGCCCAGTACGCGTGCCGGCGCCAAGCCGCCCAGTACGGCTGCGCCGGCGCCGGCCAGGGCTGTGTCCTTCAGAAATTCCCGCCGCGTAATTTCTGTTTTCTTGTCCATGAAGAAACTCTCCTTCCAGTGTGGGGATGGTGAGTTGCAACCACGGTATTCGCCATGGCGCTACTCCTTCCTGTGCATAAGTCTCAACCTTACACTTAGGGATTTTCAAATTCCAATCTACCGCAGAGTCCCATTCCGGCCACCGGGCGTCATTGGTTTGGCCGCCGGACCGCCTTGCGGTTCCAGCGATGCTTGCGCAATTCTGCATAGTAGCCCACAGGCAGCGGACCTTGTTCGCTGGCGCACACATTCTCTTCGACATTCTTCAATTTGCGCATGCCGGGGATGATGGTGCTCACGCTGGGATTATTCAGAATGAAACGTAGCGCCACCTCCGGCAACGCCATGCCGTGGGGGACAAGCGGCTTCAGCGCGTCGGCGTGCTCAACACTTGCTTTGAGGGTCTCCGGACCAAAGTGGCTGTTACGCCAATCACCTTCCGGCCATTTGCTTTCGAGCGTCAGCGTGCCGGTCAACGAGCCTTGGTCCAACGGGCACCGCGCAATGACGGCCACGTCCCGGGCAGCACAGGCGGGGAAAAGTTCGTCCTCGGGATTCTGATCGAAAATGTTGTACATGACCTGCACCGAGTCAATCAGCCCCGACTGCGCCGCGCGCACACCGTTCCAGGGTTCCCCGCGATTGAGGCTGATGCCGACAGCTCGGAACAGCCCTTGCCGGCGCAATTCGTCGATCTTCCTCACCCAACGGTCGTCTTCCAGCCAGGCGTCTGACCAGGTGTGAAATTGAATCAGGTCGAGGCTCTCCAGGCCTAGATTTTCCAGGCTGATGTGTACATACCGGTCAATGTGCTCGGGGGGAAAGCAGTCGTCAAGCGTAAACTCCGGACGGGCCGGCCAGACAAGGTTCTTGGGCGGAATCTTGGTTGCGACATAAAGCTTCTTTCCAGGGTTGCGGCGAACTAACTCCCCAAGCAGGTGTTCGCTACGCCCACAGCCGTAGTGCCAGGCGGTATCAAAAAAGTTGCAGCCCAAGTCGACTGCACGCTGTAAGGATTGCTGGGATTCAGTATCGCTGGAGCCGGTCCAGCTCGCCATTCCCCACATCCCGTACCCGATCTCACTCACCATCCAGCCGGTGCGTCCAAATCGGCGATACTTCATGACCGCGTCCCCCAATTTCACCCTCAGGCCGGCCTTCTCACTACGCTCGGCCGTTTTTAACGGCCCGCCACACTCGCCCCAGACCCTGAAGAGCGCTTACCTTTTGCGTGTCATCATTGTGACCAATCGGTTGGCTGCCGGTCCCAACGGTGCTTGCGTAATTCCGCATACAGATCCACCGGCAACGGACCTTGGTTACCGGCGCGTACGTTCCCTTCAACGTTCGCCAGCTTGCGCATTCCTGGAATGATGGTGCCGACGGTGGAATTATTCAGGATGAAGCGCAATGCCATCTGCGGCATGTCCATACCCGGAGGGACAAGCGGGCGCAAGGCTTCCGCACGTTGCACACTGGCTTTGAGGTTTTCCGGGACGAAGTAGGTGTTACGCCAATCGTCCGGGGGCCATTTGCTCTGTAGGGTAAGGCTCCCCGTAAGTGTGCCTTCGTCGAACGGACAGCGCGCGATGACGCCCACATTCTTTGCCGCACAAGCCGGAAAGAGTTCGTCCTCGGGGTTCTGGTCAAAAATGTTATAGATGACCTGCACGGCGTCAATCAACCCTGATTGGACCGCCCGTACCCCGTTCCACGGCTCCCAGCGATTTAGGCTGATGCCTACCGCGCCGATCAGCCCTTGGTGGCGCAGGGCGTCGATTTTTTTCACCCAGCGATCATCTTCCAGCCAGGAATCCTCCCAGGTGTGGAATTGAATTAAGTCGATGTATCCCAGGCTCAGGTTTTTGAGACTGGTGTGCACATACTGGTCAATGTGATCGGGAGGGAAGCAGTCGTCGAGGGTGAACTCCCGGCGGCTGGGCCAAGCGAGATTCTTAGGGGGAATTTTAGTGGCCGCGTAGATTTTTCGCCCGGGGTTGTTGCGCACCAACCATCCCAACAACTCTTCACTGTGGCCGCTCCCATAGGCCCAAGCGGTGTCAAAAAAATTACAACCCAGGTCGACGGCCCGTTGAAGGGAGTCTTTCGACTCCGCGTCGTCGGAGCCGGTCCATTCCCCCATGCCCCACATGCCATAACCGATTTCGCTTACCATCCAGCCGGCGCGTCCAAACTTGCGGTAATTCATATCGGGGCGTCCTTTCGTCTCGTTTTGCCCGAGAACAAAGTAAAGTGCGCCCCCGCGAGTGAAGGTGGCGCGTCCGAGCCAAACGGAGACTCTACCAGAAGTTCGCCCGACTTTTAAGGTCCAAATGATAAGTCCTGGGCATGAACCGCGATTTCGGCGGGGCTGAACAGGATGCGGGAAAATCAGCAAAGTCCTTACAGCGTGGGGCTGTTATCGCCCAGGAGGGTTCGGCGAATGATGACGAGCGGAACGCCGCCTTGATCCATGAAGCGGTCGTGGAACTCCTGTAACATAAACTTGTTCCCCAGTTTCCCTTTGTAGTCGTCGCGCAACTTCAGAATTTGGAGTTTTCCCAGCGTATATACCAGGTAGGTGGGATCAGATGTTCCGCGCTTGGCCTCGACATCCGCGACGGCGGGGACCTGATATCCCTCGCGGATGAAGAATTCTTTGGCCTGATCCATGGTCATGTTTCCGGTATGCATTTCGATGCCGACGATAAAGCGGGCATTGCGCAATAGCGCGTCCTGCAATTGGCCCATGCGCAATTTGGCATCACCGCCGCCATAGCCCTCATCCAGCATCATCTGCTCCGTATAATGCGCCCAGCCCTCCACGTTGCTGTTACAGAACAGCAACTTCCGCACCTTGGAGTTGAGGCGTTTGACCCATAAGAACTGAACGTAGTGACCCGGATATGCCTCGTGAATTGCGGTGCTCAGGATGGTGCCGCGGTTGAATCCTTCCATCCAATCCTCCACCTGCTGCGGCGTCCAGCCGGGCTCCGGGAGGGTCACGTTAAACATGGCCTCCGTTGCCTGGGTTTCATAAGCGCCGGGGGTATCCATGGAAGCGGTGGTGGTGGCGCGCATGAAGGGGGGCGTTTCTTCCAGAGTAGGCAATATCGAGGAAGGGATGGTGACGATTTTTTGGCCTCGATGAATTCACGAAGGCCCCCCAGCAAATTGCGGAAGGTTGGCAAGAGCTGGTCGGCTGGAGGGTGGTCTTTTTCGAGTGTGGCAAGCACTTCACGAGGGGTAGCATTCGGATTAATCAGTGCAGCGGTTTCCTTCAATCGTTGCTGGTTGCTGTGCAGATCGGCGTACCCGATCTTGAGGAGCTGATCAAGGGGAATATTGACCATCTCATCGTCGAGAAGTTTTTGCCGGAAATTATCCGCCCCGATACGGAAATCTCCCTGGGATCTGGGAAGCAAGTCGTCTTGGAGGAAGAGTTGGAAATTCTCGAGCGCTTTCACAACGGCGGCGTTGGTTTGTTGGAAATCAGTCCACAGGGCTGCGTCCTTTATACCCGGAAAGGCGCCGGGGACGTCCTTTTGAAAAAATTCAATGATCCCGGGCATTTGTTCAATTGCGATCTGCGTATAGATTTTAGGCGGGTTCGAGAGGTTGGAGCGGGCGGTCATAAGTACGGCTGGAATTTGACGCTCGCGCGCAATGACCGAGCGCAGACGTTCCTCTGGCGGCGCAAAGGTGCGCTTGATGATCACAAAAATACTGTCCGTGGCGTCGCCAACATACAGGTTAGCATCCTTCCGCCACATTTGCAGAACCTGGAGTTCCAGCAAGCGTCCCTTGATATTGCTCTGCAAAAAGGCCAGGTCACCGGCGCTTTCTGCGGGAAGTTTCGCCGGGTCGAGCCGGTCAAACTCTGAGGCGTAAGTCCGCAGATTGGAAATCTCGCCATCACGCGAGGCGCGGGAATAATCCTCCATTTTGGCATCGTACTGATGAAACCCCGCGGCCGTTGCTTCCTTCGGGTGAAATTGAAAGTAGAAGTCGAAGTAGCTATCGACCAGTCGATTGAACTCCGCTGGATTCTTGGGGCTTCCTGCTTGCATATTCTGGACAAGTATCATTGCCACACACAACACCCCCACAAAAGTTAATGCAAATGCAACGGTCCGTCTCGTCATAGGGCTCCTCACGAATCCTAATACAGCAAACATGAGTTTAGAAAGATGGAGGAATTGAGCAAGGGCAAGCAGCCCTAACTCATGCCCCACGTGGTATATTCACAAAGGGAGAATTATAAGGGCTTTTGCAGGTTTTTGTCCTTAAATAGCGGGGGCGAATTCCCTCGGCCCACGATACATCATGGAAAGAGAATCCAATCCGCAGCCCCGCCCAGTCTCGTGGGGAGTGTTGCTGCTGGCGCATGGGGCGCCCGATCAGCTCGAAGATATTCCTGAGTTCCTGCTGAACGTGCGCGGGGGCCGGCCGCTGCCGGAGGCCATAGTCAAGGAGATCACTCACCGCTACAGCCTGATTGGAGGGGGGTCGCCATTATTGCGGCTCACCACCTTGCAGGCAGAAGGCCTGGCGAGGTTGATTGCACACCCCGTTTACGTTGGCATGAGGAACTGGAATCCGTTTATTCCGGAAGCGGTTCGCCGTCTTAGCGACGATGGGGTTGAGCGTATTGTGGCCGTTTGCCTGGCACCCCAAAATTCCCGCACCAGCATTGGACTCTACCGCAAATGCTTGATGGATGCGGTCGCGCAGGTGTGCCCGGGGTTGGTAGTGGATTTCGTCGAAAGCTACCACGACCATCCGGGGTTGATTGAGGCTTTCCGCGAGCGCGCGGCGGCGGCGCTACATGCTGCGACACGGGAAACCGGCGGCCCAGTTCCTGTAATCTTTACGGCCCACAGTGTGCCGGAACGGACGATCGCCGAGGGAGATCCCTACGAGCGGCAGGTACGGGAGACGGCGGCTCTGGTGGCCCGGGCGATGGCCATCACCGAATATCGCGTGGCGTTCCAAAGCCAGGGGATGACGGCGGAAAAATGGATCGGGCCGACGGTGGAATCGCAAATCGACGAGTTGGCGCAGACGGGCGGGAAGAACGTACTTTTGATTCCGGTGGGATTTGTCTCCGACCACGTCGAAATTCTTTACGACATCGACGTGCTATTCCGCCACTATGGGAAGGCTCGGGGTGTCGCGGTGCGTAGGTCAGAGTCGCTGAACGCCAGTCCTCAATTTGTGTCGGCGCTAGCGAGCCTGGTGACGGCGCGCATTGGAATTATCAATGCTAAAGTATGAAAAATGATTGGCCTGAACTATTCACGACATTGTGATATCCCGAAAACGATCGGAGGATGCAAGAACCTTTCACACAGAGTCCACGGAGCCCCTTATCGTTGAGATCACTGGAATCCTTTCGCGCGGAGAACACGGAGAACTAAGGTGCGAAAGGGCCGGGCTTTCTCTGTGATCTCTGTGAATTCCTCTGCGCCCTCTGGGTGAAATGCTTTTTCGCGATGACTGACAGAACCAAAGGGCGTCGAATAGCCGTGATTGGCGGGGGCATCTCCGGCCTTGCCGCCGCCTACACGCTGGCGCGGGCGCGCCAAGCGGGCGCGCCAATTGAGGAAATCCTCATCGAGGCAAGTTCGTGTTTGGGCGGCGTGGTGCGGACGGAAACGGTTGACGGCTTTGTGATCGAGGCTGGCCCGGACAGCTTCCTCGCCGAGAAGCCGCAAGCCGCGGCGCTGGCGCGAGAACTGGGGCTGGGTGACGATCTGATAGGCTCCAACGACCGCACGCGCCGCACGTACATCCTTCATCAGGGGCGCCTGCTGCCGCTTCCCGATGGGCTGATGTTTCTGGTGCCGACGCGTCTTTGGCCGATGGTCACGACAAAGCTGCTACCGCTGAGCACGAAACTCGCGGCCGCATGGGAGCTGTTTTCCTCTCCGCCCACGCGCGATGATGGCGATGAATCCGTAGCCAGTTTTGTGAAAAGGCATTTCGGTGAGGCGATGGTCGAGAATATTGCGGACCCGCTGCTGGCGGGCGTCTACGGCGGCGACTCTGCCGCGCTGAGTGTCCGCTCCGTGTTACCACGCTTTTGGGAAATGGAACGCCAACACGGCAGCCTGACGCGCGCCACGTTAAAGGCCATGCGGCAGCGGCGTGCCGCCCCGCAGGTGAATAACGCTCCGGGCACGCATTCAGATGGATCGGGTATTGCCCCGCCGCATAAGCTGCCGCTCTTCATGACTCTCAAGGGCGGGCTCCAACAAATGACGGAGAGGCTCGCCGCACAGGTTGAGAGTTCCCGGGTTTTTATGCGCCGCCGCGTGCTCGCCCTGGAGTTTGCCCCCGGCGGCCCCGGAGGCATTACTGACTCCTGCTCCCGGCGGTTCCAGATTGCTTGCGAAGGTAGCCAGACTTACGACGCGGACGCGGTGATTCTCGCCGTGCCGGCGTACCATGCGGGTGGGCTGATTTCATCCCTCGACCACCGCCTGAGTGAGTTGCTCGAGGGCATCCCCTATAGTTCTTCGATGACGGTCTCGCTGGGGTTTGACGAACGTGCCAGGGCCGCGCTTCCCGCAGGTTTTGGATTCCTGGTGCCGCGCAAGGAGCGGCGGCGAATGCTTGCCTGCACGTTCGTCCACGCAAAATTCCACCACCGTGCGCCGGAAGGGAAAGCGATGCTGCGATGCTTTCTGGGCGGAGCGCGCGATCCTGGCGTGCTGAGTTTGCCGGACGATGAGGTGGTGGCGATCGTCCGCAAGGAACTTCAAGAGATCCTGAACTTCACGGCCGAGCCGTTGTTCTGCCGCGT
>Ga0182030_10002007_pt1 | contig 42966 bp, 38 predicted proteins | sample 812S3MmetaG_FD_121299 | JGI IMG/M metagenome (GOLD analysis project Ga0182030, IMG submission 121299) | Permafrost microbial communities from Stordalen Mire, Sweden - 812S3M metaG (Illumina Assembly) | ecosystem: Environmental > Terrestrial > Soil > Wetlands > Permafrost | place: Sweden... | reverse complement strand
GGACTTGATCGGCGCAACGTTCGGGGTGGGTTCGCTCGGCGACTTCAACCACATAAGCCTGTTGGCGTGGCTCGAGATCAACGGCGTTCCGCGCGATAGCGTGAAGTTCGTCGAGCTTCCGTTCGGGCAGGTCGGCGGCGCACTGCAACGGGGCCTGGTACAGGCAAGCTTTATCACCGAACCGTTCAAGTCAGACGCCGTACGGGCCGGGCAGATCCGCGATTTCGGCGACACCTATCTCGCGGTCGCATCCGAGATCGCCGTCGTCGTGTGGTTCGCGACGAAAGCGTGGCTGCAGAAAAACCCCGACACCGCGAAAAAGCTGCTCGCCGGCATCTATGCCACGGCGAAATGGGCCAACACGCACACCGCCGACTCGGCACCGATGCTCGCCAAAGCATCGAAGATCGATCCCGCCGCCGTCGCGCAGATGAAGCGCCTGTATTTCGCGACCTCCAACGAGCGCCGCTACGTCGAGCCGATCCTCACCGTCGCCGCCAAGTATGGCGCTCTGCAGCGCCCTGTTTCGCTCGACGAATACAGCGCATTCCCCGCGTCCTAAGCACGAACAAAGAAAAAAGGGCCCCGCCGAAGCGGAGCCCTTTTCCAACTCTGGTCGGAAGACTAGAAGTTGAGGTTCATCTGGGCGAACGCCATGTTCTGGCCGAAGCCAGTAACGACGCAGCCAGGGCAGGTCGTACCGCTGGCGGGCAGCAGCACGTTCGGCAGCAAGCCGGAACGCCCGATACCAACCGCTAGGTTGACGTTGTCGCTGACCCAGTACTTCACGGCCGTTTCGAGCCAGTACTCGCCGCCAAAGGCGGTTTGCCAGCTGTTGTCGAGGATCGGACCACCGAAGTAGTTGTTGTTTTGGGTCATGGCGTTGAAGCCGGCGGCAAAGCCTTGCGCTTCATAGGTCATCTTGCCATGGTTGCCCGGACCCGCACGGAACGGACCGAGGTCGAACACGAAGTCGCCCGTCGTATTACCGACAAACGTCGTGCCCGTGTACGGATCGTTACCAAACCGGTAGGTACCGGCGAGGTAGAGACGTGCGTTCCCATACGTGAAGATGAGATGCGCACCGATCTGCGAGATCGGCTGGGTCAGAGCGAGACCCGGGGTGCTGAGGCTATAGGTCTGGTTCGTCGCCGACGCCGGGATGCAGGTACAACCCGTTCCCGAGATCGTGTTGTTGTTGTTAGCTGCGCTCAGATACGCACCCGTGATCGGCGCGCCATTGGCGTACGTCAGCGGGTTGAGGGTCTGGGTTACGCCGCCGCTCGTCGCGGTTCCGCACGTCGTGAACGGCACGGCCGCGGTATTCGCGAAGTAGCGCGTGGCGCCGGTCGCGCCCGTGCAGATGACGGCCGACGGATCCCACTCGAGCGAGCTGTAGCCGGTGAGGTTGGTGTACATGGCACCAACGTTGACGGCAAACTTGCTCGTGATCGGGACCGTGTAGTCCGCTTCGGCGACGAAGGTTTGCGCGGTGTAGGGGGAGTTGTCCAAGGAGGTGTTCGTGGCGGCGCTGTTGCCGGTACCGGCACCAATGTAACCATTGAAGTTACCCTTGGTCATGCCCAGCATGGCACCCCAGAAGTAGTCGCCACCGAGCCAGGAACCGCCGGTCGGGCCTTCGTTGTTTTGAACGTGGCCGGCGCGGAGGTAGATTCCCGAGTTCGGGATCGACGTTTGGATCCAGATGTTGTTGTAGCCGAACGCACCACCGGGTTCACCGTTGTTGAATTCAGCTCCACTCGCGTTGGTCGAGGAGCAGTTCGACAGCGTCGTCGGCTCCGCGAGGTTGCCGTTGAGGAAGTTCTGTCCCGACGACGGCGTGCAGTAGGCATTCGAGCTGGCGCTGTTCGACGTTCCGGACGCCTGAACCGGACGGACCGAGTCCCCGAATTCGACGAGGAACGCGGTGTTGGCGCTAGGCGTACCAGTCAACGAGATCTTCTGGTACATGAAGCTTACGCCGTGGTTGAACTGACCGATGGGGATGTTCGAGGAGGCGCCGCCCGGGGCGGTACCCAAGGCCGGGTTGTAGCCGTTCGTTCTCTGGCCTTGCGCAAGGGCGGCACCGGCGCCATTGGCGGCGCAGTACGCGTTTCCGGAAGTCGGGCCGTAGATGCCTGCGTTACCGCAGTTACCTTGGACGCTGCCGCTGTAGACGAACCCGGTGTCGATGCTGGTGAACTTGATGTACGCCTTCTTGTCGAAGTCGCTCAGCGCTTGGATCTGACCGGTGTGTCCGGACACGGTCTTCGCGGTTGAATCGGCTTCGCTCTTCGTCGAGTCTGCTTCTTGTTGCAGCGCATCGACGTGGCGTTCCACCGCTTTGAGCTCCGCGCCGTAGGCGGCGATGAGCTTGTTCGCGGCATCGATGTCGGTTTTTTCGACGGCTTTACCGGCGGTGATCTGCGCTTCGATCATGTCGACCGCGCGATACGCCAGCACCGCGGCTTCATAGCGCGTCATCGGGCGGTTGCCCTTGAACGTGCCGTCCGGGTAGCCTTTGATGATGCCGTCTTTTGCGAGTTGATCGACGGCATCGTACGCCCAGCTGTTCAGCGGGACGTCGGAGAGGGGGCCGGCTTGGGCGACATCAGTCGCACCAGCCGTAGCAGTAGAACTCACAGCGGTGGTATCCGCCGGAGCTACCGCGACAGTTGTCGGATCGGCCATCGCTAAGCTCGGAGTAATAAACCCGAGCATCAGCAAGACTCCGACCGCTTTCGTTAGCTTTCGGATCATACGAGTTAAGAGGCCTCCATAGATTGGCGCCGGCGATCCGTGGAATTTTTCTTCCGCGTAATCGACGCACCGAGTCGAGATGAGGTCTTGCATGCGTTCCTCTGCTGTGTTGGAGCTTCGCCCCTCGTAAGTAGGTCGCAAATCGCCGGACACGGACATCGGAATGAGCACTGCAAACGAACGCCGCTTGTCCCGGCATAGCAAGGGCAGCGACTTTCGTCGAAAGCTCTTCGCGCCTTGAAACTTTCTTCCTCGGCTTAAGTCGCAGATTCTGGACGCTTTACCAGCAAGCCGGGTCACACTCTGGGCCGCCGGGGGACGAAGAACCCGCCGGCCTAGGGTGAATACCACCCGGGTGAACCCGATCTGGATCAGCGAAGCCGACGTCGTCAGCTTGATCGACTTGCCCCTGGCGCTGAGCGCCCTCGAAGAGACCCTCCGCCTCGAGCCTTCGGGCGCGGCCGAGAACATGACGAAGACCGTCGTCACCTTTAATGGTCACGACACGCTCCACGCGATCGGGGCGGCGGTCCCCGGCGCCGGGGTGGTCGGGACCAAGACCTGGACCCATACCGCGGGCGGGACCGGACCGCTTGTCCTGCTCTTCGATGCGAAAAACGGGTCCGTGCTCGCGGTGATCGAGGCCTTCGCCCTCGGCCAGCTCCGGACCGCCGGCATCAGCGCCGTCGCCACCGGGCGGCTGGCCCGGGCCGACGCGCGCGAAATGACGATCGTCGGATCGGGGAAGCAGGCGTTGCCGCAGGTGGCCGCCGTCCTCGCCGTGCGCGATATCCGCCGCGTCCGGGTATGGAGCCCGACCCCCGCCAACCGGGCCGCGCTGGTCGCCAAGCTGGCGGCGACGTTCCCCGAGGTCGAGGCGGTCGACACGAGCTCCGCCGAGGAGGCCTTCGCGGGGACCGACGTCATCACGCTCGCCACGCGGGCGACCTCGCCGGTGCTGACCGCGGCCGGCGCCCCCCGGGGCGTGCACGTCAACGCGGTCGGGGCGATCGTGCCCGAACGAGCCGAGTTCGAGCCGCAGCTGCTCGCGCGCTGCGCGGTCGTCAGCGCCGACAGCGTGCCGCAAACCCAAACGCTCTCGCGCGAATTCCGCGAGTATTACGGCGCGGCCGGCGGACCCGCATGGGACGCGGTCGTTCCGTTGAGCCGCCTGGTTGCCTCGAACGCCTCCCGGCCGGACGGCGCCGACGTCACGCTCTTCAAAGCGATGGGCATGGGCATCTCCGACCTCGCGCTCGGGATCAAAGTGCACGAGCTTGCACGGCAACGCGGCCTCGGTCGCGAAATACCACCACGGGTAAACGTTCCCATCCGTTACAACTCAACCGCCAAAGCGTAGGTACACCATGGATTACTCGAAGTTCTTCGTCGACCGCACGGGCGCGGTATCACCGCCGCTCACGCTATGGCCTTCGGTCATCATTCCGAAGGAAGCGATCGACGCGGAGATCGAGCGCTTGAGCGCGCTGCCCCGTCCCGCCGACGGCCGCCGGCGCTCCCTGATCGTGCACCCGAACTCGACCGAACCCGGACTCGGGCTCGCACCCGGGATTCGCGTTTCGCTCGATGTGCTGTTGCCCGGCGAGAGCACCGCGCCGATCCGCCACAACTCGAGTCAGGTGAACTTCTGCATCAGGGGATCGGGCACGGCCAACGTCGCCGGTAAACGCTTTGCGTTCGATCGCCACGACGTGTGGAACACGCCGTCGATGGATGCCTACGTCGTCGAAAACACGACCGGCGAACGACAGGTGCGCCTGACCTATTCGAACGCGGCGCTGCTCGAAAAGATGAACGTCCACATCGTCGATGAGAATCCGCCCGCAGCGTCGCTCGAGCCCGCACCCGCCGCGACGCATTCCGATGAGAAGCACGATCAGAACCCGTTCGGTACGTTCGAACTCGCCGACGGCGCGTATCTCATGCCGTACGAGAAGCTCGTCAATCCCGACGTCGTTCCGTCGAAGTCGCTGTTCTGGAAGTGGGCGGCGATCAAGGAGCATCTCGACAAACTCGAAGCGCTCGGTCAGAAGTACCGCGGACGCCGCCTGTATTTGCTGTTCAACCCGGCGACCGGCCACACCAACGGCACGACGCACAACTTCTTCGCCACGATGTGCCTGCGTCCGGCGAACATCGTCGACCGGCCGCATCGCCACACCGCCGCCGCGATCAACTACTACTTCGAAGGCAGCGGATACAGCATCGTCGAGGGCACCCGATTCGATTGGAAAGCCGGCGACTTGATGCTCTCAGCACCGGGTTGGGGCATTCACAACCACGCCTCGAACAACGCGCCGGTGTACGAGTTGACGATTCAAGATTCGCCGCTCAACATCGCGATGGGCTCGCTGCTCTGGCAAGAGAACCTCGCGCAGCCGTTCGCAGTGCTGGGCGCTGAAGACGGCTTCGCGACCAATCGCGAAACGGTCGGCGTCTAGAAGGCGCTGAACTCTTCGAACGTTACGGGGCGCGGCAGCATCCCGTAACGGGTGGCGAGCGCGAGCGTGTTGACCGTGTACTTGCGGTCGTTGCTCGTCGCGAAGTAGAGTCGCTTCATGTTCGCGACGACCGCGGGGTCCATCTTGGCGATGCGCGCAAGCGTTTCGCCGGACTCCTTGGTGTGCGTGTTCGCCCACTTTGCGGTCGCGTAGATCGCGGCGACCATCCGTTTCGCAACGTCGGGGTTCTTCTGGACCCAGCCCTTCGTCGTGAACCAGTAGATCGGTGCGATCTCCGGCGCGATCGTAAGGTACGTGTCGCCGAAGTCGCGGATCTGGCCCGCGCGCACGCCGTCGGTCTTGAACGGTTCCGTGATCACCCCCGCCTGGATCGTGCCGCGCTCGAGCGCCGCGCTGATCTGGCTGAACGGCAGCTCGACGAAGTGTACGCTGTCCCGCGGGACGCCGTTCAGATCGAGATAGGCGAGCAGGGTGAGCTGATTGAAATCGGCGAGGCTCGAAACACCGAAGGTCGCGCCGACCAAATCTTTGGGCGTTTTGAACGGCGAGTTCTTGGCGACGACGAGGTTGGCGTTCGCATCGCGCAGCGAGTAGAGCGCGGCGGGCGCGAGCATCACGAGCGGGATGTTGCGCGCGATGCCGGTCGCGATCTGCAGCGGGTTGGCAATGCCCACGTCGAGATCGCCGGCCAGCACCGCCGTGATGATCGCCGAACCCGTATTGAGCGTCGTGATCTGCGGGGAAATGCCGTTGCTCGCGAAGATGCCGCTGTCGACACCGTAGTACGATTCGCCCGACGCGTCGATCGCCAGCGAACCGATGCGCACCGTTGCCGGCGTGGTCTGCGCCTGCGCCGGGCGCGCAGCAGCGAGCAGGCCGCCGGCGATGAGCGTCATCGCGGCTGAGCGCGGCATAGCGGGCGCGGGGTTCTCAACTCTCATCGGTGAACGGCATCCTTCATGAGCTCCGTAGCGGCGGCAGCAAGCCGCTCGACGCACACGGTTGAAGGCACACAGGTCAGCGTCCTGCGCGGCGGCTCGGGACCGCCGCTGCTGTTCTTGCACGGCAGCGACGCCTTTACCGATTGGCAACCGTTCATGGCCGAGCTGGCCGGGCGCTTTGACGTGATCGTGCCCGATCATCCCGGCTTCGGGCAATCGTCCACGCCGCCGTGGCTCGATACGATCGGCGACCTCGCCCACTTCTACCGCGCGTTCATCGAGGCACTCGGCTTGCATGACGTCATCCTCGCCGGGCACGGAATCGGCGGCTGGATCGCGTGCGAACTCGCCTTGCGCGACACGCGCGACCTGCGCGCGCTCGTGCTCGTCGATGCGGCGGGCTTGCCGTTGACCGAAGACGGCGTCGACACGTTCATGCTCTCGCCCGAGGCTCTGCGCAAAGCTTCGTACACCGACGTCAGCCACGCTCCCACCGACGACGCGTTTCTTGCGCAACAGCCGAAGAACGCGCTGATGACGGCGCGCGTCGCGTGGTGCCCGCGCTTCTACGATCCGCAACTCGCGAAATGGCTGCACCGGCTGCGGCTGCCGGCGCTGATCGTGTGGGGCGAGCAGGACGCGGTGTTTCCGCCGCGCCAGGCCGAGACGTTCGCCGCCGCGATCCCCGGCGCGCGCACGCAGCTCGTTGCCGCCGCCGGTCATCTGCCCCACGTCGAACAACCGCAAGCGTTCGCCGCGGCCGTTGCCGCCTTCATCCAGGGAGGACTCAAATGAAATTCATTGCGTTCCATTTGATGCCGTACGCGGATCTCGATCTGTCGTACACCGACCGCTACGAATCGGCATGGGTCACGCTGCCCAACAGCTATTACGATCCGGTGAAGGGCCACGCGCTCTACAATCGCTACCTCGATGAACTCGAATACGCCGATCAGCTCGGCTTCGACGGCATCGGCATCAACGAGCACCATCAGAACGCCTACGGCCTCATGCCGACGCCCGGCGTGATCGCCGGCGCGCTCGCGCGACGGACGCGCGGATCGCTCGCCGTGCTCGGACGCGCCTTACCGCTGGTCAACAACCCGTGCGTGATCGCCGAAGAGTTCTCGATGATCGACAACATCACGGGCGGACGCCTGATCGCGGGCTTCGTGCGCGGGATCGGGGCCGAGTATCACTCGTGGAACATGAACCCGGCGTTCTCGCACGAGCGCTTCGGCGAGGCCCACGACCTGATCGTGCGCGCGTGGACCGAAACGGGCCCCTTTCACTGGCGCGGGAAGCACTACGATTTCCGGTACGTCAACACGTGGCCGCGTCCGTATCAGCAGCCGCACCCGCCGATCTGGATCCCCTCGCAGGGCAGCCGCGAAACGATCGTGTGGGCGGCGGCCGCCGAACGCAAGTACACCTACTTGCAAACCTACAGCCCGGTGGCCGCCGTGAAGAAGTTTCTCGACATGTATCGCGAGGAAGCGCAAAAAGCCGGTTACACCGCGACGCCGGAGCAGGTCGGCTGGATGGCGCCGGTCTTCGTGGGCGAGACCGACGCTTCGGCGCGCGCTGAAGCGCAACCGCACATCGAATCGTTCGCGAACAAATTCTTGCGCATGACGCCGGAGATGGTGCGGCCGCCGGGCTACCTCAGCCTCGCGTCGGCCAATGCGGTGCTGGAAGCAAAATCGAGCCAAGCCGGCGGCGCGCGCACGATCGACCAGCTCATCGAGAGCGGCCAGCTCATCTGCGGATCGGCGGCGACCGTCCGCGATCAGTTGGCGGAACACGAACGCACGCTCGGCCTCGGCCACTTCCTCGCGCTGCTCCAGTTCGGCACGCTGCCGCACGAAGCGACGATGCGCAACATCGAGCGCTTCGCGCGCGACGTCATCCCGCAACTGCGAGCACGAACTCCCGTCACAGTATAGATGGTCGCGCGCATACCGTTTGCCGCGAGCGGTATCGGCTCGTACTGGTGGGAGGGGGCAAAACTTCTCAAGGCCGCGCTTGAGCGCAAGGGCGTGGAACTCGACGTCAACACGCGCTCGAGCAACGTTCGCAACGTGCTCTCGGTTGCGAGCGGCGAATCGCTGCTCGGGATAACGCTGCCGCAATTCGTCGACTGGGCGCAACGCGGCCTCGACGTCTTCGCGAACGAGAAAATTCCGGAGCTGTGCGTCGTGGCGCCGCTGAACATCCCATACTACTTGGCGGCGGCGGTCGATCGCGCCAGCGGCATCACGTCGCTCAAGGAGCTCGCGGAGCGGCGTTACCCGTGGAAGGCCGTCATCCCGTCAGATGACAACCTCGTCGGGATCTACATCGAGCGGATCATGCGCGAACACGGCATCACGCGTGCGAGCTTGGCTGCCTGGGGCGGCACCGATCTCAACCCCATCGCGCAACGCACCGCGGCCGAGCGCGCGAGCGCGACCGGACCGAACGTGATGAAGAGCCGCACGCGCGAATACGCCGAGAGCGGGGCGGCCAACGGCTTCTTCCTCTACATCAACGGCTGCTCCGACTGGGCTCGCGACCTGACCACGCTACTCGATCTGCGCTTCCTGCACTTCGACGAAGCGATCCTCGATACGATCAACGCCGATTGGGGTGCAACGAAGATCACCTTACCGGCGCGGCTCCTACCCGGCGTGGATGAAGACATCGCCGTCGCGGGCTGGCATCAGCATTACATCTACGGGTTGTCCGGCGTTCCCGATGAGGTCGTGCGCGCCGTGTTGGCGGCACTCGAAGACGAACGCATCCTCGACAACACGTTCGGCTTCTCGTTCTCCGGCTTTCGCCCGGAGCTGCCCAAGAGCCTCAGACTTCACCCCGCTACGGAAGCGTACTACTCCACGCGCGAGACGGGTTAGCGGCCGACCATTTTTGCCAGCAGGGCGGATACGTCGGCAGGCGACTCGGCGCCGGTCCAAGCAACGAACTGATCGGGCCGCACGAGCACGAGGTGCTGCTCGTAGGCTTCACGCCCGCCGGCGAACGTATCGCGGATCACCTTGAGCGGAATCTTCGCGGCGGCCGCAGCCTGCTCGAACGCTCGCACGTCGGCATCGGGCGCGTCGAACGCCAGCAACGTGAATCCCGCGCCCAGCTCTTCGAACACGTTCTTCCCCGATGAGAGCGGTTGCGGTGCGAGATGATGTCCGGCGCGGGCCGACCAGGTGTGCGTTCCGTGCGCACCGCTCTTGCCGCCGGGCGGCCCTGCGACGACGGGCGAACCTTCATAGTTCGGCTCGTAGCTCAGGATGTTCTGACCGGCTTTCGCCTTACGCTCGGCCCACGCGGCCTCGAACTCCGCTTTGTCACGCGCGGGGTTGTGCAGCTTCAGCCATTCCGCGCTTTCGTTGATGCCGGCCGCAATGAAATCTTCGCCGGTTTCCTTGAAGATCGGCCGCCGCTCGTCGCTATAGGAACCGATGAGTTCCGGTCCGCCCCAGCCTTGCAGCGTCGCGGCCAGCTTCCAGCCGAGATTCTTTGCGTCTTCGAGCCCGCTATTCAATCCGTAACCGCCGTACGGCGGATGGCTGTGCGCCGCATCGCCGGCAATCAGCACGCGCCCGACCTGATACGTTTCGGCAACCGCAACGCGCAGATCCCAAAAGCCCACGTAGTCGAACTCGACCTTGACCGGGAAGCCGGCGACGCGCTGGATGAGCGCGAGAAAATCGTAATTGTCCTTGGTCGAATTCGGCGGCACCGGCGCGTGAAAGAAAAACGATTCGCCGACGTCGACCCGGCCGAAGAAGTTCCAGTAGCCCTTGGCGTCGGGATCGAGCACGTTGTACGTTCCGCGTTCGGGAAACCGCTTGAGCGCTTCGTGCAGCTCTTTCGAGCGGAACACGGCGAGCACCATGACCTGCTCGAAGTCCGTGCCGCCGCGTTCGATCCCGGCCTGGCCGCGCACGAACGAGTTCGCGCCGTCGCAACCGACGATGTAGTCGCCCTCGAGTTCCTCGCGCTGCGTGCCGTCGCTCTCCTTGATCGTCACGCGCACGCCGGTCGCATCCTGGGCGATCGTCTCGGCGGTCCAACCGAAGTAATTTGTGACGCTCGGCAATTCGGCCATCCGGTTGCGCAGCACTTTTTCGGTAAGGTACTGCGGTAGCCGCTCGACGTCTTCGAAGTAGAACTTGCGCACGAGCTCGCGCTGCGGCACGATGTACCAGTACTCGCTCATCAGGTTACCGTACGCGGTCATGCCCGCGATCGGATACCCCTTGGGCATGATGCGTTCGGCGCGCAGCTTGTCGGCGATGCCCCAAAAATAAAAATGCTCGAGGGTGCGCGGCGTCAGGTTTTGACCCTTCGGAATGTTCTGCAGTTGCGTGCGCCGCTCGATGAGCGCGCACGAGATACCGCGGAGTCCGAGGTCGACCGCGAGTCCGACGCCTACCGGACCGCCGCCGACGATAATGACCTGAAATCGCTTAGCTATGGTAATCCCTCGAGATCGCCCGCTTCGATCGTTTTCCAGCGCGATCGTGACGGGTCAAAGAATGGTGCCAACGCGTCTTTTTCCAACCACGACAACGTCTCCAGCTCGAATGGATCGAGATAGCCGACGTGTCCTGTTCGCAAGTCCACGATTTTCAACCGCGGTCCGTTCGCACCCGTGTCCAGTTCGACGTCGACCGACGCGAACTCGTTCTCAAGTCGCATGCGTACCGTGCATCAGAGAATGAACGAGAGGTTATGAAGCGGCTCGTTGTTCCTCACGAGGAGGACGGTCTTCTCCGCCATCCGCAGGCCGTCGGACGTGCGGCGCAAGCGGTGCTTCTGCTGCGCGAAATAGACGGCTTCCCGGCCGCGTCGCAGTTCCCCCAGCACGAAGTTGGACACGATCAGGCGTTCGTCGGCGCGTTTGGCCGGCGCGATCTCAATGTTGGAGACCACCCGGCGCATCCGGGATTGCGGCTCCTGCGCCCAGGCACCGCCCGACTTGAGCCGCGTGATGCGGTCTTGCAGCCGCTCGCGATCGTCGAAGATGATCGAAACGTGATCGTCGGGATCGTACTCGTCGACGTTCACCGGCACCCAGTAGCGGATGTCGTCGGTCCAGAGGGCGAGCCATTCATCGTAACAATTCTCGTCGGCCAAGCGCGCTTCCCGATACAGAAACCCCTCGACGCTCTCCCGCGTGAACGTCACGTCCGGCTCGATGGTCTGCACCTAGGCCCGCTCCAGCTGTGCGGCCCACCAGCGAAGCTGCGCCCGCTGCGTGAGCTCGTCGGAGTAGTGCGCGGCGCGGCTGTTCTCGTAGCGGTACGCTTCCGGGGTGGCGTCGTCGTTATCGATGTGTTCGCGCGCCATACCGCGGCCGATGAACTTCCACGGATCGACGAGCTGCTGCATGCCGAGCTGATTGCGCTCGAACATCTCGACGTCGTCGACGTTCACGCTGCCGGCCGGCCCCATCCGGCTTTCCGTGAGGCGGACGCGAGCCGTGTTGACTTCCTTCGGCACGCCCTTGAGAAACGCGCAGTAGAACGTGATCTCGAATTGGTCGGCGGCGATCGGGCGCAACACCCGCAGGTCCGGGTTGAGCAACTGGATGTTCGGCATCAGGATCGTGTGCGGTCCGCCGCTGTCCATGATGTACTTCGCCCGCTGGGTACCGTAGGCGGCTTCCATCGAAGCGCGATATTCTTTCGCCCACGGGGCGTCGGGCAGCGGTCCGCGGCCCATCGTGCGGATGTCCAAACAGAAGTGCCCGTTGCCGAGATCGCGCGAGAGCGTCGTGTCTTTCTTGATCATGCCGAGCAGCGCGTTCGGACGTCCCTGCCGCGCGGCTCGGATCGATCCGAAATCGGCCTGATGCGTGAACGGCGGATGGTAACCGTCGCCGCCTTGGAATTTCCAGTTCGCGTAGATGACCGACTTCGTTGCGCCGTGCCGCACTTCGATTTCACCGACCGGCGAGTGATCGCAAAACAGATCGACGGCTCGCTTTGCCGAGACGCCGAGATGATCGTCGAGCGACGGCCCATCCGCTGCCAGCGAACCCCATACGAAACCGCGGTATATGCCCATGCGCGGGGCCGGAATGAGCCCGAAGTTCTCTTTGGAAAGAGCCGGCTCGTAAGCGCCTTCGGCGTAGGGCACGCCGACCAGCTCGCCGTTGTCCTTGTAGGTCCAGCCGTGATACGCGCACCGGAAGAACGCTGAGTTGCCGCGCTCGAATTGACATACGCTGTTCGCGCGATGGCGGCAGCGGTTCATGAACAGGTGCACGTTGCCGTGGCTATCGCGGTTCATGATCACGGACTGGCGGCCGATCCAGCGGAGCACGTAATCGCCGTTTTCCGGAATCTCGGAATCGTGGCCGACGAACACCCAACCGCGATGAAAGATCTGCTCCATCTCGAGCTCGAAGATGGCGGGGCTGGTGTACACGTCTGAATGCACGTACCCTTCGTCGAGCCGCAAAAGCGAGCGGATCTCCAAAGGTTGCGCGGTGGCCGTCATGACTTTACGATACTAGGTCATTCGAGAACAGGTCGTCAACCAACCGGCGCGCGAACGACTTCGCTATGGAACGAAGCACGTTCGTCTCGTCATTGGGCGCCCTCGCAGCCCTGAGCCGCCCGATCGGCGCGCTGGGTGCAGCCGCTGCGCCTGCAGTGATCCACGCCGCGTCGTCGATCGACGATGATGCAACGCCGTTCATCTGGGCGATTCAAACCGGCCTCTTCAGTAAGAACGGCATCGACGCGGATTTGCAACGCGCGACGAGCGGTGCCGCGAGCGTAGCGGGCGTCGTCGGCGGCTCGTTTCAGATTGCCAAATCGAGCGTGACGTCGCTGTGCACGGCGCACTCGCGCGGCCTGCCGCTGATTTGGATCGCACCGGGCGGCGAATACGACGGCGCGTTGCCGCCCGTAATCGGTTTGATCGTGCGCGCGGACGCTCCGATCAAGACCGGCGCCGACCTCAACGGCAAGACCGTCGGCGTGTCGGCGCTCAACGATTTCTTTTCGCTTGCGGCGCGCGCGTGGACCGATGCGCACGGCGGCGATTCATCGACGATCAAGCTCACCGAGATTCCGATGAGCCAAGCGAGCGCCGCGGTCGCGACCGGCCGTATCGACGCCGCGATCGTGGTACAGCCGTTTTTCGAGACGGCGAAGTCGGATCCCAAGCTGCGCATCATCGGCGATCCGTCCAGTGCGCTCGGCGCACACTTCATGCAGTCGGCGTGGTTCACGTCGACCGATTTCGCGGCCAAGAATTCCGCGGTCGTCGATCGCTTCATCCACGTGATGCGTGAAGCCGCGACCTACGTCAACGGCCACCACGCGGAAACCGCCGACATCGTGCCCAAGTTCATGAAGGTCGACGTCGAACCGCTCAAGGTGCGCATCCCCTTGGGCGTACGCTTCAACCCGCCGCAGATGCAAGCGCTGATCAACACCCAGGCCCGCTATAAGATGATCCCGGTCGCATTCGACGTGCACGACGTCATCTATCCGGGCGCCCTGCGCGGGTAAGCTCCGCCCCACCGGGGAAAAACCCGGGCATGCTTTCACCCGCCGAAAACGAGCGCCTGACCCGGGTCGGCCCCGGCACCCCGATGGGCAGGCTGTTCCGCCGCTACTGGTTACCGACACTGCTGGCCGAAGAACTGCCCGATCGCGACGGCGCGCCGGTCCGCGTGCGCTTGCTCGGCGAAGATCTCGTGGCGTTCCGGGATTCGGACGGCGTGGCCGCGCTCGTCGGCGCGTTCTGCCCCCATCGGCGCGCGCCGATGTTCTTCGGCCGCAACGAAGAGTGCGGTCTGCGCTGCGTCTATCACGGCTGGAAGTTCGACCGCAACGGCACCTGCGTCGACATGCCGTCGGAGCCGCCGGATTCACTCTTTAAAACGAAGGTCACGATCGACGCGTATCCCACCTGGGAAGGCGGCGGGATGATCTGGGCCTACCTCGGGCCGCCGGAGCTCAAGCCCGAGCCGCCCGGCCACGAACTCGTGCGCACGCCCGCGACGCATCGTCACGTTTCGAAGTCGTTCGAGGAATGCAACTTCTTGCAGGCGCTCGAGGGCGGCATCGACCCGACCCACGCGTCGATCATGCACAACATGAACATCGGCGACCGTTCGTTCCTCAACAACTACGACGAGCTGGTCGCCAACATTCAGCTCGACAAAACCGATTACGGTTTCACCTACGCGGGCATTCGCAAACTCACCAACAACACGTGGGTGCGCGGATATCACTACATCATGCCCTCGTTCCACATGCGGGCGACCGTCGAGGGTCCGTTCGGCCGGCGGGCCGACGGGCCGACGATCGATGGGCATATCTGGATCCCGATCGACGACGAACACACGTGGGTGTACAGTTTCGGTTACTCGCACGATCCGGCGCGGCCGCTCGAGCTCGACAAAGTCCGCGCGCGCGACACGCGGCTCGGACGCGGCGACTTCCTCGACAAGAACTACCGGTCGCGGCTGAACAAGGCGAACGACTACGAAATCGACCGCCAGGTTCAAAAAGAGAAAACGATGACCGGCATCCAGGGCATCAACACCCAAGACCTCGCGCTGCAAGAGGGCATGGGCCCCATCGTCGACCGCTCGCAGGAGCACCTCGGCACGACCGACCGGGCGATCATCACCTTGCGTCAGGTGCTGACCGAAACGCTCGACTCGCTCGAACGCGGGGGTCCGCTGCGCGCCCTCGACCCGGCAACCTACCGGAATATTCGCTCCTTCGACCGGCTGATCGACGGCGATGCCGAATGGCGCGCGGCAACGAAGACGGACCTCACAACCAAGTTTTGATGCGACGGTTTCCCCGGTCGACGTTTCTGGCCGGATCGGTGGCCGCGGCTGCGATGGCGCCGCGGCGCGGATCCGCACAAGCGCTGACGCCGTTGCGCGCGACGTCGGCGATCGACGACGCAGCCACACCCTACCTCTACGCGATGGAAAATGGGATCTTCCGCAAGAACGGCTTCGATGCGACGCTCGAGCGCGCCACGAGCGGCGCCGCAGCGGCGTCGGCGGTCGTCGGCGGGTCGTTCGATGTCGGGAAATCGAGCGTCATATCGCTCTTGACGGCGCACGCGCATGGGTTGCCGATCGTTGCGATCTCGGCTGCCGGCGACTACGACGTTTCGAACCCCGCGGCGAACGTCGTCGTACGGCCCGACTCCAGCTTGCGTCCCGGGGCCGATTTGAACGGCAAGACGGTTGCCGTTTCCGCCATTAACGACTCGTTCTCGATTTCGGTGCGGGCGTGGGTCGATAAGTTCGGTGGCGACTCATCCACGGTCAAGCTGCTCGAACTGCCGATGAGTTCGGTGCCGGCCGCGATTACGGCCGGACGCATCGACGCGGCCGTCCTCATCCAACCCTTCCTCACTCAGGCACTGGCGGCCGGGACGGTGCGTTCGCTGGGTGACCCGGTCAGCGCGACCGGCAACCACCACACGGACTCGGCGTGGTTTACCACCGTGGCGTACACGCAGAAGAACCCCGACGCCGTCAACCGATTCATGCGCATCATTCGCGATGCCGCGATCTACGTGAACGGACACCCTGCCGAAACCGCGGGCCTGCTAACGAAGTTCGCAATGGTGCAGTCGAACGACGTCGGGAAAATTCGCGTGCTGCAAGGCTGGAAACTCGACGCGGCCAATCTGCAACCGTTAATCGACGCGGCGGCGCGCTATAAGTTCATTCCCGAAGTGTTCGACGCCAAAGATCTCATCTATCAGAACGCGCTGCGCTAGCCGATTCGAACGCGGGCGCGACGTCGCGCATGAACCGCCGCATCTGATCCTTGACCATGTCGTGCGGTTTGAGGCCGTAGTTGAAGTAGAGGATCACCTCGCTCACGCCCGACGCTTCGACCTCGCGCATGTCGGCGATGATCTTCTCGGGCGAACCGACGAGCACGGATTTCGCGGTGAGGTCTTCCGCGCGCATCTCGTTGAGGATCTTCACGATGTCGAGGAAGTACCGCAAACTCGGCGGCACGGTCTTCGCATCGGCCGGAAATGCCGCAACCAAAGCGTCCTTGAAGTAGCGCAGTAACGACTCGCGGCCGTACGCTTCTTCTTGCGCATCATCCGCAATGTGGATGAAGTAGCTGCAGCTCGACTTTCGCGGGGCACGATCGTATTTCGCGCACTCTTCCGCGTACGCATCGACCGCGTTTTTGAGCGACCCGTAAACCATCGCGGCGGCAAACGGCGCGAAGATGATGTTCCAGTCGCGCTTCGCCGCCAGCTCCATGGTCGGCCGTGAGAAGCACGCGATGACGGGCCGCAAGGGCTGCTGCAGCGGCCGAGGCCGCACTTCGATGTTATCGAAGTTGTAGAACGTCCCGTGATGCGACCACTTGCCGGGCTCGGTCCACGCGCGCCACACGATATCGAGTCCTTCGGCGAAATGTTCGGCCGTCGACTCGAACGAGATACCGAACCCGTCGTACTCGGCGCGGTCGTAGCCGCGGCCCGCCGCGAAGTCCACGCGTCCGCCGGAGAGCTGATCGAGCGTCGCCCACTCTTCGGCGACGTGCAGCGGATGATGTACCGGCAGCAGCACGACGGCCGGCGCGAGCCGGATCGTCTTCGTCGCACTGGCGAGCGCGGCGAGCATGATGTTGGGGCACGGGTTGATGCCCAGGAGGTTGAAATGATGCTCGCCGATCCAAGCCGAGTTCAGACCGATCTCATCGGCGTAGACCGCCTGCTCGAAGATCTCGTGCAAGAACTGCTCGGGCGTCCGCGGGTTGTTCGGATAGCGGTTGTCGCTAAGGGTGAAATAACCGAACTTCAAGCTGCTATGCCCTCCTGCCGGGGTGACTTCCCGGCCGCGGAGCAGAAACCCGTGCAGATGCCGGAGCTGCCGGATATTTCCGCCTACATCAGTGCCCTCGAGCCGCGCATCGTCGGTCAGCCGCTCGAACGCGTGCGCCTCGCGAGCGTCTTCTTACTGCGCACCGCCGATCCGCCGCTCGCCGACGCCGAGGGCCGCGTGGTGCGCGAACTGCGCCGCATCGGCAAACGCATCGCGATCGGCTTCGACGGCGACTTGTGGCTCGTGCTGCACTTGATGATCGCCGGCCGCCTGCATTGGCGTCCGCCCAACGCCAAGCTGGCCGGCCGCAACGCGCTCGCGGCGTTCGACTTCCCCAACGGCACGCTCGTGCTGACCGAAGCCGGCACGAAACGGCGCGCGTCGCTCCACGTGCTGCGCGGCGCGGCCGCGCTCGAGGAGATCGATCCCGGCGGCATCGAGGTCTTCGCCAGCGACCTCGCCGCGTTCCGCAACGCGCTCAGCCTCGAGAATCGCACCCTCAAACGCGCGCTGACCGATCCGCGTATCGTGAGCGGCATCGGGAACGCGTATTCCGACGAGATCCTTCACGCCGCCCGGCTTTCGCCGATCACGCGCACGCACAAGCTTAGCGAGGCCGAATGGCAGCGCTTGTACGACGCAACCCGCGCGACGCTGCAGCTCTGGATCGAACGTCTGAACGATGAGGCGAAGGACGGCTTTCCCGAAGGGGTCACCGCGTTTCGGAAAGAGATGGCCGTGCACGGACGCTTCGGCGAAGCGTGTCCGCGCTGCGGGGAACCCGTGCAGCGCATTCGCTACGCGGACAACGAGACGAACTATTGCGCGCGCTGCCAGACGGGCGGATCGCTGCTCGCCGACCGCAGCCTCTCCCGCCTCCTAAAGGCCGACTGGCCCCGCACCCTCGACGAACTCGACGCCCTGAAGCGACGCTGACGAAGCGACTTTCGCTTACGATCAGTGGGGAAAAACCTTGTCATCCCGAGCGGAGCACCTTTAGGTGCGCAGTCGAGGGACGCGCGACAATCTTTGCTACCGAGTGCGGAGCGCGAAGGCGCGAGCAGTGACGTAAAAAAGAAAAGTTTAAGTAACCATTGCTCGCGCCTTCGCGCTCGCACTCCAAGGATGGAGATCGTGGCGCGTTCCTCGGCTACGTGCCTTCGGCACTCCGCTCGGAATGACAGAGTAGGAGCGACACCGCGTCATTCACATTCACGTATAGAGCAGCGATCCCGGTGTGGTGAGCAATTCGCCCGTTTCGAGGAGCGTTTTGAGACCGGACACGATCATCGGCCAGCCGCCGTAGAGTTCGGGGTTTGCGCCTTCGCGCAGTTGATCGTGCGTCACGGTGAGCCGGCAGGAGTCGGCGACCGGTTCGATCTCCCACGTTACGCGCGACGTACCTTCGCTCTTCACCGCATCGCTCCATAGGGCGCGGAACGTTTGCACGAGCTTGCGCGGCGGATCGACTTCGACGTTCTCGCCTTCAACGATCGCCATCGGGGCCTTCGGACTGCGGGCTTCGTAGCTCGAACCGGGTGTCCAATCGCTGTTGACGCCGACGCCGAACGAATATTTCGCGCGCAGCTCGGGGTCCACGATCGCTTGCCACAGGCGTTCGGGCGTGGTCTTTATGTAGATCTCGAATACTTTTTCCATCGTCTTCTCCAGGTCGGCTTTGAGGTCGCTCAGTGCCGCGACGAACGGTGCGGCGTATTTGCTCACCCAGCGATCCTGAATGAGCCGGATCGGAACGGCGTTGAGGAAGTGCAGTTTCTCGCGCCCGCGCCGCCGCGTAACGACGAGCCCCGCCTGCTCGAGCACGCGCAGATGTTTCATGACGCCGAAGCGCGACATGGTCAGTCGCGCCTCCAGCACGCTTAGCGTCTGCCCGTCTTCTTTAAAAAGCTCGTCCAGCAGGCTGCGCCGCGTCGGGTCCGCCAGGGCTCGGAACACGTCGTCCACGCCGCCATTATATGTGACCATTTGGTCACGCGTCAAGGCCTTTTTGTGGCGGGCGCGGCAGCGCCGGAGTGATGCAATTCTTCGTGCAAGGCGCGTGGGGCGTGATTCCCGCGCACGGCATTACGTTCGTCGAGGACACGGTCGCGGCGTAGATCATGGAACCAATGGTTGCGTGGCGGCGTCCTGCCAAACGCGGCGCCGCCACGCCGCTCGTCGTTTTGTTGCACGGCCGCGGTGCGGACGAAAACGACCTCATCGATCTGGCCAACGACCTTCCGCAACACTTCGCTTATGCCAGCGTGCGCGGACCGATCGCGCTGCCGGAAGGCGGCTATCGCTGGTTCGAGGATCGCGGCGTCGGACGGCCCGTCCCCGCGAGCTTGCAGAGCACGGTCGACATGCTGCGCGCATGGATCGACAGTTCCGCCACGGCCGAGTACGATCGCAAGCGCACGTTCGTCCTCGGGTTCAGCCAAGGCATGATGACCGCCGCCGCGCTGCTGCTCGACGATCCGGCCCGCCTCGCCGGCGCCGTTCTCCTGAGCGGCTCGATCGCGGTCGACACCGGAACGGCAACGCCCGGCCGCCTCGCCGGCGTGCCCGTCTTCACGGCCCACGGTTCGTTCGACGGCGTGATCCCGGCCGACCGGATTACGCAGTCGCTACAGTATTTGCGCGAGCGCAGCGGCGCCGACCTCAGTGAACATACCTACCCCATCGATCACAGCATCTCGCGTAGGGAGCTCGCGGACGTCGCCGCGTGGCTCGCGGAACGCGGCTGATCTTCAGACTTTGCTTATGTTTTCACAGACTTGGCGGATACGGCAGTGCTCGGCGTGCAACCGTAGAATGGGGTGAGCCGCAGGCGCCGGTCGCCTTACACGTCGGAGGGAATTATGTCTCGCGTTGCTTCATTTTTTGCTGCCATCATGCTCTCGGTTGCTTTCGGCGCATCCGCGTTTGCGCAAGCCCCCGCGCCCAGCGTCCGCATTCGCGGCACGATCGGTTCATTTGCGGGCGGCGTGCTGACCGTCCAGGGCGCGGCGAGTTCGTATAAGGTCACGATCCCCGACAACGCGCGCATTCAGTACATCGTCAAATCGGATCTCTCGAAGATCGGTCCGAACACCTACGTCGGAACGGTCGCCATCGCCCAGCCGGACGGCTCGCTGCGCGCAACCGAAGTGCAAATCTTCCCCGAGGCGCTGCGCGGCGTCGGCGAGGGCAGCCGTCCGTGGGACACGCTGCCGAACAGCTCGATGACCAACGCCACCGTCACGACGATCGCGCCGGAGACCGTGGACAAGGTTACGGGCCAAACGCTGGTTGTGAAGTACAAGGACACGGAGAAGAAAGTCTTCGTGCCGGCAAACGCGCCGATCATCACGTATGAGCCTGCCGACAAAGCCGCGCTGACTGCCGGCGCACACGTCCTGATCAATGCAACGACCGCTCCCGACGGCAGCCTGACGACGACCGGAGTTCAAGTCGGCAAAGACGGGCTCACCCCGCCGATGTAACGAACGAACGGCGGATGCCAGCACATCCGGCCGTTCGTCCCTTTCACAGCGCAGCCGCGGCTTTCGCCGCGGGCTCCGATTCGCCGCGCGAGCTGCTCGAGCGCTGCATCGCGATTATCGACGCGACCGAACGTGACGTGCAGGCGTTCGAGTATCTCGATCTCGACCGCGCTCGAATCAGCGCCGATGCGTCGACGCTCCGCTATCGCGCCGGGAACCCGAAGTCGTCGATCGACGGCATCCCGTTCGGCGTCAAGGACATCATCGAGACCGCCGACATGCCGACCGGGATGGGATCGCCGCTCTTCGCCGGCTATCGCAGCGGTCGCGACGCTGCGAGCGTGGCGGCCCTGCGCGACGCGGGCGCGGTGATCGTCGGCAAGACCGTCACGACCGAGTTCGCGGCGACCGTGGCCGGCAAGACGCACAATCCGTGGGATCTCGCGCGGACGCCCGGCGGTTCGAGCAGCGGTTCGGCGGCCGCCGTCGGCTCGGGGATGTTGTGCGCGGCGCTCGGCACGCAGGTGATCGGATCGATTCTGCGGCCGGCGAGCTATTGCGGCTGCGTCGGTTATAAGCCGACGGTCGGCGGGATCAATCGCGGCGGCGCGGTGGACTTCCAGAGTCAGAGCACGCACGGCGTGCTTGCGGCATCGCTCGAGGATGCGTGGATCACCGTGCGCGAGATCGTGGCCCGGGCGGGCGGCGATCCGGGTTTCCCCGGTGTGCGCGGACCGATGCGCCCGCCGGCGGCGCGCAAACCGCTGACGCTCGCGTTCCTGGAGACACCGGGCTGGGGGCTTGCAACCGAAGACGCCAAAGGGAAACTCCACGTTGCACTCGGCATGCTTCGGAACGCCGGCATAACGATCGTCGACCGCAACAACAGCACGCGCGTCGCGAAACTCGAGGCCGTGCTGCCGGAATCGCGACCGCTTTCCACGCGCATCAATACGTGGGAATTCCGCTGGCCCCTGAATACGTTTGCGCGCGACATGGATGCGGCCAAGCTCAGCCCGACGATGCAAGAGCGGCTGGCCGTTGCCGAAGCGATGACGCTCGAGGAATATCAGGCAAACCTCGCGCGCCGCGACGAGATTCGTGCGATGTATGGCCGGCTTTGCGCGGTGTGCGACGGCGCGATCTCGTTGAGCGCGCCCGGACCGGCTCCGGTGGGCCTTGCGTCCACGGGCGAGCCCGCGTTCGTCGTGCCGGGAAGCCTGCTCGGCGTGCCGGCGCTTTCGTTGCCGCTGCTCGCGACGGAATCGCTCCCGCTCGGTCTGCAGCTCCTCGGCTTTCACGATCGCGACGCCGAGCTCTTCGCGTTCGCCGCCGGCGTATGGGAAGTACTCAGCTAGCCGGAACGGGCTGCGCGAAGAGGCCTCCGTCTTCTTCTTTGATCTGATAGACGGAGATCCGGAAACCGGGACAGTTCACGCCGCTGCCGTTCGCGAGCTTGAACGTGTAGTTGTGATACGCGCAGCGCAGCATCTTCTCATCGCCGACCAGCCGCGCTTCACCCAAGCTGCGCTGCTCGTGCGGACACATCGCTTGGACGCCGCGGAAGCCGTCGCGCAGATGAAACACCCAGATCGGCACGCCGGCGACGGAGGCCGCCGCCGGAAACGTTGCCGAGCGCGGATCGATCTCCAACCGTTCCCACGCCGGCTCGACCGGGCTCATGCCGGACGATTGAAAAAGGCGAGGACGAGCTCGTTGAACTCATCGACGCACTCGACTTGCGCCCAATGACCGCACTTGTTGAACACGTGCATGCGGGCATTCGGAATCGCGCGAACCATGAAGAGCGCGACGTCGATCGGGCCGGCGCGATCTTCGGAGCCCCAGACGATCAGCGTCGGCGCCACGATGCGCTTGAATTCCATCGTGAGGTCTTCGTACTCGGGGCGGGGCCCGGTGTTCACCTTGATGAGTTCGGGATCGAGGCTCGTCTCAAAGCGCTCCTTCAGCACCGCTTCGCTGAGATTGCTCGCGTCGTACACGAGCGTTGAGAGAAGATAGCGAAGCTTATCGAGCGACGGGCCTTCACCGCGATAGTAGTTCGCGATCAGACGCACGCCCTCGGCGGGCATGGGCGATAGGGCGCTGATCGCAACCGGCGTGCTGCCGATGATCACGACGCGCTTGACGCGATCCGGAAAATCGATCGCCATCTTCAACGAGACTTGACCGCCGAACGAATTCCCGATGAAGTCCGCGCGGTCGATGCCGGCGGAACGCATGAAGGCCTCGATCATGCCGGTGAACGCCGTCAGGCGCGGTCCGGTGATGACCGGCTTACTGGATTTGCCGAATTGCGGCATGTCGACCAAAAAGACGCGATGGTTCGCCGAGAGCGCCGCCAGGTTGCCCTGGAAATTGCTCCAGGCCGTTGCCCCCGGGCCCGCACCGTGCAGGCAGATCAAGGCGGGTCCGTTGCCCACCTCGTGATAGTGAATGCGCAAACCGTCGCCGATCTCGGCGTATTTGCTCGGCGGCAGCGTGACCGGCGCCGTCATACGGCGACCGCCGAACTCGCGCCGATCTCGCGCATGCGCTCGAGCGCGAACGCGCGCTCGATCCGCAGCAGAAACAGCCCGACCTGGATCGAGAACGGCTGTTCGATGAAGGAGCCGTAGACGGTAGCGAGCGCCTCACCCAGGGTGAGCCCGGTACGATCCTTCGCCGCATGCACGGCACCTTGGAGACGCGTCGCGGTGCGGATGTCTTGTTGTTTCGCAGATTCCAAGTGCCAGTCGATCCCTTCGAGTTCGGGTATGAGCGCGCGCAGAAATGCGCGTTGGCGACCGGAAAACGTGTGTGCCGCCGCCGGCCAGCGTTCGTCGAGAACCTGCATGAACCAGTTCGCCTCATCTTGGCAACGCTCGAGATCCGCATCCACGCGGACGCCGTTCTTGAACGTCATGACCGGGCGAACGGCGCGGTCGGCCGTGCGCGTCACCGAATGACAATCGGCCAGCGTTACCGGTTCGTCGATCACCCGGAATACGGTGATATCGGCGGGCGCTCCCGGGCGCAGGCTTCCGGCGCGATCCGTCAATCGCAACGCGCGGGCCGGGTTGGCCGTCACGCGCGCGATGACGTCGCGTAGCGGCAGCCCCAAGCGCAGAAACACGCCGAGCACGTTTGCCAGTGAGTACACCGGCCCGGTTACGTTGAATTGCTGGAGGTCGGAACTGATCAGGTGCGGCACGAGCCCCTGCGCGAACGCGCGCTCGGCAACGTCCCAAGAGAAGTTGTAACCGCCGAAGCCGATATCGAAGAGCACGCCGCGCTTCTCGGCTTCCCATACGACCGCACGCACGCGGCCGTCGTCATCGAGCACGCCGCCGAGGTTGCGGTTATAGAGATGCGTGATCATGTCGCCCGCCTCGGCGATCCGGAAGATGTCGTGCGAGCCCACCTCGCCGGTCGTCGCCGCGAATTCGCCGATGTGGCAATACAGCGGCAAATCGAGCGTTTCGGCGAGGCCCTTGGCGAGCTTCAGCGGTCCCGGTCCGTACTTCGTGAACGCGCCGATCTTGAGATACCGGATGAGATCGCGCTGCGCCGCCACCGTGTCGATCCAGCGTTCGATCGGCACGTCGAGCCAATTCCGGACGTCGTCTTCGATAAACGTCAGCCCGATGATCCCGAGCGGCCGGATGTACACGCCCGCATATAGGCTCGTCAACGTGCGCCCCGACATCGTCGCGATGAACTCATCGAGCGTGCCGACCCCCGGTCCGCCGGCCTCGACGAACGTCGTGACGCCTTGAGCGATCCCGATGCTATCCGGATCGGCGAACCCGAGCGTCCCGTAGGCGTGGACGTGCGCGTCGATCCAGCCGGGCGAGAGATACGCGCCGGTCAAATCCACGATCTCCGCGCCCGCGGGCACCGCGCCGGCGCCCACGGACAGAATCACGCCGCCTTCGATCGCCACGTCCATCACGCCGTCGCGGTCATTGGCCGGATCGATCACGTGCGCGTTCTTCAGCAGCACCGCGCTCACGCGCCGGCGCCGATCTGCGCTTCACACATGCGCCGCCATTCGATCAGCGAGATATCCGGGCGGTAGAGCTGTTCGGGCGGGGTCTGCATCAGCTCGACCATCGCGGCATCCTGGTCGTTGAACTGGCGGTGAAAGATCCACGACAAGTAGCCGCGGTAAAACGCCCGGAACTTCGCGGCCTGCAAGCCGCGCGCGTTGCACATCGCGATCTGCAGATACCGGTGCCGGCCGGGAACCGTCGGAACGTACGTCTCGAAATGGATCCACCCGCCGTAGTGCACGCGCAGCATCCCCGGCAAGCGAATCGAGACGCGCACGCCGCGCTTCTTGTGCTTCCAGAACCGCTTCTTCGGCCACTCGCCGAGCCCCGGATAGTGCGCTTCAAAGCGTACGTCCGACACGTTGCGCGTGATCCACGGATCCTGCTCGTCGTCGGGGTGCACGGCAACGGTCGAGTAGCTCGGAATGTGCGTGAACGTCACGAGCCACGCGTCGCGGTGGAGAAATTTTACGTGCCCCTCATCGAAGCCGTTCTCCGCCGCGTAGCGCCAGTCGCCCTTACGCGTGGTGATGCGACCCTCGATCACCGCATCGTCGCGGAGCAGTTCTTCCGGAACCTGCGCGCGCAACGGGCGCGGCTCACCGCTGCCGTTGAAGACCCAGACGAGCCCGGCACATTCCTCGACCGCAAACGTACGCACGCCGCCCTCGCCGTAGTTCGGCGGGCGGCTTCCGATGAGCGCGCGCGCCCGGACGGTGCCGGCCTCTCGCGTAAACACGAACGGGAGCCCGAAGAGCGTGAGCGTAACGGGCTTCGCGCGGAGGTCTCGCGACCACATGACCGGATACCAATAGTGCTCGAAGCCCAGCGTCGCCGCATCGTATTTGGGAAAGCGCGTGGTACCGGCCACTTGGCCCGTAATCTGGTGCACGACGAAAACTCAATTCGCCGGCTCTCGCGGACTCTCTTCGCTTATACGACATCGATCTCGGTGGCCGCGAGTGCCGGAAGCAAATTCTTGCGGGTCGCCGAACTTGGCGAATCATGATTACGCCGGCGTCAACGGTATGGTATCCGATTAGCGGCCCGGGCGGCGAACTGTCAAAGGGGACGCTTTGAGCACGGTCGCAACCGCTGCCGGCACGTTGTCCGGTGCGCGCGAGGGCGGCGTGTTCGCATTCCGCGGCGTCCCGTACGCCGCACCGCCCCTGGGCGCACGTCGCTTCCGCCCGCCGTCCGGGGTCGAACCGTGGAGCGGCGTGCGCGACGCCACGCGGAACGGTCCCGTGCCGCCGCAACTGCGCTCGCGCCTCGCCGACGTGATGGGCGACTTTCCGCTGGAAATGGATGAGGATTGCCTCACGCTGACGATCTGGACGCCCGCGGTCGACGCGAAGAAGCGGCCGGTGCTGGTGTGGCTCCACGGCGGCGCGTTCTCGAGCGGGGCCGGTTCGCTGGATTGCTATTCGGGCGCGAAGCTCGCCGAGCGCGGCGATCTCGTCGTCGTCGGCGTAAACTATCGTCTGGGCGTGCTCGGCTATCTGTACGCTCCCGGAATTAGTGACGGCAATCTCGGCCTGCTCGATCAGCTGGCCGCGCTGCGTTGGGTGCGCGACAACATCGCCGCATTCGGCGGCGATCCGTCGGCCGTGACCCTGTGCGGACAATCCGCCGGCGCGATGTCCGCGCTGATTCTGATGACGATGCCGGAAGCGGACGGCTTGTTCGCGCGCGCGATCTTACAGAGCCCAGCGATGACACGCATGACGCGCAAAGCCGCGGACGCGGCGACGATCGGCGCGCAATTCGGCGAACGATGCGGCGCGAGCGATCTTGCGGCGATGCAAGCGGTCCCGGTCGCGGACCTGATGCGCGTCCAAGGCGAGCTGAGCGGCGTGCACGCGCGGTTCGCCGATGCCGCGCCGCTCTTCGCGCCGGTGATCGAGGGTACCGTCATTCCACGGGACCCGCTGACCTCGCTCCGCGAGCAGCCGGCGCCGAACGTCGAGATACTGATGGGCACGACGCGCGAAGAGTCCGGCGCCTTTTGCGCGATCGATCCGCGCATCATCAACGCGACGCCGGAGCAGGTCGCAGGCGTGTTCGCGCGTGAGTTCGGCGATCGTGCAGCAGCGGAGGAGGCCGGCTATCGCCGCCGGCGTCCGGGTTCCGATGCGCTCGCGCTGCTGACCGACGTGCTGTCGGATCAGCAATTCCTCATGCAATTGCTGTCATTCGCGGATTGGCGCAGCGGCGCCGGCCGCCCGGCGTACGTCTACCAATTCGATTGGGCGCCGGCCCACGCGCCCAAACGCTTCGGCGCATGCCATTGCATCGAGCTTCCGTTCGTCTTCGGCTGCGATGAAGCGTGGACTGCCGCGCCGATGCTCGGCGACGCGCAAGCAACGGAGATCGACGCCCTCTCGAACGTGATCCAGCAAACCTGGATCGCGTTCACGAAGACCGGCAATCCCGACAACGCCGCGCTGCCGGCGTGGCCGCGCTACGATACGGAATGCCGAACGACGATGCGGTTCGATCGCATCGTAGGGCCGGTCAACGACCTCGCGGGCCTGCAGTTTCGTTGATCGACTACGTCGAGGCCGCGCGCTTCTGCAACGCCTACGGTGCACACGCAACGACGATCGATGCCTGCCGGATCGGCCTCTCACTCGATCCCGCTAACCCCATGCTCTACGTCTACCGGGCCGCCGCCTACGATGAGTTCGGCCGCTCCGAAGAAGCCATCGCCGATTGCGAGGCGGCGATCCGTCTCGACCCGCACGGCAAACCGGCCATCCTTGCACTGATCACGCTGGCGCTCGTTCGCGAACGCCTCCACGATCACGCGGCAGCGCTCGCCGCCGCCCGGAACGCGATTGCGATCGACCCGGCCGACCGCGAAGCACGCGCCGTCCTCGGTACCGTGCGCGCGTGGCATGGCGAATATCCGGCAGCGTGGCTGGAACTCGAGTGTCATTGGCTGCCCGAGCGGATGCAATTCCGTGCGCGCTTTCCCGATCTCGCCGAGTGGAATGGGGAAGACCTCGCCGGCCGGCGCCTGCTGCTCGTGCATAGCCAAGGCCTCGGCGATCTCATTCAGATGTTGCGCTACGTTGCGCGTTTGCACGCGCGCGGCGCGGGCGAGGTGCTGCTCGAGTGCAATCCGTCGATGATCGAACTGCTGCGCGGATTTCCCGGCATTGCGGAACTCTTCAGCTCCGGCAACACGCCGCGCGAACGCTTCGACGTCTTCGCACGCGCGATGACCCTCGCACGCCTCTGCGGTGAAGACGGCAGGCCCGGCCGTTCGACCGTCCCCTACATCACCGCCCCGGCTGCGCGCACGCGCGAATGGGGATCGCGCTTCGCACCCCGCAACGGCGACCGGCGGGTCGGCCTCGTGTGGGCCGGCAACCCATTGCACGACAACGATCGCCGCCGCTCGATCCCGCTCGACGCGTTCGCGCCGTTCGCGCACGCACCGCACATCCAATGGTTCGCGCTGCAATACGGACCGCACGCCGGGGATCCGGCGCCCGCCGGCCTGTCGCTCACGCGCTTCGGCAACGACATTCGCGACATGGCCGATACCGCGGCCATCGTCGCCAACCTCGATCTCGTCATCTGCGCCGACACGGGCGTCGCACACCTCGCCGGCGCCATGGGCATGCCGGTCTGGCTCATTTTGCCGTGGCGCCCGGATTGGCGCTGGTCGCCCAGCGCAGCGGATACGCCGTGGTATCCGACGATGCGGCTCTTTCACGCCGCCGAGCCGTCGTGGGCGGCGGTGATGACCGAGGTTGCGCGAGCGCTGGCCCCGCCGGCAGCATGACGCGCGCTCGGCTGCAGCGAACTTTTCCGTCCAGTGCGCATCGAGAAAGCTGGGAAACCGAGTGCCCCCGCTGCGCCGGCGCCCATCAAAGCGCCGGGGCCGGCCGCGCCGTCCTCGGGAGCCGGCTCGTTCAGCAATGCCGCGGACGACGCCGCCCTCGCCCTGCAAATCGAGGAAGCCGTGACCGGCGGCTATGCGGGGCCGAAGAAAGACAGCAAAAAAGCGGCGCTTGAATCCATCGACGACATCGCCGCACGGGCTTCGCTCAACATCGTCGAGCGGAAGAAAAACTAGGACCTCATTCAACAACCCGCAGAACAACCCGTAACCGACGCCACCGCACAACTGAAAGCAGAACGCGCGCAGCGCCGCAAGACCGCCGACGCGTTGGGCTGGAAGATCATCGGCCATACCACGGCCGAAGTCCGCTGCGAGCGTACGCTCACGTTCGGGCCACGGACGGTCATCATCCGCGGCCGCGTCTCCGTCCCGCTACCCGATGAGATGACCGCGGCCGCCGGCGACGCGGCCGTTGCGGAAATCGTCGATCCGTCGGTCGAGCAGTTTCGCCTCGCGATGGAACGCGCGGCGGTGAAGATCTTGGCCGAGCCGGACGACGTCGTCCACCAGCACGTGTTCGAACGTTCGTCGTTCTTCACGGCGCTCGAGGATGCACGGCGCGGTCTCGTGGCGTCCTACCAGCTGCTCGAAAACCAGCGCGTCGATCGCCGCGTCGACGCAGCTCTCGGTCTGCGATTCTATCTCGAAGGCTTCACCACCGAGCTGCGGACGTTCGAATATTTCGTCGGGCCGACGAATTCGGGGAAGACGCACGCGGCGATCGAGATCTTGCGCGCCGCCGAGAGCGGCATCTATCTCGCGCCGCTGCGCCTGCTCGCACTCGAAGTCTACGAACGGCTGAACGAGCTCGGCGCCCCGGCGTCGCTCGTCACCGGTGAAGAGCGCGTCATCAATCCGACGGCGCGGTTCGTGAGCTCCACGGTCGAGATGGTCGAGTTGCGGCGCGAACTCGACGTTGCGGTAATCGACGAGGCGCAGATGCTCGAGGACCCGCAGCGCGGCTGGGCCTGGACACTGGCGATCGCCGGCGTACGCGCCAAGCGCGTGGTGTTGTGCGGTTCGGTCGAAGGCTTGGCCGCCGCGCGCCGTCTCGCCGACCGCCTCGGTGTGCCGATGACCGTCCGTTCCTTCGAGCGCAAGAATCCGCTGCGCGTCGTCGGCGCCATCGCGCTGCCGCAGTTGCGGCGCGGCGACGCGGTCGTCGGCTTCTCGCGCAAAGCGGTGGTAGAACTGCAAGGGGCGGTCGCCAAACTCGGCTTCACCTCGGCCGCGATCTACGGCTCGCTCTCGCCCGCCGTGCGGCGGCGCGAAGCGGAACGGTTCCGCGACGGCAGCGCCGACGTGCTGGTCGCGACCGATGCGATCGGGCTCGGCCTCAACTTGCCGATCCGGCGGCTCATTTTCTCCGCCATCGAGAAATTCGACGGCGTCGCGGACCGCCTGCTCACGCCCTACGAAATCCGCCAGATCGCCGGCCGCGCGGGCCGCTTCGGCATTCACGAAGACGGCGAGGTCAGCGCGCTGAACGCGCGCCACATCCCGCTCTTACGCCGCAGCCTCGAAGGCCATGCGCCGGCCGCGCCCCACGGGCCGATCTGGATCTCACCGACCGACGATCATTTGGAACGGCTCGCGGCGATCATCGGTACGACGCGCATCAGCCGTCTGCTGCAATTCTTTCAGACCCGCGTGCTGCGCGACGGCGAGGAAGATCTCCGTATCGCCGATCTCTCCGACTCGATCGAAGTGTCCGTGGCGCTCGAACTCGCCGACGGCTTTCTCTCGCTCCCGTTCAAGACGCGCTGCACGTACAGCCGCGCCCCCGTCACGACGCGCGGCAACAGCCTCGTCGTGCTGGCCGACTGGGGCGCCCAGCACGCGGCCCACGGCACCGTTTCGGGACGCGAGCTGATGAACGGCGGCGGCGCGCGCGACCGGTTGCTGCTCTACGAAGATCGCTCGCGCCTCGCGATGCTCTACCTGTGGCTCTCGCAGCGTTTTCCCGACGTCTACGCCAATCGCGCCGAAGTCGCGCTGATCCGCGAGAGCCTCGACGACGACATCCATACGGCCTTGCTCGAACGCGGCACCGGTCCCACCAAACGGCGGCACGTGCCGAATCCGGTGCGCCGCGCTCCGCGGCCGCGCGATTTCGGACCACGGCGGAGGCACCGCTAGCGCCGAGGGGACGGCATTTCCGGCGGCTCGAACGCTGTATCGCTCTTTAAGGAGGCACCCGTTGATCGACCGCCGCCAAGCTCTGGCCGGAATATCCGCTCTCGCCGCAACGACCGCCGCACGGCCGGTGCGCGCGCAAGCGCTCGACACAGTCAACATGGGCAAGCTGATCGGCGTCACCGACTGCCCCTTTTATATCGCCGATCGCAAGGGCTATTTCCGCGATGCGGGAGTGAACGTGGTGTGGACGACGTTCTCGCAATCCCAAGCGATGGTCGCCCCGCTCGCGGAGGGGCAACTCGACGGGATGGGCGCTTCGGTCAGCGCCGGCATCTACAACGCGATCGGTGCCGGCGTGCCGCTGCGGATCGTCGGCGACCGCGGCATCGACTACGCACCGTACGGCGCGCTGCCGCTGATCGTGCGGACCGATCTCGTCAAGAGCGGGCGTTTCAAAACGCTCGCGGATCTCAAGGGCCTGCGGTTTGCCGAGCCCGGTAAGGGTTCGGCGAACTTGCCGATCGTGTATCGTTTTCTCCGCAAAGCCGGCCTCACGTATGACGACGTGCAGCACGTGTTCTTGCCCTTTCCCGACCAGGTCGCCGGGCTGCACAACGGCAACATCGATGCGACTACGATGATCGAACCGTTTGCCACCGCGGTGGTGAAGGACGGTGCCGGAACGCGCATCGCGCCCGACTACACCGCCTATCCGAATCACCAGATCTCGGCGCTGATGTTCAGCGAAGGGTTCGTGCAAAAGCGGCCCGACGTCGCACGCAAGTTCATGGTGGGGTATCTGCGCGGCTTACGCTACTACCACGACGCGCTGCGCGACGGACGTTTCGCCGGACCGACCTCCGATGACGTCATCTCCATTTTGCAATCCGAAATCAAGCTGCCCGATCCGTCCATCTGGCATCTCGTCACGCCGTCGGCCGTGCAAACGAACGGCCGTGTCGACGGAGCGAGCCTGCAGTTCGATTATGAAGTATTCAAAGAGCTGGGCCTGATCGACAAGCCCGTCTCGGTACCGAACGCGATCGACATGAGCTTCGCCGATTACGCCAACCGCGAACTCGGCCCGTACAAACCGCGTACGTGAGCGACGTCGTCTGGCCCGAGCTCGACGCAGCGGCGTGGGCGGCGACACGGAAGAGCCTGCATCTCTACACGCAGATGCTCGGCAAGTTGCGCGTGGCGCTGTCGCCGTCGCAGCCGAACTGGATGTTCACCGCCTTGTTGTTGTCGGCGCGCGGCCTCACGACGGGTCCGATGCCCTGGCACGGTCGCTCGCTGGAAGGCTCGCTCGACGTCTTCTCCTCCGAACTGCGTCTCGAGTTGAGCGATGGGCGCAGCCGGAGCATCGCGCTCGTTCCGGCGCGCACGATCGCGGACATCTACGCCGATCTGCTCGCCGCGCTCAAGGCCCTCGACCTCGACGTGACGCTCTCGCCGATCCCGCAAGAAGTTGCCGACGCCACGCCGTTCGACACCGATCGCCGGCCGGCGGCGTACGATCCGGCGGCGGTCGAACGCTGGTTTCGCATCGTCACCGCAACGGCCGGCATCTTCGAGGCCTGGCGCGCGCACTTTTTTGGTCGCACCGGCATCCAGGTCTGGTGGGGCGCGCTCGATATCTCCCTGATGCTCTTCAACGGCAAGCACGTGCCGCCGCCGACCGACCGCGGCTATTTGCTGCGCTACGATCTCGACGCCGAGCTGCTCAACGTCGGGTTCTATCCCGGCGACGATACGGCCGCGCCCTTTTTCTACGGCAACATCTTTCCGCAACCCGAGAACGCGCCCCAGCTTCCGATCGCCCCTGCAGCCGCTTCATGGTCGGATACCGTCAAGGAGTGGGTGCTGCCGTACGAGGCGTGCCGCACCGCCGCCGACCCCGCCGCCGCGCTCGGTGCGTTCCTCGATGCGATCTACGCTTTGTGCGTGTCGGCCGCGGGATGGGATCGCGGCGCGCTCTCCTACGTCGCCCCGAAACGACCCGCACACAAGTAACATGTCGCCGAAACCCCGCCTCCACTACGCCTACATCGTAGCGGCGCTCGCCTTCGTATTGCTGATCGCGGCCGCCGGCGTACGCTCATCGCCGACGATGCTGATCCAGCCGCTGCAGCGCGAATTCCACTGGACGACCGCGACGATCTCGGCCGCGATCGCGCTCAACCTGCTCTTGTTCGGATTGATCGGACCGTTTGCGGCCGGCGTGTTCGAGCGCTTCGGCTTACGGCGCACGATCGCGGGCGCGCTCGCGTTGATGGCCGTTGCGGCGGCGGGGTCGATCTTCATGACGCAATCGTGGGAGTTCTTGCTCCTGTGGGGCGCGATGGTCGGCGTCGGCGCGGGCAGCATCAGCCTCGTCGCCGGCGCGACCATCGTCAACCGCTGGTTCGAGACGAATCGCGGCACCGTGATGGGCATCCTCACCGCGAGCAACGCCACGGGACAACTCATCTTTCTCCCGTTGTTCGGCCTCTTGATCACCCGTGCCGGCTGGCGCGCCGAAGTCCTCTTCATCGCGGCGGTGTGTGCGATCTTGGCGCCGCTCGCGCTCCTGATCTTGCGCGAACATCCCTCGGACATGAACCTGGCCATGCTCGGCGCAACCGCGGTCGTGCAGCCGGCGCGTTCGACCGGGAATCCGTTCGTCAATACGATCGTCGCGCTGCGCGACGGGCTGCGCACACGCGATTTCTGGCTGCTCGGCGGCAGCTTTTTCATCTGCGGCGCGAGCACGAACGGGTTGATCGGCACGCACTTGGTGCCGGCCTGCGGCGATCACGGGATTCCCGAAGTACAAGCCGCGGGCTTACTCGCGGCCATGGGCGTGTTCGACCTTATCGGAACGACCGCGTCGGGCTGGCTTTCTGATCGCTATAGCGCGCGCTGGCTTTTGTTCTGGTATTACGGACTGCGCGGGCTCTCGCTGATCTACTTGCCGCAAGCCTTCGGCATCGCGAGCATCGGCTTGCCGATTTTCGCCGTGTTCTACGGTTTGGATTGGATCGCCACGGTGCCGCCGACGCTGAAGCTCACGACCAACCGCTTCGGGCGTTTGCGCGCACCGATGATGTTCGGTTGGATCTTCACCGGCCACCAGCTCGGTGCGAGCATCATCGCCTTTGTTGCCGGCGTCATCCGCACCAATAGCGGCAGCTACGATACCGCCTTCATCTCGTCGGGCATCCTCTGCATCATCGCCGCCGTCATGGTTTTGTTCATCGGCCGCACGGCGCCGGTACCCGCCGCCGTCCCGGCCTAGCCGAGTTTGAGAATGCGATCGGCGTTGGCGTGCGCGATCTTGATCTTATCGCTCGGCGTGACCGGAAGCATGTCGAGGTAGGCGCGCGCGTCGGCGTTCGATGCGAACGGGTAGTCGACCGAGAACATGATGCGGTCGGCGCCGAACGTGAGCAGCCCCGCGATGAATGGTGCCAGCGCGAAGAAGCCGCTGGTCGTGATCGTCACCTGATCGAGAATCGTTTCGCTGATGCCGCGCGAGCGGCTCTTGACGAACTGCCCGAGCACGTCGTCGCAGCGTGCGAGCATCGTCGGCAAACCTTCGCCCATGTGGCCGATGATCAGCCGCAGACCGGGATGACGGTCGAGCACGCCGGAGAGCACCATCCGTAGCACGTGCACGGCCGTTTCGGCGTGCCACCCCCAGCCGGCGGTCGAGAACACAAACGACATGCGCGGATCGAAGCCGTCGTAATAGGCGTTGCGCACGCTTTCGGGCGGAATGCCGGGGTGAATGTAGAGCGGCACGTCGAGCGCCTCGGCGCGCGCGAGCACCGGTTCGAAGATCGGATCGTCGAGAAACTTGCCGCCGGTCATGCCGTTGATCAGCGCACCGCAGAAACCGTGTTCGCGAACCGTGCGCTCGAGTTCGTCGGCGGCTGCCGACGGCACCGTCAGCGGCAAGTGAGCGAACGCCGCAAAGCGATCAGGGCGCGAGTGACACAGACGCGCCACTTCATCGTTGTAGCGCCGCGCAAAATCGGGACCGGCATCCGGCGGTAAGATATCCGCACCGGGCCCGACGACCGACAGCACTTGGACGGTGATCCCCGCTTCGTCCATCGAGCGCAAGCGCTCGCCGTCGCCGTCATCGAGCGCATCCGAGCGCGGGCCGGCCCAGGTCGCACCGCTGCCGAGAAATCCGCGCTGCAGCACGGCTTGCGCATCGATCTCCGCGCTGAAGCGCCGGAACGACACGTGTTCTTCGAGCGCGACGATGCGCAACTCGTCCGATTGTTTCTCCATGGGGGCGTCCTTCGCGAGGGATGCCGGAAACCTGGGTAAGCCCCGTCGGGCCGAAGTAGCCGCCCGTACCACGCGGCTGGTTGATCCGGCTCCGTCGTGGGTAAAAAGTAGCTATGAACGTCGGGGCAGTTGGTGCGGTCGGAAGCGGAGCGGCGCCGGTCTATGCGGCGCTGAGCCCGTACCTCAACGGCGTGCGGCGCACGTCGAACGCCGCTGCGGCGGCGCAAGCGCAGGCAGCCGCGGCCGCCAAGAGCGCGGCAGCCACCGAAGCTGCCGTCGCCGCCCGCACGACGGCCGAGGCAACCATCACGGCCGCCCCGCCCTTCCTCAACCCGGCGATCCCCGAGATTGCCGCCGCAACGGCCGCGACCACGAGCATCACGACGACCGACGCGAACCCGACGACCGCCGCCAGCTCGGCGACCAGCGTTAATCCGAACACGGTGGCGCCGCCGCAGCCATCGGCGACCGATTCCGTCCTGCACGGCGATGGCGGCGAGCTCGTGCAATCCTACGGCGCCGTGGCGCTCGTCGGCGGCCCGGTGGCCTTTACCGCGCTCTACGGGCTGCCCAGCGTCCCCGCGGTGCCCCCAGTGGCCCCGGTGAGCGCAACGCCGCGCCTTGCGCGCATCGACGACGCCCCATAGCGCGAGCTTCCGAACGGCAAGACCGCAAGTTCGCACGTCGAACGGCGCGTTGGCTTGGAGGCTCGCATGACCCATCGGCTCCTACGACTCGCGCTCGCCCTGACGGCGCTCGGATCTCTCATAACTGCGCCCATCGCGAACGCCCAGCAGGGGCCGGTCAAGATCGGCATCGTGTTCTCGTTCTCGGGCGGCGACAACGTCGAACAAGGCAAGGAATTCGACGCGGCGATCGCCGCCTACCAAAAAGAACACGGCGATAGCGCCGGCGGCCGCAAAATCGTGCTCGTCAAACGCGACGACACCGGAATTGCGCCCGAAGTCGCACGCCGGCTTACGCAGGAAGAGATCGTTCAAGACAAAGTCGACCTGCTGATCGGCACGTCGTACACGCCCAACGCGATCGCGATGGCGCAGGTCTCGACGCAGGCGAAGATCCCGTTCTTCATCGTCAACGCGGCAACGTCGGGGATCATGGCCAAAGCGCCGTACACCGCGCGCCTGGGCTTCACCCAAGCACAGATCACCGACGCGTTCGGGCGCTGGGCCGCGAAGACGCAGGGCAACACGATGTTCGCGCTCTTCCAGGATTACGGACCGGGCATCGACGCGGGCACGACGTTCGAGAAAGCATTCACCGCCGGCGGCGGCACCGTGCTCCGCGAGGAGCGCATCCCGGTCGACAACAAAGACTTCACCGCCTACGTTCAACGCGCCAAAGACGCCAAACCCAAAGTGCTTTACGCGTTCATCAACGCAACCGGCGGCGGCATCGAGTTCCTGCGCGCGATCAAGGCCAGCGGCATCGAAGCCGCCGGCACCAAAGTCCTCGTGAACGGCGCGCTGGTCAACGAAGCGATCCTGCCGGCCGAGGGCGATGCGGCGCTCGGCATCATCAGCACGTCGGATTACACGTCGACCCACAACTCGGCGCTCAACCGGCAGTTCGTGAAAGACTTCAAGGCCGCATACGGCGGCGACCAATACCCGAGCTTCATCGCGGTCGCTGCGTACGACGCAATCGCCGCCGCATACAAAGTCATCGACGCGCAGCACGGTCAGATCGATCCCGACAAAACGATGGACATCGTCAAGAACTTGAAGTTCGAGAGCCCGCGCGGGCCGATCGCGATCGATCCCGCCACCCGCGACATCATCCTCAACGCGTACTTCATGCGCGCCGAGCGACGGAACGGGCTGCTGGGAAACTATGAATTCCAAACGACGCCGATGGTCAAGGACCCGCTGGAATGACGATGATCGCGCCGGCTCGAACGGCCTTCGCCTCCGATGAGCTGCGCGTCGAAGGCCGCGCCAAGGTCAGCGGGGCGGCAGCGTACGCGGCCGACGCTGCGCGGCCCGGCATGCTGTGGGCCGCGTTCGTATCGAGCCCCGTGCCGCACGCGCGGATCGTCGCGATCGATGTGAAAGCGGCGCGCGAGATGCCCGGCGTGCACGCGGTGCTCACCGGCGCCGACATCGGCGAGCACTACCTCGGCCGCGCGCTCTTCGACTGGCCCGTGCTCGCCGGCGATGTCGTGCGCTTCATCGGTCAGTACGTCGTCGCGGTTGCAGCCGAAACGCGCGAAGCGGCGCAAGCCGCCGCGCAAGCGGTCGACGTGCAGTACGACGAGTTGCCGGCGATCTTCGATCCCGAAGAGGCGATCGCCGCGAATGCGCCGCTCATCCACCCGCACCCCGAGCGCTATCCGTTCATCATCCCGGGCAAACGGTCGCCCGTGCCGCATCCCAACATGCAAGGCTATCTCAGCGAAACGCACGGCGATCCCGATGCCGTGTTCGCGAGCGCGTATCGCGTGTTCGAGCATACGTTCTCCACGCCGCGCTATTTCGGCGCCGCGATCGAGCCGCGCGCCACGATGGTCTGGATCGATGAACGCGGGATCGTCCACGTCTACTCGACCAATAAGTCGCCGTTCGCGCTGCGCAAGCAGCTCTCGATCGCGACCGGCCTGCCGGTCGAATCGATCGTGGTCGAACAGGCGTATATCGGCGGCGACTTCGGCGCCAAGGGTCTCTCGGTCGATGAGTTCGCCTGCTATTTCTTGGCGCGCGCGACGAACCGGCCGATCAAAGCCGTGCGCAGCTACCTCGACGACATGCGGTCGACCAACGTTCGCCACGCATCGAGAATTTCGCTCAAGACCGCGATCACGCGCGACGGAAAGATCGCTGCGATGAACGGGCGCATCGTCTTCAACGGCGGAGCATTCGGCGCGGGCAAACCGATCCCGACCGTCCTGCCGGCGGCCCACGCCTTTCCGGCGCTCCCCTATCACATCCCGAACGCAAGCTGGGAAGCTATGAGCGTGTACACCCATACCGTGCCGGGCGGCCACGTCCGCGCGCCGGGTGAAACGCAGATCCTCTTCGCGGTCGAATCACATCTGGACATCATCATTCGCGAGATCGGCGCCGACCCGATCGCCTTCCGCATCGCGAACACCGGCGAGCGGCGCATGGTCGACGTGCTCGAACGCATGCGCGAAGAGAGCAACTGGAACCATCCGCCCGAACCGGGCCGCGGACGCGGGATCTCCGGCTTCAAGCGTCACGTGGGCGCCGGCAAAACCAGCGTCAAGCTGATCGCGCGCCCCGGCGGCACGATCGAGATCCAGACCGGCATCGTCGATCAGGGCGGCGGCAATCTCACCGCGGTGCAGCGCGTCGTGAGCGCGCAACTCGGCATCGAGCGCGAGCGCATCCACATGGTCCATAAAGGTACCGATGAGGCCGGCGAAGATCCGGGCGCCGGCGGAAGCCGCGGCACCCACATCGTCGGCAACTCCGCGCTCAATGCGGTCGAAGCGTTGAGCGCGGCGTTGCGGGCGCGCGGCTGGAACGGCGCGGCCGCGACGTGGCCGGATGCTGTTGACGCGCTCGCACGTGCGTCGGCGACGCCGCCCGAGTTCATCGGTGCCTACGACTCAAGCAAAGTGCCGGGCGCCGGCGATGCCAACAACTACGCGGCGTACGCCGTCGAGGTCGCCGTCGACCGTGAAACCGGGGTCGTCGACATCAAGCAGATCACGTTCGTAGCCGATACCGGCACGATGATCAACCCGGTTGCGTTTCGCGGCCAGGTCGACGGCGGGTTCATGTTCGGGTTCGGCCACGCGATGACGGAAGAGCTGATCGTCGAAGAAGGCCGCATCGTCAACCTCTCGCTCGCCGACTACAAACTTCCGAGCATGCGCGACATCCCGCCGTTTCGCGCGGTACTCATGGACGATGAGGCGGGTCCGGGTCCGTTCGGCGGCAAGAGCGCGGGCGAATTGAACACCGGCGGCCTCGGTCCGGCGATTTCCAACGCGGTCTTCGATGCGTGCGGCGTGCGGTTGACGCAGCTCCCGATCACCGCCGAGCGCGTCTTGGCGTTACTTTCGGCCGGGAACGGCCACTAACGCTTCGGCGAAACTGTTGTCGACCGATTTCTTCAGGTCGGGCGCCACCGTGACGAGGCCTTCGGCCACGTAGCGCTCCATCTGCCAGCGCAACGCGTACTTGCTATCGACGTCGACCTTCAGGTTTTCGGGACCGATCGCCAAACCGATCCGCTGATAGAGCGTCGGGTCGTCGAGCGGGATGTACTTCTGGTAGATGGCCGCGATCGCAACGCGTCCGGCCGGCGTCGTAACGTGCGAACGCAGGAACAGGTTGGCCTTCGAGAACGCGCGCAGGAAACGCAGTCCGAGCGGTTTGTCGGTCTTGCCCATGCGTTGACCGTACATTATCACGGCCTGGACGTAGCCGGGCATGACCGCGGAGAGGCTGACCGCTTTTACCGCCGTGCCTTGCTGCGCTAAGAGCGTCGCGTAGGGATCGATGGTCGAGGCGATGTCGATGGCATGATTGACCAGCGCCGCATTCATGTCGGGGAGCGGCATGTCGACGAGGTTGACGTCGCTGGGCAGCAGATGCTGACTTGCCAAGTACGCCGCCGCAAACAGCTCGGTCATCTGTCCGTGCGCGGTGACCGCGACCGTGAGGCCCTTCGCATCCTGCGGTTTGAACTTGCCGTACGGCGCGAGATCCTTGCGCACCATGATGAAGGCGGAGTCACCCGACGGCACGTCTTTCCCCGACGTCCAGTAATCGGCGACGATCGTCGCGTTGACGCCGAGCGCCATCGCGTTGAACAGCGCCGCGCCGGGCGAAGTCGTGGCGACGTCGATCTGACCGGTCGAAAGTGCGGGCACGAGTTCGGCGCCGGAGTTGAAGAACACCGGTTTGACGTCGATGCCCTCGGCGGTGAAATAGCCCTGATCGATGCCGACGAACAACGCCGTCGGCAAGCGCAGCATCCCAACCTTGACTTCATCCGCCGCCAGCGCCGCGCGCGGCGCCAGCGCGGCGCCCGCGAGCGCGAGGGTGTTGAGCGCGACGAAGCGGTTGCGTTTCATTTGGCGGCTCGCACGAAGCTGTTGTCGACGGCGCTCTTCAGATCGGGCGACGTCTTCACGAGGCCTTGCGCCACGTACTGCTGCATCTGCCAGCGCAGGGCAAACGGTCCGTCGATGTCGACCGACAGATCGGCCGGTCCGGCCGGCAGCCCGGTTTCCAAGTACACCGACGGATCGTCGAGCGGGATGTACTTCTGGTAGATGCGCGCGAGCTCGGCGCGACCGGCGCGGGTTGCGAGGTTGCGCAGCAAGAACGCGTTGGCGCGCTCGTACGCGCGCATGAAGCGAATGCCGATGTCGCGCCGGCTCTTCGTCAGCCGGGGGCCGTACATCAGCACGGCCTGTACGTAACCCGGCATCAGCGCGGCGATACCGGCAGCTTTCACGCTGGCGCCGCTGCGCACGCCGAGCGTCGGATACGGTTCGATCGCGGAGGCGAGATCGATGGCGTGATTTTGCATGGCCGCCTCCATGGCCGGAAACGGCAGCTCGACCACGTGCACGTCGGCGAGCGTGAGCCCGCCGCTTTGCAGGTAGGCGGCCGCAAACAATTCGGTCATCTGCCCGTGCGCCGTAATGGCGAAGGTCAGGCCCTTCGCATCGCGCGGCTTGAATGTGCCGTCGGCGGCGAGGTCTTTGCGCACGTCGATGAAGGCATAGTCGTTCGTCCCCGCGGTGCGCGGGCCCACCCACGGATCGGCGACGATCTTCGCATCGACGCCGATCGCCAGCGCATTGAACAGCGATGCGCCGGGCGACGCGAGCGCAACGTCGATCTTGCCGGTCGCAAGCTCGGGCACGATCTCGGCACCATTTTGTGAATACTGCGGCGTGATGTTCAGGCCTTCGGCCGCAAAGAAGCCTTGATCGATGCCGATGAAGATTGCCGTCGGTAACCGCACCATCCCGATGCTTACCTCATCGGCCGCGCGCGCGGCCGGAGCGAGCAGCGCGATCGAGCCGAGCAGCGCGAGCAGGAAGACCGGTTTACGCAAATTCCATCCGCTTCTTGTAGTCTTCTTCGATTGCGTCGCGGAACTGCTCCAGCAGTTGAACGATCGTTCCGTGGGCGATCCGCACACCGATCACGGCGTCGAAGAGCTGCCCCGCGACGCCGCCCGGGGCATCGTATTCCCCATCGATCGTCAGCGTGCAAGCAGCTTTAGTGGTCTCGTCGGCGTGCAGCGTTCCCTTGAAGTTCGGGAAGAGACTCGCGTCCGGTTCCCACGCGATATCCAGCGTCGCCGGGGCACCGCCCGGTTGCAGGACGTACTCGACGCGGACGACGACGTCGCGCTCCAGGGTTAATCCGGCGAGTTGGGTGACCGTGTAGCGCAGGGGAAGACAGGTATCGCCGTCGACGCCGGCGCGATCGCGCACGTACGTATTGAGAAACGCAAGCGCAAAACCGCTTGGCGCCTTGACCGGGACGGATGCAGACAATTCGCGCACAGCCCCCATTCGTTGGGCACGCAGCAGGCCGGTCCTACCATAGCCGGCAAAGCGGCGTCCCGATGAGTAGCACCGCCGCCCGCACGAAGCCGTTCTTCCGCGCCGATCATGTCGGAAGCTTGCTCCGGCCGGCCGAGGTTTTCGCCGCCCGCGAGTCGTTCGAACGCGGCGAGATCGACGCCGCTCGCTTGCGCGCCGTGGAGGACGCGGCGATTCGCGACGCCGTCGTCGGCCAGGAACGGGTTGGCCTCGAGATCGTTACCGACGGCGAATTCCGGCGCGAGAACTGGTATGCGGACTTCATCGGCCGGCTCGGCGGCGTGGAGATACGCGCAGCCGAGCAGAACCCGGCGTTCGCGCACGATCCCTCGAGCACCGTGCACTACGTTCCGAAGAACGTCGTGACCGTGGCGCCGTTGCGCCGGCCCGAGCCGATCCTCGTTCGCGACTTCGAGTTTCTCGCCGGCATCACCGATCGTACCGCGAAGATCACGATCCCCTCGCCCTCGCGTCTGCACTTTCACGGCGGGCGGCGCGTCGTCTCGGAAACCGTCTATCCCGACGTCGAGGCCTTCTTCGCCGACGTCGTGCAAGCGTATCGGGCCGAGATCGCCGACCTCGAAGCCGCCGGTTGCCGCTACATCCAGATCGACGATCCGCTCTTCTCCTACTTCATCTCCGAGCGCATGCGCGCGGAGGTCGTCGCCAACGGCGACGTGCCCGAAGAGCGGCTGATGCGCTATGTGAAGCTCATCAACGATTGCATCGCCGAACGCGGGGCCGGCACCGCGATCGGGATCCACGTGTGCCGCGGCAACGCGCGCTCGGCGTGGATTGCCGAGGGCGGCTACGAACGCATCGCCGAGCCGCTGTTCGGCGGCCTGCACAACGACCACTTTTTGCTCGAATACGACGACGACCGTTCCGGCGATTTCGCACCGCTGCGCTTCATGCCCAAAGACAAACGCGTCGTGCTCGGCCTCGTGACCTCAAAACGCGGCGAACTCGAGAAGCGCGACACGCTGCTGCGGCGCGTCGAGGAAGCCGCCAAATACGTGCCGATCGAAAATCTCGCCATCAGCCCGCAGTGCGGTTTCGCCAGCGTCGTCGAAGGCAACATCATCACGCCCGAAGATCAATGGGCCAAACTCAAACTCGTCGTCGACACCGCCAAAGAAATCTGGCCCTAGCGCCGCTTTTCTGCGCCATTAGCGAACCAACGTTTTTCTGTCATCCCGAACGCTGTACCATTTTTTCTCTGTCATCCGAGCGAAGCACCGTTAGGTGCGTAGTCGAGGCACGCGCCACGATCTACGCTACTGAGTGCGAGCGCGAAGGCGCGAGCAGTGGAGTAAAAAAGACGAAGAGAAAGTAACCACTGCTCGCGCCTTCGCGCTCGCACGCGGATCGCCGAGATTATCTCGCGTTCCTTCCATGAGAAGGCCGGTTTTGTCAAGGCCGCCGTGGCGGCCCGCCGTATCCGTGATCTTCGCCAAACCTTTTGCCTCGCTTCCATCCGCACTCTGTTGAGCCGCTT
>Ga0182030_10002005_pt1 | contig 42976 bp, 31 predicted proteins | sample 812S3MmetaG_FD_121299 | JGI IMG/M metagenome (GOLD analysis project Ga0182030, IMG submission 121299) | Permafrost microbial communities from Stordalen Mire, Sweden - 812S3M metaG (Illumina Assembly) | ecosystem: Environmental > Terrestrial > Soil > Wetlands > Permafrost | place: Sweden... | reverse complement strand
CACGCGCCGCCTGGAGGATCGCGGCGGCGGCCTGGCGCGCGTCAATGGGCAGGTGCGGCTGGTCGAGGGCCTGGCCATGCCGCGCGAGGAGGACGAGTTCCAACTCCGCTTCTACAATTCCAATACCTGCTGGATACACATTGACAAACTCCTCGCCGTTTTCGGCCTGACACGCGCCGTCCTCGCCGACGCCGAGCGCGTCGCCGCCGCCGTGCGCTCTGTGGCCGCACGCATGCCGACCTACATCACCATCAAAGATGTCAAGAAGCGCTGGGGCCACGGCCAGGAAGACGTCTTCCCCGTCAGCCAGTTTGAAAAGCTCTGGGTCAACATGACCGCCCTGCCCGAAGTCAAGTCTAAATTCGCCGTCGTCCCCCGCCTGCGCGGCCAGCAATTGAAAGACCAGGCCCAACTCGACGGCTGGCTCCGCGACGGCTCCGCCGACTACGTCAACACCCTCTGCGCCTGGAACGACTGAACGAAGTCAACTAAACAAGCCTATATTATAATACCATTAACTGACCCGTCCACGTCGTTGAACTCAATTATTAGGCGGCATTGCATCTATGAAAACATTCTGGCTTAAATCACGAAAATGGATGCGAGACGACCTTGATGGTAAGCTCGTGGAGTTTCGCATCACATACGCGGATGCAATTGCCGAAGGCATCGGCAGGTTTATCATGCGCGGCAACGGCCTCGAGTTGTTGGCGGCAGACATAGTTGTTCCTCATCCCAAAGAGTATTTTGATAATTACTACCACCTTCCCGACTGCTTGTTTGAAAAGATTGAGGTTCATCCTGACAAGACGAAGGCTGATTTTCGTGTTTATGGTTTATTCGATCCAGGCAGCGAGTAGTTTCATTCCATGAAGGCATTCATCGCATATGCACTTGTCGTAAGTGGCATCACGAATTTAGCTGGCTATTTCTTTGGCATGATTATCGCCATGATCGTTGGACGGATTGTATGGCTGGTCAGTCCTCAGTTTAGAGAGAGTCCCATTTTGTGGGTTACCCCAGAAAGAAAGAAGTATTTTGATATTTGTATGGGCGTAGCCAGCGGTTTTGGTGCTGCTTTCGCTGCTGCACTTGTTTTTCATTTTTTGAGTCAGTCTTTAGGCTTAGCAGTTCTTCTTATTATAGTAGCATGGAAGATATGTTACTTTTCCGTAAGCATTAAACACGGCCAGACGTTTTTATACATGTTTTCTTCTATTTTCGGAGTGTTTATGGGCTGGTATGATGTCTTTCGGATATTCACTTTTTAGCATTTTGTATGCGAGTGCCGCCTAACAAGTCTCCGGAGCCAAGCGCCGTTGGGGCTGTCCATTCCGATGTCGCGGTTCGCGTCACGAGTGGGCGGTGGCTCAGCTTTCAACGCTTGGCGTCATGGCCACGCACTGCCATAAAAGCGTTTTTTTATGAAAGATGACCGGCTACGGCAACCCATTGATTCTCACTACATGCACGCGCTCGGCACAGCTACCTTTTGTTTCGCCATTTGCGAGTGGAACGCCGTATATTGTGCAGAGCGCATTCGCCCCGGCTCGCTCGGGACCTTCATCAAGGATGAGTTCACTGCCGGGAAGATTGCCCAGAAGCTGATTAACCTTACGCGCAACATGCCCAAAACTGCGGAGCGCAACGAACTCATTGCTGTAGCTCAAGCGTTCGCCGCTCTTGTCCCACTAAGGAACAGTATCCTTCATGCGAAGCCCTGCACAGGCCCGAATGGGAAAGCTCGCATTAGTAATACGAAGGTATTTGAGATTGCAGATTTCCAAGACGCAGCGGACGCATTCAGTGCCTGTAGCATCCAACTGAACTGCTTATTGCACGGATTTCTTTCTACCTACAAACCGAGGTACTCTCCACACTATAAAGGGTAAAGGGGGCCGGAGCTGACTAACGGTATATTTCCTTGATCCATTGCTACGTTCAGGGTTGTCGGGACAGCGGGATGGGCCAAGCTCCCGGAAACGGAAACGAAAAAGTGCTCATCCAAATTAGGGGTCAGGCCATAGATTGGTGCATTTGTTATGTGTCACGTAAAGTGAAAACCATCGGGGTCACATCTAAACATTCTACATTTGACGCCGGTGCCCAGATTGCGTCCGAAAAGGGTCACCCATAGTTTGGTTCGTTTTTGAGGCGATCAGGGAGTGGATTTTGACGGGCATTGCGGCGGACTGGCGTCCGCCGCAAATTCAAGACGAGAGAAAGCATGAACTCTCATAGCGAAACCAACCGTGATAGGAATCTTCGTCCGGTGGAAGGGTCACTGCTAAAAAATGCGGCGAACGCCAGTTCGCCGCTACGCCGCCGTAGCGGCACTCTGGTGAGTGCCGCCATTCGACCAGGGAGTATTTCTTGCCTGGCATTGCCGGATGGTCAGATGATTGAGCAGGAGAAAACGGAGGGTGCATTCCATCTTCACGCCGTAACAAGTTCGTTTGGCTTGAGCGGATGCACACGACGGAGAATTTTGGCTTCACTCCGGTCGCGGGCCAGTTCGAGGTCATAATCGGCCTGGATGCCCATCCAAAGCTCCGGCGAGACGCTGAACAATCGTCCGAGCTTGAGGGCCATTTCCGCGCTGACAGCGCGCTTGCGCCGGATGATCTCGCTGATGGCAATCGGCGTCGCGCCAATGGCTTTGGCCACGGCGGAGGACGACAGCCCCAGCGGCTTCATAAAGTCCTCGCGGAGGACATCGCCGGGATGAACGGGATCAAGCCTGTCTTTGCGTTCGCTCATAAGATCTTCAATGGTAATCCACGATTTCCACCCGCTCCGCGATGCCTTCCCGCCAAAAGAAGCAAATCCGCCACTGGTCATTGATGCGGATGCTATGCTGGCCGGCACGGTCGCCTTTCAAGCCTTCCAACCTGTTTCCCGGCGGCGCAAGCAAATCGCGCAACATCCGCGCCCGGTGCAGGTATTCCAGCTTGCGCCGGGCAGTGTTCTGAATGTCCGGCGTCAGCTTGCGCGATCGTTCACCCCGAAAGATGCGCTCCGTCTCGCCACTCGCGAAGTCCGTAATCACCAAGGCATCTTATCGTATCGCGGTAATTTGTCAATATCGGGTTGCCCTTGTTGTAGCAGGGGTCAAACCAAGTTTGGTTCGTTTTTGAGGCGATCAGGGAGTATTTTTTGCCGGGCATTGCCAGATTGAGGAATGATCCGAGCAGGAGAAAACGGAGGGCAAAGCCCGATTCCGAATTCCCGAGTCCTGATCGGGATTGCCTCTGCGCCCTCGTGTTCAAAGTCGAATCACCGTAATGTTTGAGATACTTTGCATTGCTCGCAGAAAAACATTGACACTAATGGCCTGCGTGGTAGATTTGGGACCGGGCAGGCGAGTCTTTCGCGGGCAGGCAGGCGGGAAAATGGAATGGATTTGAGGAGAAAGAAAGTATGAGAATCGGCAAAGGAACGGCACGGCCATCCGCCAGGCGGGATGAGTTGAAAGTGCGGATGGAGCGTATGGAAAAAGTAGTAACCCTTATTACTGGGCCAAACCGTTTTCCCGGCGGTCAGTCACTTTATCCGCCCTTTTTGGTCAAACCCGGTCAAACCGCCATTCAACTTGGAGCGCGCGGGCTGTCCTTCGACCCTCCTCCCCATATATTGTGGGTTTCTTGCCACAATACACAATCTATGGTGGTTTGCTTCGGCGGCGGACAACCACAGCCGCCCTGCAATCCGCAATCTGCAATCCGAAATCCGCAATCGCCGTCAAACCTGGTCAAACCTGGTCAAAGTGAAAAAAGAGGTTTGACCGTCAAACCCCAATGCGCCTCCAGACGCTTGCAAACCACCAGGAAACACCCCAAGAACCTATTGTTTAAATTAGCATTGCTTATGATTGACTAATGATACGGCGGAGGCCTCGATTCGGATGTAATGCAGCACGGCCGGCGCCAGGATCATACCGGTCACACCCATCAGGCTTTCGCCCAGCACCAATGCCAGCAGCGTCAACCAGAGCGGGCTTTCGATCTTTCCCCCGATGATTCTGCTGTTCAGAAAGTACTCCAGTTGGTGAATGCATACCAAGAAAACCAGGGCGCCCAGCCCTTTGGCCGGCGAAACGGTGAAACCGATGGCCACAATCAGCGTGTTGCTGAGCAGATTGCCCACGACCGGGAGCAAGCCGCAAAGGAAAGTCACGCCGACCGCAACCACCAGATGAGGCAGGCCGGTCACGGTCAAAAAGATACCGGTCAAGGTGGCGTCAATTGCGGCGATGATGACTTGGGCCTTCATGACCACGGCAAAGCTGCGGTAAAAGGCGGCGAAGCGGTGGCCGATTTCCGCGCAAGTGTGCGAGTACAAGTTGTTTCGATCCGCGCCGGACGGCCCCTCCAACTCCAGCCGCGGGTTAAGAAACAACCCCATTGCGACCGCGCAGCCCGCGAGCAGATAGACAAACTGTGTGGTCGCGCCGCGGGCGAAATCCGCAAACATGCCAATATTTCTGGCTTCGTTGGCGGCGGTTTTCAGAATCCGGTCTTTCAAACTTTCGTAGTCGGTGAAAGGCAGCTCGATGTGGTGGTCGGCGCCCCATTGAATGATGGCGGGCACGGATTTCTCGGCGATGCCGGGAAGGGCTGTCGCAGTGGCGCGGATGAAAAAGGCCAACCCATAAGCAAGACCGGCCAGGAACGCCAAGAACACGGTGATCGCCGGCCATTTGCGGCGACCCTTGAAAAAATCCAAATGTGTGAGGGCAAAATAGGAAAACAAAATCGAGAGCAGGAGCACCCCCAAATGCAGCCATCCCGTCAAAATGAAAGCGGCGAGGATAAAAACGAAGGAAATGCGTTTGGGTTCATTCACGCCAGCTCTCAATTTAATCGCGCGTTCCGAGACCGCAAGCGGAATCGTCCGGGCGCAACGCAGCAGGCAGCCGGTAGCCGGCAAGGGATTCCGCTTGGCTCGTGGGAAACGACTTTATATTATTGGGACATGGCTGGCGAGCGCGAAACCCAATTTTGGTTCACCCGCGCAGCGCTCATGACGAGCAGGCTCGAAACACCTGATTCCCGTGGGGACCCTCCTTATCATGTAACCGCGCGGGCAAGACGCCCGTCTTTTTCTCGGAACAGCAGATCCCAATAAACAGCAGAATCATACAAGGACCACCATTATCTATGACTATATGCCAATTCCCAGCCATTCGTGCCGCGATGTTGGTCGCGGCTGGAGTTGCCACAAATGCCTTGTTTGGCGCCGACGCGCCCCCAGCCGGCCCGCCGCCGCTGGAAATCCACGGCACACTGGATGCCGTCACCGTTTACCGGGGCCAGGCGCTGGTCTCACGCCTGGTCGAGGTGCCCGGCCCCGCCGGGTTAAAGGAAATCACCCTCACCGGCCTGCCGGACCAAATCCTTCCCGGGTCGCTTTATGCGGAATCAGCCGACAGCGCGGAGGTGCAGTCGGTCAATTATAGCGCGCACCCGGTGGAGAAGGACGTGCGGGCGGACGTGCAGAGATTCGACGACCAAATCCGCGAGCTGCAGGACAAAGTCACCGGCCTGCAACAGCACCGGCAACTGCTCGACTCCCAGCGCGACACGCTCGCCAAGGTCAACGCCTTCACCACGACCACCAGCACAACCGACCTTAACCGGGGCGTGCTCAACTCCGACACCCTTCAGAAAATGGTGCAGTTCGACTTTGAACAGCGCAGCCGCATCCTGGACGAGCAACTCAAGCTCGACTTGGATATTCGCGGCCTCAACGAGCAAATCCAGACCCTCCAACGCCAGCGGTCCCAGGTGGCCACTTCGTCGTCCAAAATCGCCCGCGAGGCCAAAATACTGGTGAGCCTGGCCGGCAACGGAGGGAAAATTCGCGTGCGCTATCTGGTGGACAATGCGACCTGGTTCCCGTCCTACAATCTGCGTGTGGACGCCCAGCCGGCGCAGGGCGGTGAGCGCAAAGCCACGCTGGAGTACCTGGCGTCCATACAGCAGATGTCCGGGGAGGACTGGACCAACGTGCAGATGACGCTCTCCACCGCCACGGCATCGCTGGTGGCCAAGGCCCCCCTGCTGAACGAGCTGGCCATTTCGCTGGCCACGCCGGGCCGGGCGGACATGACCGACCTGGTGCAGAAGCTCGAACAGTCGGGTTCGGACGCCGCCCGCGATGAGCTGCGGCAACAGCGCTCACAGGTTGAGCAGTTCCGGGCCAACATGGGAGCCAACAGCAAGCAAGCTTCCATCTCGCAGCTTGCCAACAGCAGCTTCTCCACCGCCAACAACTACACCCTTAACGGCACAGTCGTGAATCTGGATTACATCGGCGACAATAACGACGTGGACTTGCTGCTCAACCGCACCGCCTCCGACCTCCAACTGGTTGATCTGGCCGCCAAGGACAAGGTCGTGCGGGTGAAGGAGATCAAGCCCTCGAAGATGGACAACGAGATGGCCATCACCTATCAGCTTTCGAATCACACCTCGCTCCTGAGCCGCAGTGACCGTCAGATCATCCGCATCGCCAACATTCCGCTCAAGCCCAAGTTCTACAAGGTGGCCCAGCCGGTCTTGAATGATTACGTGTATGATGAAGCCCTGGCCGTCAACGACAGCCCCTATGTTCTGCTCTACGGCGACTTGGAGACCTACGTGGCCAACCAGTTCGTCGGGCGCGGCGTGCTGCCCTCGACCTCCATTGGACAATCGCTGGAAGTCGGATTGGGCATAGATTCCTCCCTGCGCGCCCACCGCGTGCTGGTGGAGAAGACCGAGGGCATCTCCGGCGGCAACCGGGTGGCCGACTTCACCTATCGCCTCTTGGTCGAGAACTTCGGCAACGGGCCTGCAAAGGTGCAGTTGTACGACCGCCTGCCGACGACCAAGGAAACCTCCAAGGAAATCTCGATTTCCACCGGCACCAGCGCCAAGGGCAGCGCCGACAAGGAGCTGGGCGCGAAGGAGCCTCTGGACAAGGCGACCTCGCAGGACCCGCTGTATCTGCAGAAGGACAAGAAGAAGAACATCCTGCGCTGGGACCTCGAAGTGCCCCCGAATTCAGTGGATGAGAAGGCTTATACGGTGGAGTATCAGTTCACGCTATCCTACGACAAGAACCTGACGATTGTCGTGCCAGCGCCAGTGACGCTGACAGCCCAGCAACCTAATGCTCCGGCCAACCCCGTGTTGTTGCGTCAGAATCAATCCTATAACCCGAACGGAATGAACAGCGCTGGCGGCGCCGGCGGTGGCGGCTTCGGCGGCGGTCGCGGCGGCGGCGGCGCCACTGGACGCTGATGCACAGAAAGTGCAGCATGGGATCAGTCCCAGTTGTGCGCCGGGGGGAAACCGGTGGCACACCCGTTACACCGTTACATTACCTATGAGAAATGGCGCTTCTCGACCCGTTACACACCCGTTACATGCCGTTACACGGGTGCGGCACGGGGGGTGGTGGACATGCCAACGGCGGCTGCCGGCCTTGCGCTGGGGGGAAACCGGCGGCACACCCGTTACACCGTTACATTACCTATGAGAAACGGCGCTTCTCGACCCGTTACACACCCGTTACAAGCCGTTACATGGGTGCGGCCCAGGGCGGTGGCGGACGCGCCCTCGCGTGCTCCCCAAACCGCAGCCATTTCATCGTGAGGCGAGGATTTGGAGGGGCAGTTCCCATTGACACGCGAAACGAGGCGAGCCACTCTCAATGCCATGACGAACAAGCCTGTGATCTGGAACCAGCAGAAGTTTGGCGGCGAACAAGGGCAGACGGTGCGACTCATGAATCGGCGGCGATTCCTGGGCACTTCGGCGCTGGCAACGGGCGCGCTGGCGGGTTTTCCAGCCTGGGCGCAGGAGGGGGCGACGGAAGTCAGCCTCGTTTTCGGAGCCGCAGCGGCCAGGACGGTGGCGCGCGATTTCCTAGGATTCAGCTACGAAACGGCGGAGTTGTCCGATCAGGCCTTTTTTGCCGCGGACAATTTGGAACTGGTTTCGCTCTTTAAGGCGCTGAGTTCGGAGGGCGTTTTGCGGCTGGGCGGCAATTCGAGCGAGTTTTGCTGGTGGAAGACGAAGCCCGACGACAAGCCACCGGAGCTGCCCGCGTCCGCCCAGCGCGCGGACAACTGGATGCCACACTCGTTCACGGCGATCGAGCCGGCGGCCGTGGATCGGCTGGCGGGTTTTCTCGAGGCGACGGATTGGAAGGCGATTTATGGCTTGAACCTCGGGACTGGCTCCCCCGAGCGCGACGCGGAGGAGGCGGCTTATGCCGCCAAAGCGCTGGGTTCGCGCCTGCTCTATTTTCAGATCGGCAACGAACCGGAGTATTATCGCGACTCCAACAACCGGTTGCGCGCGCAGGACTGGAATTTTGACAAATATCTCGCCCAATGGGTGACGTTCGCGCAAGCCGTGATCGCCCGCGTGCCGGGAGCGGTTTTCGGCGGCCCGGACGTGGGTTCCAATGCGCAGTGGGTTACGCGTTTCGCGCTGGAAGCGCCGCAAAAGTTGCCGGGGAAAATCGTGGCGTGCAGCGGCCATCACTACGTCATGGGGCCGCCGGACAATCCCGGCTCCACAGTCGAGCGTTTGCTGGCTCCCGATTCCAGTGTCAACCAGACGCGAGGAATCGTCAGCGTGGCCGATGCGGGTCATCTGACCTACCGAATGACTGAGGGCAACTCCTGTTACCGGGGCGGCAAGCCTGGGGTGAGCAACGCCTTTTGTTCGGCGCTTTGGGCGGCGGATTACCTTCTCAAATTGGCCAGTTTTGGCTGTGCCGGGGTGAACCTCCATGGCGGGGGCGCCAAGGCCATTCGCAGCTCGCTTGGCGGACATTTGCCGGGAGAGCAACTCGCGCCCGACGCCGCCGCCGTGGCTGCCGATGGCAGCTTTTATACTCCGATCGCCGGCAGTCGCGAGAGGGGTTTTAGCGCCCGGCCTGTTTTTTATGGGATGAGATTGGCCGGAATCGTTGCTGGAGGCCGAATGCACCCGGCGACCTTCGCTCAAGCCCCGTCGAACGCCTCTGCCTGGGCGGCGGACATGCCGGACGGGGCCACACGCCTCATCCTGCTCAACAAGCACGCCCGACAAACGCTGCAGATTTCCATCCCTTCCACCCACGACGCAAAACTGTGGCGGTTGCAGGCGCCCGGATTGACAGCCACTTCGGACGTGACGCTTGCCGGAGCGCAAATGAAGCCTGGAACGGCCTGGCAGCCACTGCGTGAAGAGCATCTCACCAGCGCGAACGGCCAGGTGAAATTGGAACTGCAACCCGCCTCCGGTGCGGCGCTGTTTTTCGAGGGGAGCGTTTAGCGTGGGGGAAAAAAGGTGTCACGGGCATTGGAGAACACAGCCCGCCTTCACAAGTCCTCGCCCCGCGCTGGACACTCAAGCCTGCATTCAACTACAGATGGCATGATTATCTTTCAGGTCGCAAACTTATTTAGCCTTAAAAGAAATTGTGGCTTGCGCAGCCGTTGCCCATTTTCTGATTTTGCCAAGCAAAGCTGAATTTGGCTTCTCACAAAAGTCCACAATTCGGCAGCGGTCAAACAGTATCCCGGAATAAACAGAATGACCGTGCCAGCGCGCTCGGTTAACCGCCTCAACGACGCAAAAAGCGCGTAAAGGATTATGTATATACGGTTCGCTCATCCACCGTTTGATGAAAGCTGTGGGTTGTAGTTGCGTGAGCATATTGTCCCAGTTCGTACCCGTTTTGCACTGGCCAAACATAATAAGTTGGCAGCGGCATTTATCCGCAAATGGCAGCCATGAAACAGTGTCCAGCTTGTCGTCGTTTGCATCCACCGAACCTGTATCCAAGGTTTTGAAGGAACCACCCTCACCCAGTTCGCGACACAATCGGTTAACTTTATCCTCAAATCTCCCAGGGGCTGCCGTCCCAAAGACCATTGACCGTGCGCGTTTCGAACCGAGGTAGCATCGCAATGTCTCGGCCGCAATTTCCTCCAGCAACGCCGTCCCGTCAATTCTCGCATGCACGCAATCATCCTTCATGTTCAGCCGAGTGCTGAGCAACAGGTAATGATAAAGGTGTGTGCGATGATCTCTGTTATTTGGAGCGTGACGCAAAACGGTCCCCTCCATTTCAAGCACGAACGGATATCCGCCACCGCAAGCGACCGCACGCCGTTCAATTTCGTTCATCACCTCATCTATTTCCTCAGAATTCTCGTCATCATTATCATCACAGCCGACATTGTGGTCGTTTTCACCCAAGCGCCCTAAATATGCCTCAATCTCACGGGCAGAAACCGAACCTCTGTCCCATGCCAGCAGTTCAGCAAAGTCGGCCAGTTCGTGACACTCTGCTTGGGAAGACGGCAAATTGGGCAGCTTGAACATGTCAATCCTCTGTTCGCCGCAATTTTTTGCTGACAGCGTTTTCTCCGAATTGCACCTTCTTTTGCTTGCGCTCCATTTCAATGTAAATGTCATCAGCCATCTCCGCCACCGTGCCGGCGATTTTCAGCAGTGCCTCGGAATCATCATACCCGCTGGTCAGATTGCTCCGTGCGGTCATCAGATCCCGCTTCGCCGCCAGCAGCGCCTCCTCAAACACGGCTGTCGGCGGTCGGCTCATCTCAAACGCTTTTGCTAAACCCACTCCAGCCCGTAGAGCCGCCAATGATTCCCGGTTGGCAACCACGGCATTCAACTGTCGCAAGTCTGGATTCTGTGATTCGACAACAGGAACCTGTTTTTCCCTTTTGCTGCCATAAAGCCAGACGCAAAGTTCACCCAACTCCTTCAGCTTGTTTTTGGGAACCGGTTCGAGGGTTTCCATTTCTTTGGGAGCGATATTCAGGTATGAGCCGATGCCCTCATAATCTAAGCCTGTGTAGAGATGCGAGAACGCGAGTCGTTGCCGAAATCGGTCTTCTCGATCATAAACTTTGGCTCGTTCCGCCTGCTCCAAAACCATTAAACCGCGATAAAGGCGCTGCACTGTGTTGTGGCGATCTCCAATCTGATTTGCAATGTCAGCCAGCGATACTTCGTAATCGCGATGCACCTCGGCGATATAGGCGGCTTTGGCATAGCTGCTCCATTTTGCCGGGCCGTTCACATGTTTGAACCCCAGGTAGCGCCATGAATCTCTCCGATCCGAGATGATGGCAGGCAATTCTCTCAAATCCCTTAGCTTGTCGACGGAAAGTTTTGGGACTTCCCATCCGTTGTCTTTCGCCAAATTGGGTGAGAGTAGCACCATTACCGCCGCCAACCGTCGATTCCCTTCTATGACAACATATTTTCCAGCTTCTTGGACCACAATAATCGGCTCATGAGGGAAATACCCGCTAGCGGAAATGGACTGCACTAATTCGCGCACATCCATCGCCTCCCATAGAATCTTCAGAATCTCGTCATCGGTTGTGGCTGGTGTGATGCCATACTCCGCTAATCGCGGATTTAGACGGTCAAAGTGCAAGTCTCTCGTCTTGATGAACGAAGGGTTGGATTTAGTGTTCATGATATTCAGCTTTCAGATGTCAAGGAGGCCTCCTTCCCTTGCAGCGTGCAGGCGGAGGGTAGCGCCAACCGCTGAGGCGCGATGATCAATTCCTTGACACTACGCTTCGTTTGTAACGAATAGCGAATCGGCAGGGAGGTTAATTGCTGGTCACAATAAAGTTCTCGCACCACCTTGGTGTCATCGTAAGACATTACCCACCGTAAATTGCTCTGCCCTTTGATGTAGCGGGCCAGTTGCGCGTGATCCTTGGTTTCGTAGGAATTGAGATAGAGCCTTTGTCCCTTATGTATATAGGGTGGATCCAAATACACAAATACTTTGCGTCTGTCTCGGCCAAGCGGCAGAGTGTTCTTTAGGAATTCAATCGCGTCCTTGTGGAAGATGTGAATTTTATCTCGGACGCGGGCCAAATTCAGGATGCGTTCAGCTAATGGCCCCCGGCTAAAACGCACGCCGAGCTTCCATTTACCCATCTGCTCCAAACCGCCAATTGGCCCCGCGCCGGTTAAAACACCGGAACGGTTGCACCGGTTCATGAAAAATGCAGCAAATCCCACATCGAACCGAGCATGGGCACCAGGATTGGCGCAAACTTCTCGATGCCGATACCATTCTTTCATGGTCAGCGGAGCGGAAAGCACTCGATCGACGAATCGCTCGTTTTCGTCCAGGACTGAAACCCAAAAGGCATTTACGCGCTCATCCGCATCGTTGATGAAAATTTGAGACACCACCCCGTCTCGCAATAGGCTCAATGCGGCGCCGGCACCGCCGGCGTAAGGCTCGTAATATGTGCACCCACGCAATTCGTTCATCTCGACCACATCCGTCAGGAAGCCAGCCAAACAGGCCTTTCCACCTGGATAACGTAATGGACTAGCAAATCTCATTTGATCAGATACGTATCACTGAACGGTTTTGTTATATAATATATGACGCCTAGTTTCTAATCTTAGTGCGCAACTGGATTGAGCGTATCCAAATCAGGGTCGTGTAGCCAACAGGTATGTCAATCGTGCTCGAACGGTTTAACCGTTCGTTTGTCGCGCGGCGCAGCCGGCACATGGCCCAATCGGCGCAATCCTTCGAGAAAACTTCCCTCCCTGCAGGGTTCCAGCTTGATCACGTGCAACGAGGCGCCGTCTTCCTGCCAGTCCAGGGTCGCGCTGGAGTCAATATGGAACCGCTCCCGCAGAGGCTTCGGCACCACCGTCTGCCCTTTGCTGGTCACTATGCTCGTCATGGAAAGAAGTTCGTTCATTCACCTGCCTTCGGCAAGCCAAAATGAAAGGGAACGGGGCCGCTCTAAAGTTGCCGCAAGACGATTGGGCATGCCGTAATTCAGCGGCTATCTGCCGAAAGACGCTACGTCCTATTTGATGTAGCGTCGAGCCTCTGGCTCGAAATCGGCGCTCATCCGCCTTCGTCGAGACTACGGCGCGACAAGGCGCCGACCCTACTCCAATCGAATCGAACCATTGCCGGGGTTGCCGCTCAGTTCAGGGCGACGCCTTTGCGGATGTAAGTGGGCAGATCGAGGTCTTCGCCGTGGCGGATGGTCGGCTCGCTTTTGTCGAAACGGCCTTTGAATACGATTTCGAGCGGGAGTTCTTTCTGCATTCTTGCTGATTTGCGGCGGGTTTGGCCGGTTTGATGGCTGTAGAGCTGTTCCTTCTTTTCGTCGGACATTTCCGGCGGAGGCGCGATGCAACGGGAGGGGGGATGGGGCGTGGCCAGCGGATCGAGAAATTGGTTCGCGGCGGCGGCGGTCTGGACGGCGTCCGATGCGGACAGCGCATGCGCCGGGGACGGGGAAGCGGTGGACGCGGGGGCGGTTTCGCCGGCGCGGCGGCTCGATGCAATGAGGGTGACGGAGATGCGGCCGCTGTAGGCCTCGTCAATGACGGCCCCGAAAATCAAGTGCGCGTTTTCACAGCGGCGCTGCACCGGCGCCATGACCTTGTTGACTTCGTTCATGGTCAAATCAGGACCGCCCGCGAGGCTGACGAGGACGGCGTCGGATTGGTTGAGGACCTGTCCGCCGTCCAGGAGCGGATGGGCGAGGAGTTTTTCAATGACCTGTTCGCTGCGTTTGTCGCCGCCGGCTTCGGCCGTGGCAAAGGGGCTGGCGGAATGGCGGTCGCGGGTGACGGAACAGAGGTCGGCGAAATCCACGTTGATCAGGCCGGTCTGCGTGAGAAGCCGCCAGATGCCGCGCAGGCCGTCGGCCATGAGGCTGTTGCCGATGCCGAAGGTTTCGAGGACGCTGGTGTTTTCGTCGAGCAGTTTGAGGAGTTTCTGATTGGGCAGGCAGATGACGGAATCGGCGGCGGCTTTCAACCGTTGCAAGCCCGCGTCCGCCTGGCGTCGGCGGCGTTCGCCCTCGAAGTCGAAGGGCATGGTGGCCATCGCCAGAACCAGCGCGCCGTTTTCGCGGGCTACGCGGGCCAGGACGGGCGCTGCGCCCGTGCCCGTGCCGCCGCCCAGGCCGGCGAGGATGAAAACGATGTCCGCCCCGGCGCAGAACGAGGCCAGTTGCGCCGTGTCGTCCTCGGCGGCGGCGCGGCCCTGTTCGGGATCGCCGCCGGTGCCAAGGCCGCGGGTGCGTTTTTGGCCAAGGACCCATTTGCCTTGGAGGGGCGAAGCGGCGAGGGCCTGGGCATCGGTGTTGATGAGCAGGAATTCAACGTCGTCCAGCTTGGTTTGCGCGATGAAGCCGGCGGCGTTGCAACCGGCGCCGCCGACGCCGCAGACTTTGATGCGGAGTTTTTTCTGGAGGGCGGTTTCGCCGGTGGTTTCCGCCGGCGCGCCCGCGGTGGGTTCAAGAGGGGTGGTCATGGCTAGGATTTGAATATTTCGGCCACGGTTTGCCTGAAGCGGGCGATTGGGCCGCCGTTGGTGTTGCGTTTTTGCTGAAGCGAGCCAAAGCGGACCAGGCCGATGGCGGTGGCGAACTCCGGCTGATCCAGGGCCGACTTCAGCCCGCTGATGGAATTGGTCTTGCCGGTGAACGCGGGCAGGCCAAAGACGCTTTCCGCCAGGGACTGGATGTGCGGAATGCGCGCGCCGCCGCCGCAAATGAAGACGCCCGCGCGCACGCGCTCCAGCCATCCCAGGGGGGAAATCTCGCGCTCGATCAGCTCGAAAATCTCCGCCAGCCGCAGCGAGGTGATGCGGTGCAGGTGTTCGAGATTGATGGTCTTGGAGGGAAGCCCCAACTGGCCGGGCAGCTCGATGGTCCGGCCCTTGACCTCCGGCAGCAGCTCGGCGGAAGCGTGCTCCAGTTTCAATTGCTCGGCGCGGCCCAGCGGCAATTTGAGTCCGAAGGCCAGGTCGTTGGAAACATGGTCGCCCCCGACGGCCAGGACGCCCGTATGCTTGATAATGCCGTCGCAATAGACGGCGTAATCAGTCGTTCCGCCGCCGATGTCAATCACCAGCGAGCCAAGTTCCTTTTGCTCGTTGGTGAGGAGCGCCAGTGCGGAGGCCAGCCCGTTGAAGACGACGGTTTCGACGTTCAACTGCAATCCCTTGACGACGGCGAGGGAATTCTTGAGTCGGTTGCCGTGGCCGTGGACGACGTGAACATCCACCTCGACCTTGGCGCCGAACATGCCGACCGGGTTGAGGATGCCGGACTGGGCATCCACCTGGAAATGCTGGCGGATCGCGTGGATGATGCTGTTTTCAACCGGCAGATTGACCGCCTTGGCGTTTTTGATCGCGTCCTCCACATCCTCTTTGGTGATTTCGCGGTCGGCGGAGACCACGGGATGAACGCCATGGTTGCTGAAGCCGCGGATGTGCTGGCCGGTCACGCCCAGATACACGCTGCGGATTTCGACGTTCGCCATTTGTTCGGCGTCAACAATCGCGTTGCGGACGTCCTCCTCGGCGAGCACAGGCTCGGCGATCTCGCCCTTGCGCACGCCGCGCGAGCGGGCCTGGCCGACACCGATGATGTTGAGGGAACCGGCGGCGTTGATTTCCCCCACGACGACGCAAATTTTTGAGGTGCCAATTTCCAATCCGACAATGAGGGGATCAAACATTTTTCCTTTTCGTGTTGTTGGGTTTGACATGCGGGCCGGGGAGCGGCGGCAGGGCGGCGGTCGCCACCCAGCGCACCGGCAAATGGTTGGAGATGGAGAGGTCCAGGGTGGCGATGGCTTTGCCCTCGCCCTGGCCGTGGTTGTAAATGTCCCGCCAGTGGCGCAACTGGACATCGAAATGTTCGAGCGAAAAAGTGATGTGCGCCCCCTGGCTCGTCACCGCCTCCAGGATTTCCGGCGAGGCCACATTGATGGTCTGCAACTCGACGATCCCGGCCATGGGCGAACGGTCCAGTTGGCCGAGCAGCTTCAGGGCGGCGAGAACCTGGGGAGATTCGGCCTGGCGGCCGGGGTTCAAATCCTTGGGCGGCACGCCGGTGAGCGTGGTCAGGAACTCGTTGGTAGGGGCCGGCGTCAGGCGCCAGGCGGGGTCCAGCGGCTGCATGACCACACCCGTCTCATCAAAATCATGGGGCACCGTGTTAAGGCCGCCGCCGCGGCGCGGTTCGAGCGAGAAGGCCTGGGCGACCGGCTGGCGCTCCATCACGGAAATCCGCAGCGTGGCCGGCAGCACCCGCTCGACGCAGACGCCGGCTATCGGCGAATACATTTCCAAGTCGCGCTTGACGCGCATCAAATCCAGCGCCAGCAAATTCTGGCCGGGCCGGACCAGGGACCAGCGCCGGATCACGTCCGGCGCGATCACGCCGTCGGTGCGGACTTCCACGCGCTGGATGGCGAAGGCGGGGTTCCCATACACGGCATCGTCGAGAAACCACTTCCCGCCGCGCCAGAAAAGCAGGGCGAACAAGCCCAGGCCAATGAGTCCGGCCACCCCCGTGCCGGCCGCCCGCCAGCGCGCCACGCGCATCTGCCGGGTGCGCAGCTTCACGTCGAGCACAAATTCCCGCTCGCGGTAACGGCGGTTGCGGTTGGGATGGAGCCAGCGGAACATGCTATTTCTTTCGTTTCAGCGCCAGGTCAATCATGCGCTGGCAAAGTTGGCCGTAATCCAGCCCGGCGGCGGCGGCGGCTTCGGGCATGATGCTCAACTCGGTCAGACCCGGCAGCGTGTTGACTTCGAGCACCACCGGATCGCCGCCCGCCGTGACCATCACATCCACGCGCGCAAAATCGCGTCCGCCGACGGCGCGAAAAGCGCCCAGCGCGGCGGCCTGAATTCTGCCGGTCGTGGCCGCGTCAAAATCGGCGGGGCAAAAATGCACCGCGGCGCCCGCGGTGTACTTGTTGTGGTAATCGAACGCGCCCTGTTTGACACGGATTTCCGCCACCGGCAGGGCGCGGTCTTCCAGGATGCCCACGGTGGTTTCGCGACCGAAAATTCTCTCCTCCATCAGCACCTTGGTGTCGTGCCGGAACGCCTCCGCCAGCGCCGCCTCCCACTGTTCCGTGCGCTCGACAAATTGCAGTCCGATGCTGGAGCCTTGCCGCGCCGGCTTGAGCACGACCGGGAGCGTCCAGCCGGGCGGCAAGTCCGGTCGCGGCGCGTCCAGCACGGCGAAGCGCGCGGTGGGAATGCCGTCGCGGACGAGTCGCTGCTTTGTCAATACTTTATCGAAGGCGATGCGGCTGGCTTCGGGGCCGCAGCCGGTGTAGAGCGCGCCCAATTCCTCCAGGCGCGTCTGCACGCCGCCGTCTTCGCCGTAAGTGCCGTGCAGAGCCAGGAACACAACATCGGTTTCCGGAGGCAACTGCCAGGTATTGCCGGCGGGGTCCAATTCCCGCACATTATGGCCGAGGGCGTGCAAGGCTTTTGCCGCCGCCGCGCCCGAGCGCAGCGACACCTCGCGCTCGGCGGACGGCCCTCCCAGCATCACGCAAACATTCAAAGGCCGGTTCGACATACTCAAGAAATATCCTCCCCTACGATTTCCACCTCGGTTTGCAGGTCAATGCCATGCGCGGCTTTCACCCGTGAACGGATGATCCCGATCAACTCCAGAACGTCGCGCGCGGTGGCCGCGCCGTCGGTGACGATAAAATTAGCGTGAACGGCGGAAACGGACGCGCCGCCAACCCGCGCGCCTTTCAGCCCGGCCTTGTCAATGAGGGCGCCGGCGGACATGGCCGGAGAAGGATTCTTGAAAATGCAACCGGCGCTCGGCTCCTTGGGCTGGCAGCGCCAGCGACGCTCGTTGAATTCCTTCGCCCGCGCGGCAATAATCTCGCGCGCGGCGGCCCGGCCCTCAAAGGTCGCCCCCAGTGCGATGCAGGACTTGAGCATCGGGCAGGAGCGATAGGCCGCGTTCATCCCGGCGCCGTCGCGCTCGTGAATCTGCCCCAGGTCGTCCATGAACCGCACCTGTTTTACGACGTCAAAAGTGGCGCAGCCCATCGCCCCGGCATTCATCCGCAACGCGCCTCCCACGGTTCCGGGAATGCCTTCCAGAAATTCCAATCCCGCCAATCCGGCCTCGCGGGCGCGGGCCGACAGGTCTTTCAACCGGGCGCCCGCGCCGCAGCGCAATTGCCGCCCTAAGGCCTCAATCCCGCAAAAAACCGGATGGGCCAGGCAAACCACCACGCCCCGAATGCCGCCATCCCGAATCAACAAATTGGAGCCGCGCCCCAGGATCATCAGCGGAACGGCCCGCTCGCCGCAAATCTGGACGGCGCACGCCAGCTCGCCTTCCGAGGACGGCTCGACGTAAACATCGGCGCGGCCGCCAGCGCGCAGCGTCGTCCGTCTGGCCAGAGGCTCGCGGGCCAGCACGACGGCCCCGGGCAATTCAGCCCGCAGCTCGTCAATAATCAATTCTTCCTCAGCCATGACTTCAGACATTGAGCACCCCCAGTTTGCGGGCGTCCGGGCCGGGGACAACCGGGTCCTGGAGCGATTGGGAGTGGGCAGACCAATGAAGCATCCGGTCGGCGATTTGGGCGGCGGCATCGGGAAAATGCCAGAGGCTCAGTGCCTGCCGCATCGCGGCTTGACGGGCCGCGTCGCCCAGCAGGGCGGCAATTTCCTGCGCCAGCAACTCCGGCGAAAGGGCGTCCTGTTCCAGCGCGCGCGCCGCGCCGCTATGCGCGAAAGCAAGGGCATTGTAATACTGGTGGTTGTCCGCCGCCGTGGGAAGTGGAATCAAAAGCGCCGGGAGCCGGCAGGCGGCAAATTCGGCCAGGGACGACGCCCCGGCGCGGCTGACCGCGACATCGGCGGCCGCCAGCGCAAGCGCCATTTCACCCAGGAACGCCCGCACCACCGCCGGGCACTGCCGCGCGGCGTAGGCGGCGCGGACCATTTCCAAGTCGCGCTGACCTGTCAAATGCACAAATTGAAGATGTGGCACGGCCTGGAACAAGTGCGGCAGACTGGCGGTCATCAATTCGTTGATCTTGTGCGCCCCCTGGCTTCCGCCCATCACCAGCAGCACCGGCGCGTCCGCCTTCAGCCCGAGGGCCGTTCGCGCCGCCGCCGCCGGCGTCAACTGCAATAATTCCGCGCGCACTGGCATCCCGGTGACTTCGATCCGACGCGCCCGCAACCGGTCGCCGGCCCCGGCAAAATAGACAAACGCCCCGTCCACCCGCGGCGCCAGCCAGCGGTTGGCGCGTCCGGGAATGGAGTTGGATTCGTGCAGGAAAGTCCTCGCCCCGAAGCGTTTGGCGGCCAGGACCGGCGGCGCGGCGGTGAAGCCACCCATCGCCAGCACCAATTGCGGCGGGCGCTTGAGAAAGCACATTCTGGACATCTTGTAGGATTGCCAGAAATGCCAGAGAAACCCCGGCGCGTTGCCCCGCGACAGCCCCACGGCCGGCAGACGCGCCACTTTCATTTCCCCGGCGGCGGCGGCCGCCTGGCGGTCAATTTCCTTGCACGAAACCAGCAGCGTGACGGCGCAGCCGCGGCGCAGCAATTCGCGGCCAACCGCCAGCCCCGGAAACAAATGACCGCCGGTGCCGCCGCAGGCGATGGCGGCAGTGTTCGGCAGGCTGGGCATGGCGGGGGAGTCATTCATCGGTCAACTTTGGGGAAACGCCGAATGGATTGGAATTGACCGCCGCCGGTGCCGCGGCGGACCTGGAGACGCTCACCAAAAGGCCGACGCAAACGAGCATCAACAATAAATTCGACCCTCCGTAACTGATAAAGGGAAGGGGCATGCCCTTGTTGGGCAGCAGGCTGGAGGACACGCCCATGTTGATAAACGCCTGGATGCTGATCATGAACGTGATCCCGGACGCCAGCATCATCCCAAACGGGTCGGCTGCCCGCCGCGCGATGTAGAGTCCGCAAAACATCAGCACCACAAAAACCAACACCACCGCCAGCGTCGTCACCAGCCCCAGTTCCTCGCCAATGATCGCGAAAATAAAATCCGTGTGATGCTCGGGCAGGAAACCGAGTTTCTGGCGGCTGTTCCCCAGGCCGACGCCAACCCAGCCCCCAGAGCCGAAGGCGATCATCGCTTCGTACGCTTGATAGCCCACGCCGTCTTTAGTCAACTCGGGATGCAGCCACGCCAGAATCCGCTTCAGCCGCATCGGATCGTGCAACAACGAATATGCCAGACCGAGCGCCGCCAGAATAGCCGGCGGCGCCAGATAAGTCAGGCGAACCCCGGCGACAATCAGCATCGTCCCCGCTACTGCGGCCAGCAAAATCGCGCAGCCGCGGTCCGGTTCCACAAAAACCAGGGCGATGGGAATGGCGACGATGAAGATGGGAATAGCCAGGCCGTATTCGAGGGTTCCCATTTGCCGTTGATAACGGGCGCCATAAGCCGCCAGAAACAGGATCAAGGCCAACTTTGACAATTCTGAAGGCTGGAAGTGGGGCAAGTGAGGAAGCCCAATCCAGCGATGCGCTCCCACAGTGCCGCCCCCGTCGCGCCCCGCCGTCGCCGCCCACCCGATGTGCGGCACATAAACCAGTACCAGCAGAACAGCCGCCAGCCCAAGAATCCAATACGCCATTTTTTCCCACCGCCGGTAATCCACCGCCGCCGCGATCACGCAGCCAACCAGCCCGAACACGCCCCAGACCATCTGTGTGCGCAGCAGGTCGGTACCGACCGCCGAGTGGTGAATCGCCGGCATGTTCATGCTGGAGCTGTAAAGCGAAATCATTCCCAGCCCCAGCAATACCGCCACGCAAAAGATGAGGATGCTCGCGGCTCTGTTCATAACAGCACTTCTTGCCTCACCGAAAAACCAAAAGGCAGGCGGACGCCCGGCTGAGGCCGCCGGGCGTCCCGCCTCTGCTGACGCCACTCTGGACTAGAACGTCCTGACCGCCGGCGTCCCCGGCGTGCCGGACGTGGCAGGCGTGGACGACGTGGGCGGCGCAGACGGCGCGGCAGGCCCGGTGGACGGAGCGGGAGCCGTGTCCGACGAAGCCACCCGGGTCACCGGGATTTTCAGCGTGTGACCGGCGTAGATGGTGGCGGTCTTCATGCCGTTGAGCGCCTCAATCGCTTTGACGGTGGTGTGGTTCGCAGTGGCGATCTTTGTCAGCACATCGCCGGGTTTGATGGTGTACGTGGTCGCATCGCCGGAAGCGGTCGCGGTGGTTGTGCTGTCCGTGCCTGCCGTTCTTGCCGGGCCGGTCGCATCGGCAACCGCGGTGCTGGCCGGGATATGCACTGTTTGTTTGATTTGCAATTTCTTCGGATCAACGCCCTGATTGGCTTCCTGGATGGCCTTGATCGAGACATGAAACTTCTTGGCGAGGGTGCCAAACGTGTCGCCGGAAGCAATCACGTAGTCGGTGGCTTCATGTGACGCCTGGGTTCCGGTTTGCGTTTGAGCAATCGACGTCGTTACCGGCGTCTGCATCCCCCCCACCACGGGCGGCGTTGTTATCTGCTGAACCGGTGGTGTCGGTACAGTCTGCGCGGTCTGTCCGCCGACGGGCGGCAATGGAACCTGCCCCGGAGTCTGCGTGGCAACATCGGTGCTTGGCGGCGGCGTGGAGTCGGGGTATCCGTCCTTCTGTGCGGAACTTGTCTTGGACGCGTCCTTGTTGCAACCGGCCATCAGGAAGCCACCGAGCACGACGACATGGAATGCCAAGACAACCAGGATTTTGAAATAAAGGCTGGAACGGCCCGGAGGCGGCAATGTGCCCTGGGGCAGGAGTGGATTTGGAGTATTCATAATTTTTTGAGCATTACTTTGTTCTAATTTTTTTGAGGGTTGTTTTTTTGTTGCTCCGGGGTTTTTCCTCAGAAAACCCCGAAGCAAAGCGGAAAATCATCAATTTTTGTTCCAACATTCTCTAATACATCTCTTTCACATTTCTTATACTTGCTGCATCTTGTGGCCTCTATGCCCCGCAACCACAATCGGTTGGGCGCCACCACCCCCGTCCCGGCTAGGGCAACACAATGCCCGGCAGTTGAGTTGATTGAATTTTTTCAACGCTACAACGCGCCGGACTCGACAAAGCCAAGTGCTTCGGAAACGGAAATGTTCCCGTTTCTGTGTTCGCTTTTAACGCGATTGGCCGCCGCTGGCAAGCGATAAAAGTGAAAATATTTTCGCCCCGCCTCATTCCTCTGTGCCGGCGTTCGATGACCGGCGCATTATTGCGCTGGCCACACCCTGAATGGCAGGGCGGCGCTGCCGTGTCGCCCTGAATTAGGGCGAAGCAGCAGATTCGCCCTGCCAGACTATGAAATATCTGCTCTATGACCGGCGCATTATGTGCCGCATTTTGGATTGTTGGGAAGTTCATAGGCTATCTGATTTTGAGGGTGGAGAGCGCCACCACGGCGCAGAGCACGCAAAGGATGTAAAAACGGGTGACAACCTGCGTTTCATGCCACCCCATTACTTCAAAATGGTGATGAATCGGTGTTTTCAGAAAAATCCGCCGGCCCTCGCCATAACGGCGTTTGGTGAATTTGAACCAGCTCACCTGTATGATGACCGAAGCCGCTTCGGCCACAAAAACCCCTCCGGCTATCGCCAGAACCAGCGGTTGATGAATCAGCACAGCGATCATGCCCAACCCGCCCCCCAGCGCCAGGGAACCGGTATCCCCCATAAAAAGCCGGGCGGGGTGGCAGTTGAACCAAAGGAACCCCAGTCCCGCCCCCAGCATGGCGGCGCAAAAAACCGTCAATTCCCCGGCCCCGGGCACATGGGGGATTTGCAGGTAGGCCGACGCCTTGGCGTTCCCCGCCAGGTATGTCAATACCAGAAACACAAACGACACAATCACCGTGCAGCCGATGGCCAAGCCGTCCAAGCCATCGGTCAGGTTCACAGCGTTGGAAGCGCCGACAATGGCGCCGCTGGTCAGCACAATTCCGACGGCCGCGCCCGCGCTGCCAGTCAGCACGGGGTATTTGAAGAAGGGGACCATCACTTCGCTGATGAGCGTGGTAGTGGAGTGCAGCCTCCACAAATAGAACGCCGCGAACAGCGCCAGCGCGCCTTGCACCCAGAGCTTGATGAACGCGCGCAATCCCTTGCTGTTCTGGCGCGTAATCTTGGCGTAGTCGTCTATAAAACCCAGCCCGCACAGCACCACCAGAGAGAGAAGGGCGAGCAAAATCTGGGTGTTCCACTGCGCCCACAACAGCGCCGTCACGTCCAGCACCAGCACAATCAGCAGCCCGCCCATCGTCGGAGTGCCTTTCTTGCTCTGCACCCGCGCCTGCAATCCGGCGCCTTCCTCGGCGCGGTCCACATATTCCTGGCCGAACTTCAACCGTTTCAGCCAGAGTATGAAACGCGGATACAGCCACCAACTCAGCACCAGCGCCGTCACCGCCGCTCCCGCGCTGCGGAACGTGATGTAGCGGAACAGCCGCAACGGCGAGGCGAACGGTTCCATGGTCGTCCTGGCGGTCATGTCAAGTATTTTTTGGCTGAGGTAAAAAAACATGTCAGTTCCGGGTTGGCCGCGGGCGGCGCAGAGTTTCCGTAATCCGTTCCAGCCGCATCGCGCGCGACGCCTTCACAAGCACCGCGTCGCCTGGACGCGCAAAGTCCTTCACCGCCCGCGCCGCGTCCTCCACGTCCAGTAATTCCACCACGTTGCGCAGGCCCCCTTCTCGGGCCGCTGCCGCGATGCCCGCCGCCCGCGTCCCGACGGCGAACAACTGATCCAATCCCAGTTCAGCCGCGCGGCGGCCCACCTCGGCGTGGGCCGGGCCGGAAGAGCCGCCCAATTCGGCCATGTCGCCCAACACCGCCACGCGGCGTCCTCGACAGGGAAATGCACGCAACGTCTCCAGGGCGGCCAGCATCGAATCGGCGTTTGCGTTGTAAGCGTCGTCGAGCACCCGCACCCCGCCGGCGTCACCCGGTTGCAGCCGCATTTTTGGCGGCGCGCAGGCGGCCAGTCCGCGCCAGATTTGCGCGCGGTCCATCCCCAGTTCCGCCCCGACGGCCAGGGCATACAGCGCGTTGGCCACCTGATGGCGGCCGAGAAGCTCGATGCGGTACTTGCCGTCCAACTCCGGCCGGCGGCAGCGGACTTCAAAAAACGAGCCGGTGTCGTCGCCCTGGATTTCCACCGCCCGGTAATCGTTTTCTTCCTTCAAACCGACGCGGACGACACGGGCGGACGTGCGCCCCGCCAAGGACTCCGACCAGGCGTCGTCGCCGCTGATAAAAAGTGTTCCGGCGGCGGACAGTCCCTCGGCCATCATCCCTTCCTCGTGCGCGACCCCGCCCAGGTCGCCAAAAAACTCAAGATGCTCGCGGCCAATGTTCGTCACGACCCCGTGGGTAGGGGCGATCATTTCCACCAGCGGCGCCAGTTCGCCGGGGTGATTCGAGCCGGCTTCCAGAACCGCGGCCTGATGCGAACGCTCCAGCCGCAACAACGTCAGCGGCACTCCAATGTCGTTGTTGAAACTGGCTTCGCAACAAAGGGTGGCTTTTCCCTGGCGCAATACCGAGGCGATCAGTTCCTTGGTCGTGGTCTTTCCGTTCGATCCGCCGACCGCGATGACGGGCAGGTCGAAGTCGCGGCGGTGGCGCGCCCCGAGTTGCCCCAGGGCGCGCCGGGTGTTCCTAACCAGAACGACCGCGCATGAGAAGATATCGCCGGGCAGTTTGTCCCGCTCCGCCACGATGCCCGCCACGCCGCGCCGCGCCACATCCGGCAGAAAGCGGTGGGCGTCGTGCCGTTCTCCCGACAAGGCGAAGAAAAGATCGCCCGGCCCCGCCGACCGCGAATCGGTGCAGATGCGCGACACCATTTGCGCAGGGGAACCGCCGAGCAGTTCCCCCGAAACAGCCTGCACTATGTACTGAAGCGGGCGGGGTTCCATCGGCTATTCCATTCGGGAGGGATGTGGCATGGGCCTGGTTTTTTTTGTTCGGACGTTTTAATTATTCTTGATTTTACCGACTCCGGCAGCAGGACCGGCCGCCGCCAGCGGCGAAACAACCGGCGCGTTGGTATCAATAATATCCGGTTTCAGATTCAGGTAGTTGGCAGCGCGCTCGGCGATGGTCTTGAAGATCGGGCCGGCCGCCGCCCCGCCGAAATGATCGCCCTTCGGCGGCTCGTCTATATAGACCGCAATGCACAACTCCGGGTTGTCCGCCGGGAAAAAGCCAATGAACGAGCTGAAATACTTGTCGCTCACATAATGCCCGTTCTCCACTTTCTCCGCCGTTCCCGTCTTGCCGGCGACCGTGTAGTGATCCAGGCGGGCCTTGGGCGCGGTGCCTTCCTTTGTCACCACCGTTTTGAGGGCTTCGACCATCTTGGTCATGGCCTCCGGGCGGGCGACTTGCCGAACCGGCTGTGGATTATATTTGACAATATGGCCATCCGGGTCCACCAGCCGGTCCACAATCATCGGGCGCATCAACAGGCCCCGGTTGGCGATGGCGCTCATGGCCATGACCATCTGCAACGGGGTCACTTCTATCCCCTGGCCCATGGGAATCCGCGCGATGGAGATCTTGCTCCAGCTCTTGACCGGCGGCACGCTGCCATAGACTTCCCCCGGTAGAAAAATCCCCGTGCGGGAACCGAACCCGAAATCGCGAATGTATTGGTGCAGGGTCGTCTCACCAAGACGAAGGCCGATCTTGGCCGCGCCGATGTTCGAGGATTTGGTAATAATGCTCTCGACCGAGAGGTCCCCATACGCCGCGTGGTCGTGCAAAGTCGCGCCCGCATAGATGAAATGGCCATTCTCGCAATTGAAGACATCGTTGAGCGTCACCATGCTCTCGTTGAGCGCGCCGCTGACCACGACCACCTTGAACGTGGACCCCGGCTCGTGGTTGTCGGCGATCACGCGGTTGCGCAGCGCATCCAGCTTGAACGCCCCGGGATGGTTCGGGTTGAACGTGGGGCAGTTGGCCATCGCCAGAATCTCCCCCGTGCGCGGGCGGACCATGACGGAGGAAATGCTGATGGGGGAAAGCTGGCTCATGCCGGCCGCGAGCGCGTCTTCCACAATCGCCTGCAATCCGGCGTCCAGCGTCAGCACCACATTGAGTCCGTTGATCGGCTCGACGTCCTCGTCGCGGTAGGCCATGATTTCGTGCTGGTCATGGGCCAGCTCGGTGTGCCGCCAGCCGCGGACGCCGCTGAGTTTGGTGTTGTATTCCAACTCGATGCCGTTCATGCCGGTTTGATCCGCCCCATCCCCACTCACATAGCCAACGACATGCGACGCGAGGGTCTGCCCGGGATACTCGCGTTTCTGGTCATCGGTGGCGAATATCGCATGGTTGTGCAGCGCGCTGAAAAAGATCTTCTCCTCCCCCTTCAGCTTCGATTCATTCACGCCCAGGGAAAGGGTGGCCATGGCGTGCCGGATTTGTTCCCAGGTTTCCAGCGAAACCTGGCGCTTGAGCGCGGCATAGTGCGAGAGATTGGTCTTGCCGCCGGCGACGACAAACCGCGGAGCCAGGCGTTCCAGCAAATATTCCTCGTTGGTTTCGAGCAGCGGCGCCAGCGCATGCGCCACCGCCATGCGGTAGTTCCCAACCATCGTTGGATCAGCGCAGATCACCTTGCAGGGAACGCTCGTGGCCAGCGGATTGCCGCGGATGTCCAGAATCTGCCCGCGCATCGGATCGCGCACGATGGTGCGGACCGTGTTGTTGGCGGCCAGGCCCAGCAACTCCTCGTGCCGGACGACCTGCAAGTCAACCAGCCGCCCCGCCAGCGCCGCGAACGCCGCCAGCAACAAAATGCCCAGCGCCATCATTTTCCGATATTGCCAAACCACGCTCATGTTAATAATATCAGCCGTCCGCCCACGCTGTTCGGTTCCTCCTTCCGAACTGGCGTGAGCGGCGGCCAAATCAATAGTTTCGTTCCCTTGGAACGCCTTGCGCCCGCCGCTGATCGGGCGCCGCCGCCGGCAAATTCGACGGGCTTTCTGTCAAACGAACAATCTGCGATTGCAACGGCGGGCCGAGGCCGAGGTTCATTTTCTTGACCTGCCCGTCCAGTTTTTCGGGCAGGCACAAGTCGGCCAGTTGCCGGCGCAGGTCTCGGTTTCCGTCTTGCAACGCATTCAGCGCGTTTTCCTGCTTGTGGACCTGATCCCCAAGCACATCATTCTGGTCCTTGAACCACACGTAACCGATGCCCAGCGGCACAAATAGCGCGAACAGCAGCAGCGTCAACGCCACAGGGCCGGGCCGGGAACCGGATTCGTTTCTTTTGTTTCGTGCCATGGCGGGGCGGGGTGTTGGGGTGCTGGAGTGTTGGAGTAATGGGTTCTTCCACCACTCCGTCACTTCAATGCTCCATCACACCGTTTGTTGGTTCTCGTTCGTCTTCACTGCTGTTCCGGCGGTTCCAGACCGCCGCTACAATTTCTCCAATACCCGGCATTGCGCGCTGCGGCTTCGGGGGTTTTCCCTTAATTCCGCCGCGCCGGGCGCAATTGCCTTTCGCTGCACCCATCGCAAAATCGCCGGCCGGGGTCGCCTCAGTTCCGGCACATCCGGCTCCGCCGCCTCGTAATCCCGCGACAGCCGCCCGCCAAACCGTTTCACAATCCGGTCTTCCAATCCATGAAACGTTATTACCGCCAGCCGCCCGCCCGGCTTCAAAATCTTCACCGCCGCTTCCAGTCCCCGCTCCAAATGCCCCATCTCGTCGTTGACCGCGATCCTCAGGGCCTGGAACACCTTCGTGGCCGGATGTATCCTTCGGCCGCCGCGCGGCGAAACTCTCTCAATCAATTCCGCCAGTTGCCGCGTTCGCAACAATGGCCCCGTCTCGCGCTCCCGCTCGATCGCCCGCGCAATCCGCCGCGAATTGCTTTCCCCGCCGTATTCCCAAAAAATCCGCGCCAGGTCCTCCGCCGCGCTTTGCGCCAGCAGCCCCGCCGCTGTCAACTCCTGGCCCGGGTCCATCCTCATGTCCAGCGGACCGTCACTCTGAAAACTGAATCCACGCTCCGGCTGGTCCAATTGCGCCGAACTCACCCCAAGATCCAGCACCACCCCGTCGCAACTCCCCGCTTCGATCCACTCGGCCAGCCCGGCAAAATTCCCCTGGCGGATGTCGAACCGCCCCTCGAACTCCACCAAAAACCCCCGCGCCGCCCGTACCGCCGCCGCGTCCCGGTCACAGCCCATCAGCGCCCCGTCCGGCCCGCTCGCCCTAAGCAGCGCCGCCGCGTGGCCGCCCCCGCCAACCGTCCCGTCCACATAGCGCCCGCACGCCCTCGGCCGGAGCGCCTCCACCACCTCCGCTGTCAAGACTGATTTATGATAGTATTCCGGCACCGGTCATGCGTTTGAGCACGGTGTTTGCTTTCGCTCCGCCGTGCGCCCAACGGACTCCGCCGGCGCGAAGGGGGATCGGTTCTTCTGTTCGGCCCAGCGTGCCGTGACTCGCTTCCAAGGGTTTCCACCATGCCCGGCCGCCTGGGCCACCGCGGGGGTCGCCGCCGTGTGGTGCTCCTCCGGCTTCGGCTGCGCCGCCACGACCACCAAGTCCGCGTCGCTCAAATCGTTTCGCACCACCTTCACATGCTCCAACGCCAGCTCCGCCTGCGCGCGCGGACCCGAATCCGCCCCCCTCGGGTGCAGTCTGCCCCACACCCGGGCGGCGGCCTTCGGGACAACAGCGAAGGCCGCCGTCAGGAAGGAAAATCGTTTTGCAAAGGCCGAAGACCATCGCCGGCCCACCATTTTCGGGGCCGCCTGTTCGCGCCGCTTCGCATCCGCCCGACCATTCTCATTAGCCTCATTCTTCCCATTCTTCCCATCCGCCGCATGCACCTTGTCTTCCGCCGCCACCGCCGCCACCGCCGCCGCCGGAACTTCCGCCCCCCCAAACAACGACGACTGCGCCACCGCCCCGGAGTGCTCCGCTGGAGGCGTCCCCGCCGCTGCCCGCGCCGCCGGTCCGAACTTCGGAATCTTGTTGACGTAACGCAGCGTGTAGGCCCCCTTCCTGTCCCTGGCCCGGTCCAACGCGTGGCCCATCGTCAACAAAGTGATCAGGCGCTTTTTCATTCCAGTGATTTGAGGGCGTTGGCCACCACTCGCTTTTCCTGGGAGTGCATGTCCGCGTACCGCGCGGGACTCCAAATTTCAAAATAATCCAGCATTCCGGCAAAGACCGCCTCGCCGGTAATCCCCACTGCCTCGGCCATTTCCGCCGGGATGACGATTCGCTTGGCACTGTCCAAGTCCACCTTGATGGAGTGGTTGCCAATGTGCCGTTTCACCGAGGTCTTGTCCGCGGGCGGCATGTTCTCAATTTTCTCCCGCAGCTTTTCCATCTGGTCCGGCGGCAACACCCGCAGGCAGGGTCCGCTTTCGTGCTGCGGCCATACGATCATTATCAGCTCCACCGGTTTGGCCGTCCGCCAGGCCAGCGGCATCTGCACCCTCCGGTTCGCATCCACCGTGTATCGGTAGAGCGACTGGTAGGTCACTTTCTGTGCGGCGGAAGCCGGCATAACACGTCTTGCAACTTCAAGTTGACTTCACGAACCCAATTGGATAAAACCCAATAAACCACATTTCCACCCGACTTTCAACATCTATTACCAAATTCTCCCATATTTCCCCGCCGGCGTCAATAATTTTTGAGGAAAATTTGAGGAAACTTATCCACATTTTATTAACAGCCTGTTAACATGCCCCCGATGCAGTCTGAATTGCGCACCGCGGACTTCGATTTCGACATACCGTCCGCTCTGGTCGCGGCCCGGCCCGCCGCCGTCCGCGACCAATCGCGCCTCCTGGTCGCCCGCCGCGATTCCCATTCCATCGAGCACTGTCAGTTCCAGTCCCTCCCGGAATTCCTCCACCCCGGCGATGTCCTGGTCCTGAACGATTCCCGCGTCATCCCCGCCCGCCTTCGCGGACTCAACCTCCAGACCGGCGGCAGCTTTGAAATCCTCCTGCTGGAGGAATTTGAGACTAATCTCTGGTGGGCCATGCTCCGACCGGGCCGCCGCGCCCGCCTTGGCACTCGCATCGTCCTTCTCGATCCCGCCCGCAACCCGGCCGGCATAGCCGCCACCGTCGAGGAAATCAACGCCGCCGGCCACCGCCTCCTGCGGTTCTCGAATGTCGGCAACATTCTTAGTGAGTTGAATGTCCTCGGCGAAGTCCCCCTCCCCCCTTACATCACCCGAGAGGCCCCGGAGCCGGAGGACCGCGAACGGTATCAAACCGTCTATGCCCGCTCCCCTGGCAGCGTGGCGGCGCCCACAGCGGGCCTCCATTTCACGGCCGGCCTCCTCGAAAAAATCCGCGCGGGCGGAGTCAAGGTATGTTTCGTCACCCTCCATGTGGGAGCGGGAACTTTTGCTCCGGTCAAGGCGGAATTCGTGGCCCAACACCGGATGCACCGGGAGCGGTTTGAAATCACCCCCGAAACTGCGCGCGCCATCGTGGAAGCCAGGGCTGCCGGAGGGCGCGTCATCGCGGCGGGCACAACCACGGTGCGCGTCCTCGAAAGCGTCGCCGCGGCCCATTCCGGGCACATCGTTCCGGAGCGCGGCTCGACCGACATTTTCATCTACCCTCCCTATGAATTTAAGGTGGTGGACTCCCTCCTCACCAATTTTCACCTCACCCGCTCCACCCTTCTCATGCTCGTGTGCGCCTTTGCCGCTCCCTGCGGAACGGGCGGACGGGAGCTTGTTTTCCGGGCCTATTGCGAGGCCGTCGAGAGGCGCTATCGCTTCTTCAGCTACGGCGACGCCATGCTGCTGGTCTGAAATCAAACCCAGCGCTTGGCAGGGCGACGCTCCTTCGGAGCCTCATTTTTGGCCGTCTCAAAGCTGCGGCTCTATCTAAAAAGCTCTAAATGTGGGTCCAAAAGCTACCTAAATAACTGATACAACACGCTTTAAAACATAAACAAAAAAACATCATTTTCCAATTAATAATTCCAGCTTATATCCTAATATGGCGTCAGTATGGCACTGGACATCAGGCCGCAGGGCGGAGTGACGATGGCGGCGGTTCGCGGCAATCCCGGACCGCGGCCCCGCCGTCGCTGCCGGGGGCCTTGGCGGCACGAACCGGTGCGGCCAAGTTGCGTATGGGGGGCCTTGCGTCCCATGCGTCCTTTTGGTCCCTTCCAGGCGGTTCTACGGAAGGTCAATCAAGGCAAATCGTGCCAATTCAAGCCTAATCAAGGTGGATAAAGCTCAAGAAATGACTTTTCTCCGTATGATATGGAAAGGAATGCCAAACAACGGCTGGTTCCCCACATCTGCCGCAACCTCTCTGCGGACAGGCCCGCTGGGGCCGCCCAAAGGAAGACCCCGCCGGCCCGCTCACGCTTCGGGGCGTCTGCCGCCCGTGCGCCCTCAAGGCCAAGAGCCTTGGAGCGCGCAACGGAAGTTCCCCTTCGAGCCGAACGAGGCCCTCTGGCCCAATTTGAGGGATTTTGGCCCGACATTTTTTTGCATTTCCTGTGTTCTGTTTGCTTGTGTTGCGCAAGGCCGAAGCGTAAGATGCAGCCCATGAAGACATCAATGAGGTACTCTTTCATCCTGTGCGCCTTGACCGCCGCACTGAGCCTGCTCCCACTTCTGGTTGGCGCGGCCCCCTTCACCAACGGGAGTTTTGAGGTCATTACCGGGCATTCAGCCATCCCATCAGGCAGCGGCGTTGCCATCTACCCCACCAATACCTGGCTGACCGGATGGACGGTGGGCGGAACCGGAGACGGTGATGTTGAGGTGTACAATGGCACGGCTGACAGCAAGTCACCGTATGACGGCAGTCAATTTGTCGCGTTCGATCAAGGCGACACCCCGGTTGGTGGAACCTTGTCTCAAACCTTCGACACGACGGTGGGAACCTCCTATACGGTAAGCTTCGCTGTGGGCCAGAATAATAGTTCGGGAACCATGAGCCTGACGGCAACAGTGGCAGCGCTTAATGGTTCGGTCATCGGGAGCAATTATTGCGTTGCTACCGCGGGAGCATGGTCCACGTTTCAATTGTCCTTTACCGCAGTATCAACGAATTCGACGCTGATGTTTAAGGACACCTCCCTCAACACTGTGGCCGTGGACGTGTTTTTGGACGGCGTAATCTTGACGGCGACCGGCAGCGGCCTCACGCACCCCTTCACGAATGGCAATTTTAATATTATCAACAACCACGCGGCCATTCCAACCAACAGCGGTTCGTACATCACTCCCGGCCAAACTTGGCTGACCGGTTGGACCGTGGGCGGGCCGTCGAATGTTCAGGTCGCTGTATGCAACGGCACTCAGACAAGCCTGACCCCGCCTGACGAGGTGGGATGGGTAATTTTCAACGACGGGGATTCTCCAGTCGGCGCCACTTTGTCGCAAGCCTTCGACACGACGGTGGGAATATCCTATACTGTAGGCTTCTACGTGGGCCAGAGGAATTCGGGAACCATGAGCGTGACGGCGACAGTGGCGGCGCTGAACGGTTCGCTCCTCGCGAGCAATTATTGCGCTGGCACCGACGGTGTGTGGACTTTGTTCCAAATGACCTTTACCGCGGTGTCAACGAATTCGACGCTGATGTTTAAGGACACCTCCCTCGACACAATGGACGTGGATGTGGCGTTGGACGATGTGACGGTGACAGCAAACGGCCAGGGCGGCTCGGTCCAATTCACCGCCAGCCCAACCAACGGCACTGTCCCGCTCAATGTCAGTTTCGCCTCGCCAAGCGCCGACAGCCTGGGCAATTCCATCACCAGTTGGAATTGGGCCTTTGGCGACGGCGCAACCAGCACGGCGCAGAATCCATCGCACACGTACACCGTTTCCAGCAATTACTCCCCCACCCTCAATGTCACCAACTCCTATGGGTACCCGATTTCCGCAACAGGGCCGGCAATCGCGGTGTACTTGACGAACTCAGGCTCAAACGTCTTTACGGTCCTGCATACTTTTAGCGGCACCGATGGATCCGATCCGGAAGGCGCTTTGGTCACCTCGGGCAACATGCTTTATGGAACTACTGTGGGCTATTACTATTATTTAGACGAGTATTATTATGACTATGGCACCGTGTTTTCTCTCAGCACCAGTGGCGCGAATTTTACAAACCTGTTTTCCAATACCCAGAATCAATACGGCGGATACTATTTGTACGCCGGAGTGACCGTGTCGGGCAACACGCTCTTTGGGACGTCCCTGGAAGGCGGCGTTGACGGAGAGGGTTCGGTCTTCGCACTCAACACGGACGGCTCCAGCTACAGGACCCTGCACAGCTTCACCTACAACCCCGACGGAGCTTTGCCTTATGACAGTTTGATATTGGCGGGGAACACCCTTTATGGCACGACCTACGAGGGCGGTGTTCACGGCTATGGCACGGTATTCGCGCTCGGCACCAACGGAGGGGCCACCACGATTTTACACAGCTTTTCCTACTCCGTTGACGGCGCATATCCGTACGCCGGTTTAGTCCTGGCGGGAGACACCCTTTATGGGACAACCTACGAGGGCGGCAGTGGGTCCTCCTATGGCACGGTGTTCTCCGTCACCACCAATGGCGCCAATTTTACGGTGTTGCATCGTTTTTCTTACTCCGTCGACGGGGCGTATCCGTATTCCACATTGGTCGTATCAGGCGGCACTCTCTATGGTACGGCTGAGGAGGGTGGCATCAACGGCGAAGGCGTCATTTTCTCCCTCAATACCAATGGCTCCGGTTTCACCAACCTGCATAGTTTTAGCTACTCAAGCGATGGAGAATATCCGGTGGGCGGGGTGATTTTAGCCGGCAACACACTCTATGGGGCCGCCGAATATGGCGGCACTCACGGCTATGGCACCATATTCGCCCTCAATACCGATGGCACCGGTTTTACTAATTTGCATAGTTTTAGCTTCGGAACCGACGGCGGATACCCGATCGGCGGATTGGTCTTTTCGGGCAACACCCTTTATGGAACCGCCGAGGAAGGCGGCACCAACAGCTACGGCACGGTGTTCTCACTGACGGTCGGCAATGTCGTCGTCGGCCCGCCGCCGGGCAACCTTCAATTCGGCGCCAACCCGACTACCGGCATCGCGCCGCTGGCGGTGAATTTCGCCTCGCCGAATGTTGACAGCCAAACCAATGCCATCCTCAGTTGGAGCTGGGCCTTTGGCGACGGCTCATCCGACATCACACAGAATCCATCGCACATCTACACCAACGCCGGCACTTACACTCCCTCCCTTCAGTGCTCTAATGCCCTTGGTGCCATCATTTCCGCCTCCGGGCCGACCATCGTGGTTTCCCCGCCCGCCCCCACCCTCGCTTTCACCGCCAGTCCGACGGCGGGTGTGGCGCCGCTGACGGTCACGTTCAGCTCGCCGTCCGCTGACAACGAAGGCAATGGCATCGCCACTTGGAGCTGGACTTACGGCGACGGTTCCACGACCAATGCGCAGACCTCCTCGCACATCTACCCGGGTTCCGGCACTTTCTTCCCCACCCTCATCGCCACCAACACGAACGGCACCCAGATAATCGCCTCCGGGCCGGTTATCTCGGTATATCCGCCCATTATTGCGTTCACCGCCACGCCTGCCGCCGGCTCGGTCCCGCTCACCGTCAATTTCATTTCCGCGAGTGCCGACCTGGCCGGCAACGACCTTGGCAGTTGGAAATGGAACTTTGGCGACGGCTACACCAGCACCGCGCAAAGTCCTTCCCACACCTACACCAACGCCGGCTCTTTTTCCCCCACTCTCATCGCCACCAACAGCGCCGGCAGCATGGTCACCGGCTTCGGCCCCGCCTCCATAACTGCCACCAACATCATCGCCTCCCTGGGCCTCGTTCAGAACGGCGGTTTTGAAACGGGGGACTTGACCGGATGGACCTTCTCGGGCACCTCCGTCAACAGCATCAATATGTTCGTTGACAACGGTTCCGAGTCCCTAATCAGCCCCCGCTCCGGCCAATACCTGGCGGCATTGGGGTCGCAGAACTCCCTCAGCTACCTTTCCCAAACGCTCGCCACCACCCCCGGCGCGTCTTATCTCCTTTCCTTGTGGCTGAACAGCCCCGATGGCGACACTCCCAATCAGTTCCTCGTCTCCTGGAACGGAACCAACCTGTTTAATCAAATAAACATGCCCGCCATTAATGGATGGACCAACCTCCAATATTCGGTCTCGGCGACCAGAACGAGCACGGTCTTGCAAATCGGCTCCCAGGACGACCAGTCCTATTTCGGACTGGACGACGTCAGCGTTTGGCCGACGCAGCCCGGTATCGGCAGCCTCAAAATATCCGGTTCCAGCCTCGTCCTCAATGGACTTAACGGCCTGTCGGGCGGGACCTATTATGTCTTGACGGGCACGAACCTGCTCCAGCCGTTGAGCAAATGGACCCCCGTTGCGACCAATGTCCTGAGCAGCAACGGAAATTTCACCGTCACCATCAACAAGCCCGTCACTTTGGGCGAGAGCCAGCGGTATTATATTATCAAATACCAATAACCAATTTATCGGGCGCAGGACCCAGCCGCCGGGTTCCATCATTCCAGGCCGCCAGGCCGGATTGTCTTCTTCCCGGCCGTTCGGTGTGCTTGCGTTGCGCAACATCAAACCATAACATGCAGCCAATGAAAACTGCCCGTCAATATCTGCTCCTTCTCCCAGTGCTCATCTCCGGTCTCGCCTTGCTCCCGGCGGGCCGGGTCCGGGCACAAACCTTCTCGACCCTGCATAGTTTCTCGGCAACGGATCCCCTTTTCAACACCAACAGCGACGGGGCCGTCCCCACGAATCGTTTGATAATATCGGGCGGCACACTCTACGGGACCACGAGCGCGGGCGGCTCCAAAAGCAACGGCACCGTCTTCTCCATCGGCGCCAATGGTGCCGGATTCAAGACCATTTACACCTTTACGGGCGGCAGCGACGGCTCTGTTCCCGCTCCCGCCCCGCTCGTTTTGTTGGGAAGCAACCTGTACGGGACCACTGTCAACGGAGGGAGCGTCGGCGGCGGCACCATCTTTTCGGTCAATACCAATGGCTCGAATTTTACAACCATTTATAATTTTACCGGCAACGGCTCCGGCATCGCCCCGACCGGCGGATTGATTTTGGCCGGCAACACCTTTTTTGGAACTACCTCGCAGGGTGGCGGAGGCGGAGGCGGCACCATCTACTCTGTCTTCACCAACGGCACCTCATTTAAGGTCCTCTCGACTTTTACCAACTCCGGCAGCAACGGATACAATCCAAATGCAGGTCTGGTGTTATCGGGCGCCACGCTTTACGGGGTGGCGCAGGCAGGCCCGACGGCGCAGAGCCCGGTCAACGGCGGCACCGTCTTCGCCCTCCTCACCAATGGCGCCGGATTCAAGGTCCTGCACACTTTTGCCCAGCCCAACAGCGGCACCAACACGGACGGCGTTTCTCCCCAGTCCAGCCTGTTCCTCTCGGGCGGCACTCTTTATGGCACCACCTATCAAGGCGGCACCAACGGCTTTGGCAACATCTTCGCCATCAATACCGACGGCTCGAATTTCAGGATCCTTTATAGTTTCCAAAATGCCGCCGACGCCTCGGGCCCGTATGCCGGCGTCATCCTGTCGGGCGGCACAATATACGGGACGGCCGCCCTCGGCGGCAATGCTGGCAGCGGCTCGGCCTTCGCCCTCAACTCCGATGGCACCGGCTTTACGCTCCTCCATGATTTCAGCGGAGGCACGGATGGAGGCGGTCCGTTTGGAGGCTTGGCACTGTCCGGCAACAGCCTGTACGGAACCGCTGACGCCGGCGGCGCCCTTTCGACCAACGGCACGGTGTTTGTCTTGAGCGCCCCGTTCGTCCAATTCACGGCCAGTCCGAACTTCGGCGTGACCCCGGTGACGGTCAATTTCACCGCGCCGGCCGCGGATAACTACGGCAACACCATCACAAGCTGGACTTGGAATTTTGGGGATGGCAGCGCACCCGGCGCCGGCCAGAATCCCTCCCACATTTACACCAACGCCGGAACTTTCTCGCCCACCATCCAGGTCGTCAACAATAACGGGCTCCTGATTTCAGGGGCCGGGCCGTCCATCGTAACGTACGCCCCAACCACCATCGGCTTCACCGCCAGCCCCATCAACGGCACCGCCCCGCTCACGGTCAATTTCGTCTCGCCCGCCGTTGACAGCGCCACCAATGCCATCACAAGTTGGAACTGGAATTTTGGCGACGGCACAACCGGCACCGGCCAGAATCCCTCCCACACTTACAACGGCGCCGGCCAATTCTCTCCCATCCTCAATGCAACCAACATCAACGGCGTCCCGGTTTTCCCTTCCGGGCAGTCCGCCACCATCGAGGTATTCGGCGCCACCGTCGAGTTCACCGCCAGCCCAACCAACGGCGCGGTCCCGCTCACCGTCAATTTCAGCTCGCCGGCCGTTGACAACGAAGGCCATGCGATCATCAGTTGGGCTTGGGACTTTAATGACGGCTCAACCGGCACCGGCCGGAATCCGACGCACATCTACACCAGCGCCGGCACTTTTGCCCCCACCTTCACCGCGACCAACAGCCTGGGCGCCTCGATTTCCGGCTTCAGCGCCGCCTCCATAACCGCCACCAATTTGCCGATGTCTTCGGGCCTGGTTCTGAATGGCGGTTTTGCGACGGGAGACTTCACCGGCTGGACTCTTACCAGATCCCCTGCCAACGCCTTGAATATATTTGTTGACGACGGCACTCAAACCGGAATCACGCCTTTCTTCGGCAATTCCGTGGCTGTTTTGGGTTCGTTCGGTTCGCTCAGTTACCTCTCCCAAACCCTGCCCACCACCGCCGGGGCGCCCTATTTGATCTCGCTCTGGCTCGACAGCCCTGACGGCCTGACTCCCAATCAATTTCTGGTGTCATGGAATGGAACCAACCTCTTCAATCAAACAAACATTCCCGCCATCGGATGGACCAACCTCCAGTTCCTCGTCACGGCGACCGGACCGGCCACGACGCTGCAATTGGGATTCCGGGATGACCCGACCTATCTTGGTCTGGATGGCGTGACAGTCGTCCAGCCCGCCATCAGCGGCGTCAATTCGTCCGGCACGAACCTGATTTTCAACGGAGTCAACGGGCTGTCCGGCCTGACCAATTACCTGCTTATGGGAACGAACATCCTCGAACCATTAACCAATTGGACGCGCGTCGCGACTAATGTTGTGGGCACAAACGGGAACTTCACCAACACGATCATCAAGCCGGTGATTCCGGGAGCGGGCCAGCGCTACTACATTATCCAGTTTCACCAATAAGCCAGGGTTATTGGTTTGTTGACAGTGTAACCCCCAGCCGGTAGAAGGCGGCCTTCCCTCCCGCGGGCGGGCCGACGGTGAAATAACCGCTGCCATCGTTGGTGTTCTGAGCGGCCGTGTTGGTCAGCGTCACCCACACGGGACTCACCAGGTTGGTGGCGGTGAGAAGTTGATAAATGCGCCCGCCCATGAAAGGCGCAAAGCCGACGGTCACATTGGTCGGTCCGGGTGTTACCATAAATTGCAGTTCCAGCGAACGATCCAGCGGGTCGGTGCCCAAAACGTACTTGGCGAAATTGGAATAGCCGTCCCCGCTGGCGTCATTTGTCCCGCTGACGGACCCGCTCACGCTGTTGGTGAAATAGAAACTGGACCACCACGCCGGCACCGTTCCGTTGGTCGGAGCGTCCTGGGTCAACTCGTAAGACCAGCGCGCGCCATTGGCCACCACGCTGGTCGTCGGGTCGCCGGAGTTGTTGAGGATGATGAGATTGCCCGTATAACCGTTGGTAGCAAAGAACAGTCCCCTGGTCAGCGTCTGCCAACTGCCGCCATTGACCGCCTGGTTGATATTTGTTGACACCAAGTTGGTCGCGCCGGTGGCGGACATCGGGGTGTTGCTCGAGAAGCCGGCATTCCCCGTCGCGGGCATGGGATACCAGACAGACACATCGTAAAGGCCCGGCACCGGGATGTTCGGCGTGTAGGTGGCGGAGGCTGTCGGTGCCCCGCCGACACCCCGCACGGAATCATACAGGTAAGTGTTGGTATAGCTGAAAATGCCGTTGCCAAGCCCGCTGGGAGACCACCCGGGACCCGTAAAAGCGGCGTCCGTCGTTTGCATGAGCACGGTCGAAGTCGTGGAGAATGTGCCGTTCGTCGTATTGGTCACGGCGGCGGCCCCTACTGTATATGTGACAATAGTCCCATTGGTGGTGTACGATCCGGAAACCGCGGGAACTATGGAAATGGCTTCAAAATAGTAGTTGGTGTCCGGCACCAGCCCTGTCAAGAGAACGACGTGATAGTTGGTGGAAACCGGGTTCAGCCAGGAATAATTGGTCGTAAAATTGGAGCCGGAAGCGGTAATGCCGTAAAAGACCTGGGAACTGGAATTGGACGGCGAACTCCAAGTGACGAAGACCCCACTGACACCCGCGGAGACGGCCAGGTTGTCGAACGGCTCCGGCGCATTGGTGATTGTGGTGACGGCGCTGGCGACGTTGTCGGCATAAGCGGTGTCATCCAGACTGTCGCCCACAATGGCGGTATTCGTTGCCTCGCCGGCCGAACTTGCCAGAGCCAGAATGCTCAACGTATCCGTCTGGCCGTTGGTCATGGTGCCGATATTGAAAATGACCGTGTTTTGGCTGGCGGTGTAAGTGACGCCCAGCGGCACGGTGGCGCCCTCAAAGACGACGTTGGGAGGCAGCGTGTTGGTGACTGCGACCGCGAGGGCCGAAGGCGGACCATTATTGATGACACTGAGAGTGTAAGTCACGTTTTGCCCGATGAAGACCGTGGACGGCGAACCGGTCATCCCCAGCGCAACATCCGGGGCGATGACCGTGGTTACCACCTGGGCCGTGCCATTCAAATTGGTATTCGGCTGGCTGTCATAAATCACCGCGGTGTCGGTGGCGTTGCCCAGTGCTGTGGCGGCCGCAGTGACGGTCATGACCGCCCTTTGCCCGTTGGTCATGGTGCCAATTTGGAAGACGACTTCGTTTTGGGAGTGGGTGAACGTTATTCCCAGTGCCGCGAATGCAGTAACGTAAGAAAGGTTCGCAGGCAGGGTATTGGAGACCACCACGCTCCTGGCAATAACCGGCCCCAGGTTGGTCACGGTCATCACATAGACCACCTGCTGTCCAACGGTGATGGAGGAGGGCGTGCCGATCATTCCCACGGCCACATCCGGAGCCAGGACCGCGATCACCACCTGGGCGGTGTTGTTGACAAGGTTGGGATTGACCTCGTTGTCATAAACCACGGCAACGTTGGTCGCGTTGCCAAGGCCGGTGGCTGTCGCTGTGACAGACATGGTCGCAGTCTGGCCCGCGGACATCGTGCCAAGACTGGCGATGATGTCCGTTGCGCCGGAAACGACTGGATCGGGACTGGTGGTGTAAGAGCCGGCGGACACCGAAGCCGCCGTGAACAGGAAATTGGTGGGCAGGATGTTGGTCACTAGGACACTGTGCCCGTTGACGGGCCCCCAGTTGGTGACAATCAGAGTGTAAGTTACCGAGGCTCCCACGGGGACATAGTTCGTCGAGCCGGTCATGCCGACCACCATCTCGGCGGACAGCACCGGAGTTACCGCCACGGCGGAGTTGTTCGCCAGATTGGGGTCCAGAACGCTGTCATAAACAGAGGCGACATTGGTGGCGTGGCCGAGGGACAAAGCCGTGGCCGTGATAATCACCTCGGTGCTCGCGCCAACCGCCAGCGGCTCGGAGAAGAAGGCGTTTATATCGGTCTGGCCGGAAGTGACCGGGTCGGAATAGTTGGTGCTGGTTCCTTTTCGCACGTTCACGCCGGCCAAGTGAAGACTGGGCGGCAGCGCATTGGTGACAACAATACCCCGCGCAATGACGGGTCCCAAGTTGGTCACGAAGAGGGTATAAGTGACCGTGTCCCCCACAGCGACGAAGGCGGGCGAGCTGGTCATTCCGATCGCCATGTCAGGCGGCAGAACCGGTGTCGCCACTTGCGCGGTGTTGTTTGCCGGATTGAGATCCACCGCGACGTCACCCACCACCGCCACATTGGGCGTCCTGGCGATGGACAGAGCCGTGGCCGTGAGGATCACCTCCGTGCGCTCGCCAACCGCCAGCGGCTCGAAGAAGACGATGCTTATGTCGGTTTGGCCGCTGACAACCAAGTCTGAACCAGTCGTGTAAGTTCCCTTTCTCACGGTCGCACTGGCAAACTGAAGGCTGGGTGGCAGCGCATTGTTAATCGCCACGCCAAAGGCGGGAACCGGTCCCAGGTTGGTTACGAACAGCGTGTAAGTCACCGTGTCCCCCACAGCCATGATGGCGGGAGTGCCGGTCATGCCAATCGCCAAGTCCGGCGTCACAATTGGAACCGTTGCTGTAGAGCTGATATTGGTGGAATTGGTATTGATTTGCCCAAGCACGATGGAAGAGCAGATGGCGGAGGCGGGGCCTGCGGAGGCGAAATTAGTGGGCGCGTAGTTCGTCAGGCTCACCGTCACCGTCTGCCCGTTGGTCATCTGGCCGATGTTGATCGTGACGCTGTTTTGGCTGATATTCGTGGAGTAAGTGTAGCCGGCCGCGTTGACTCCCGCCACGGCGAGATTTGTCGAAAACACGTTGGAAATGAGCACGCCCGTGGCCGGAACCGGCCCCTGATTGGTCACCGTCACCGTATAAACAACGTCCGGCGCCCCGTAACCAATCTGGATGGGCGAACTGGTGATGGACAGCGACAAATTAGCCCCGGAGATGACTGTCACCATGTTGGTCGCGTTGTTGTTGGTCAGGATATCAGCGACTCCCGTGCCCGGCGTGATCATGGCAGAGTTGGTGGCATAGCCAATCCCCACGGCGGTCGTTTCAACCAGAATCGTGGCGGATCCCCTGACGGGCAGTTTGCCCACCGGCCAGACCAGCGTGTTGCCGTGCAGCACATAGTTGCCCCTGACGATCACGTTGTTGGTATTGGTCGGAAACGCGATGATTACCGACACGTTGGTCGGAAAAACATTGGTCACGTAGGCCGCCGAGACCGCGCTTGGCCCGTTGTTGCTCACGGTCAGGAGGTAATCCAACAGCGATCCGATCTGAAGCAAATTGGTCTGAGGCAGCGCATAATTGGTCGGATTTACCGCTACCGAGCTGATGGACACGTCTGCCAAACCCGAGAGCGTGACCGGCGCCATCATCACATCGAGGCTGTTGCTCGGGCTGTTGGGATTGGACGAATTATTCGTCGAGTTATCCGCCCACACCGGATAGAAAGTCCCACCGTAAAAGGCCAGCCCGGTATAATCGCCAAAATCTGTCGGGCTGCCGGCCGGGGACGCGACATAGCCGGTGGTCGAATCCTTGGTGACTTTCACATTGGGCTGGAAAGTCACTCCGCCATTCAGGCTCACTGTGGCGTAAATCATCGCAGCCTGATTGGTGGTAGGGCCAGGGCCCGATGCAAAATTCGTAGAGTAATTGGTGGTGAAGTTCGTGGGAGGCACGTCAGTCGGGTCGTTAGTCAGGACGGTTGTTACCACGGTAGCAATCTGGATTGTTCCGGTATCATTGCGGCAATCGTACCAACTCAGGGCCAAGGCGCCGCTGGTTTGGTCCACCGCCATCCGCGGCAAGAACTTGCTGTTCTGGCCTCCATCATCATTGACCTCCACTTGGGTACTCCAGATCGCCCCGCTGTCGGTCGAAGAAGTCAGGAAAATATCCGTGTCGCTGGTATCGCCGGACCCCTGGCCCACGCAGACGAGATAGACCCGGCCGTACTGCTCGCTGGCCGGATTGATATCCCAAGCCAGTCCCACCGCGGCGTTAATGCCCTGGCCATCCGGTGACGCCGGAATGATCGTGTTGCCGCCAATGGCATTCGCCGCCGCCAAGACCGGGCTGGCAAAAGCGGCCCCCAGACCGTTCGCGTTCACGCTTACAAAACAGTTGGCCGTGCCGGGAGAGTTGAAGAGATTCTGATACGCCACCATCACCTGCCCCTGCGGGCCGACGGCGATGTCCCCAAAGCCGCAGTCATTGGT
>Ga0182030_10002004_pt1 | contig 42989 bp, 38 predicted proteins | sample 812S3MmetaG_FD_121299 | JGI IMG/M metagenome (GOLD analysis project Ga0182030, IMG submission 121299) | Permafrost microbial communities from Stordalen Mire, Sweden - 812S3M metaG (Illumina Assembly) | ecosystem: Environmental > Terrestrial > Soil > Wetlands > Permafrost | place: Sweden... | reverse complement strand
ATCGGCGCCAAGCTGGGCTTCATCTATCTGCGCGGCGAGTACCGCTATCTGCTGGAGATCATGGAGAAGGCCGTCGCCGACGCCTACGCCAAGGGCTTTCTGGGCAAGAACATCTTCGGCTCGGAAACTGAATTCCAGATCATCACGCAGACCGGCGCGGGCGCATACGAAGTGGGCGAAGAGTCGGCGCTGATGGAGTCGCTCGAAGGCAAGCGGGGCGTGCCGCGGATCAAGCCGCCGTTCCCGGCGGTTGTGGGCCTCTATGGCGGACCGACAGTGATCAACAACGCCGAGACCATCGCCTCGGTGCCGCACGTGATCGAGATGGGCGGCACAGCCTTTGCCGAGGTTGGTTCACCGCGCAACGGCGGGACGCGCCTGTTTGGTTTGAGCGGGCACGTTGCGCGCCCCGGCGTCTACGAACTGCCGATGGGCTACAACCTGAAGAAGATGATCTACGAAGTCGGCGGCGGCATTCGCGGCGGGCGCGGGCTGAAGGCCGTCGTGCCGGGCGGATCGTCGACGCCGGTTCTGCTGCCGGACGAAATCGACATCGGCATGGACTTCGACCAGGTGGGCAAGGCGGGCTCGATGCTCGGCTCGGGCGGCGTGGTGGTGATCGACGATCAGACCTGCATTGTGGAGTTCGCGCTGCGGACCATCAGCTTCTATCAGCACGAAAGCTGCGGCTGGTGCATTCCCTGCCGCGAAGGCACCGACTGGCTGAAAAAATCGCTGACGCGCTTTCATGCCGGATTCGGCGAGGCGAAAGACATCGACAACATTCAGTATCTGGCCGAAAACATGCTGGGCAGGACATTTTGCCCGCTGGGCGATGCGGCGGCGATGCCCACGCTGGGATTCGTGAAGAAGTTTCGCAAGGAGTTCGAGGAGCATTTGAACGGCAAGCCCTGCCAGTTTGCCAAACACGTGGAAGTGGCCGTGGTGTGAGTATGAACATACGGAATCTTCAGGCGTAAGCATGAATGCACGAGAAGCTATTCGGAAGATCGAAGAAGATGGCTGGTATTTTCACTCGCAAAAGGGCAGTCACGCGCAGTACAAGCACCCGGTGAAGCCGGGCCGGGTGACGGTTCCGATGCACGGCGGTAAGGATCTGTCAAAGTCCGACGTTCAAAGTATCCTCAAACAAGCGGGGTTGAAATGACGAAACGCTATCTGGTCGTTTACGCAAAGTGCAAGGGCAGCAATTTCTCTGGCCACGCTCCCGATGTGCCCGGTTGTGTCTCAGTCGGGGACACACTCGATGAAATGAACACCATGATGCGCGAGGCTCTCGAATTTCACTTGGAAGGGATTCTGGAGGATGGCAATACGATTCCGGAACCTACGACGATGAGCATCGATCTCAAAGCTGAAGATTTTGAAGATGTCGACTACTTCTTGGTTCGGCAACTTGAAGTGACAGTTCCAGTTCGCAAGCAAACCGGCGAAACCGTTCGCGCCGCATAGGAAAAAATGGCAGACGTAAACTTCATTGTCGATGGAAAGCAACTGACGGCTCCCGCGGGGACGCTGCTGATCGACGCTTGCCGCAAGGCGGGCATCGAGATTCCGGCTTTCTGCTACTACCCCGGGCTGAGTTTGCAGGCCGCCTGCCGGATGTGCGTGGTGCGCCAGGAAAAGGTGGGCAAGCTGCAAACCGCCTGCACCACCGCGGTGGCCGAGGGGCAGGTGTTCACGACCGAGTCAGCCGAAATTGCGCAGGCGCGCAAGGCGACGATTGAACTCCTTTTGGGGAATCATCCGCTCGACTGCCCGGTGTGCGACGCCGGCGGCGAGTGCGAGTTGCAGGACATGACCTTCAAGTACGGCGCCGGCGAAAGCCTCTACGCCGAGGTCAAGCAGCATCGCGAAGAGCAGCAATGGTCGCCGGCCGTCTACTATGACCGCCCGCGCTGCATCCTCTGCTACCGCTGCATCCGCGTCTGCGGCGAGGGGATGGACGTGTGGTCGCTGGGCGTCGAGAACCGCGGCGTCCACTCGGTCATCGCGCCCAATAGCCTGAGCCCGGATGGAAAAGAAGCCCAGCTCGATTGCGAGCAGTGCGGCATGTGCATCGACATCTGCCCGGTGGGCGCGCTGACCTCGGGCAGCTATCGCTACAAGACCCGGCCGTGGGAGATGAACCACGTGGCGACCGTCTGCACGCATTGCGCCGACGGTTGCAAGGTGACGCTGGGCGTGCGGCAAGTGAACGACGGCTCTGAAATCGTTCGCGCCGACAATCGCGACAAAAGCGGAATCAACGGCGACTTTCTCTGCGCCAAGGGCCGCTTTGGCTTCGATTTTGTGGAGAGTTCCGACCGGCTGACGAAGCCGCTTGTGCGCAACAGCGAAGGCAAGCTGGTGGAGGCGACCTGGGAACACGCGCTGCGCGTGGCCGCCGGCAAGCTGAAGGAAGTGCGCGACACGAGAGGCGGCGCTGCCGGCAATCATTCAGCCATTGGGGTCATCGGCTCGAACCGCACCACCAACGAAGAGAACTACCTGCTGCAGAAGTTCGCCCGCACCGTTCTCGATACTAACCACATCGACCATGAGCGGACGGCGGACTACGCGGCCTTTGCGCAGGCGCTCACCGGCAGCCGCGGCAAGGCCGCCAGCCTGCGCGACGCGGCCACCGCACCGGCCATCCTGCTCATCGGCGGCAACCCTACCGAAGAGCATCCGCTGCTTGCCTGGAATCTGCGGACGAATGTGCGGCTGAATCGCGCGCGGCTCTATGTGGCCAACGCGAAAGCCATCAAGCTGGAGCGCCAGGCCAAAGCGACGCTGCGGCTGAGCGCGGACGGCTATCCGACCCTGGCCGCTTACCTGGGCGGCAGCGATGCCACGATCAAGGATGCAGCTTTCCGCGAGGCCGTGCTCGCAGAAGAGTCGCTGCTGGTGGTCTTCGGACCGGAGTTCAGCGGGGCGCAGATAGCGGAGTTGGTGGCCTGGGGATTGAAGCGCGGCCCGAATCCCGAATCTGTCCGCTTTGCGCTGCTGGGCGGCTACGCAAACTCGCGCGGCGCTGCGGATATGGGGCTTCTGCCGGAGCTGCTGCCGGGCTATGTTCCTGTGACGGCCGCGGACGCATTTGCCAGCGAGTATCCTGGCCTGCCTGCGAAGCCGGGCAAGACGCTGGCGGAGATGTTCGATGCCGCGGACAAGGGAGAGCTGGGCGCTCTGCTGGTGGTGGGCGCGGACCCGGTGGCAAAACTGGGCATAAGACCAGAGGCGCTGAAGAATACCTTTGTCGTTGTGCAGGAGATCTTCCTCACCGAGACGGCGGCGTTGGCCGATGTGGTGCTGCCGGGAGCCAGCCTTTATGAAAAGACCGGCACGGTGACCAACACATTCGGCGACGTGCAATTGGTCAAGAAGGCTGCGGATCGTGCGGGAGTCAAGCCGGATTTCGAGATTCTGGTGCGGCTGGCGGGGGCGATGGGCGTGGACGTGAAGACGCTGGTCCCCTTTGGCAAAGGTGGCGTCACGGCCGACCTGGGACAATCGCGCGGCGTGCAAGCCGGCGAGGCGGACCGGCACGCGGTGTGGCTCCAGGCCAATGGACTCGAACCGAAGCTGAGCCCCTTCGACCCGCTGGCTAGTCTCGACGAGATCGCCCGGCTGGTTCCGGGCTACAACGTGGACCGCGTGAATCTGTTGGGTGGCAACGATGTGCGAACCGAACCGGGCTTTGTGCCGGTAGCGGCGTTAACCATACAGGCGGCGATTCTTCCCGCTCACGATGGATTGTTTACCTCTGGAACGCTGGGCGAGCATAGCGCGGCACTGAGCGAACTAGCGCGGCATCAGGCGCGGGAGTTGGCGGAAACGGCAAGCAAGTAGCGGAACGCACCGGCCTTTTCGGAACCGCGAAAGGATGGCGCGCCCAGGGCGAAGGTGGGAGCAGGATGGAATCAATCGCGGCTGTTTTCACTTCACGCAGAAGGATAGTATTTTTGGGTAATTTCGGAATGAAAGCAGCAAGAAAAGAAGAAGAGGCTGAAAGCCAGTGACGATTTTAGAGTTTTTACTGTGGAGCCTTCTCAAGGTAGCCGTGGTGACGGTGGTGATGCTGCTGGGCGTCGCCTACACCGTGCTGCTGGAACGCAAACTGGTGGGACGCATCCAGAACCGCTGGGGGCCCAGCCGCGTGGGGCCGTTTGGGTTGTTGCAGCCGCTAGTGGACGGAGCCAAATCCTTTCTCAAAGAGGACATGATCCCCACGGCGGTTTACAGGCCACTTTACCTGCTGGCGCCCATCATCGCGCTGGGCTGCGCGCTGATTTCGATCGGCGTGATACCCTTCGGCGCGCCCGGCATCGGACCGGGACAGATGGATCTGTTTGAAGTGGCCAACGTGAATATCGGCGTGCTGGTGATCCTGGGCATCACCTCGGTGGGAGTCTACGGGATTGCGCTGGCGGGATGGTCGTCGAACAACAAGTATTCGCTGCTGGGCGCGCTGCGCTCCTCGGCGCAGATGATCAGCTACGCCTTGGCGCTGGGCCTCTCGCTGGTGGGCGTGGTGCTGCGCGCCGGATCGCTCAATCTGCGCGTGATCGTCGAACAGCAGGGCACCAAGGGAATGCTCACCTGGAACCTCTTCGGCGGATTCCAGTTTGTGGCCTTCTTCATCTACCTGACCGCGGCCTTCGCGGAGAGCAACCGCTCCCCGTTCGACCTTCCCGAGGCGGAAAGCGAGCTGACCGGCGGCTATCACACCGAGTACAGCTCGATGAAGTTCGCCATGTTCTTCATGGCCGAGTATGCCAACATGATCACGGTGGGATGCGTGGCCACGCTGATGTTTTTAGGCGGTTGGACCAGCCCGTTCGGCAATCTGATTCCCACGCCAAACAATCTTCTGCTCAATGCGCTGCTGCCGGTTTTCTGGTTTGTGCTCAAGGTTTTTTCGTTCCTGTTTCTTTATGTATGGGTGCGGGGAACTCTGCCGCGCTTTCGTTATGACCAGTTGATGAGTTTCGGATGGCGCTGGCTGATGCCGCTGGCCATGCTGAACATTGTGGCGACCAGCCTTTGGCTTGCGTATCGCTGATTTACAATCGGGAAGGATTTCCACTTTCCTTCTCCTCAACCCGCCGGCAGCGTTTCGCTTCGGCTGCTGTCAGCAAGCGATGGAATCATGCACCTGATCCTGTTTCTCGTGTTTGCCGGATTTTGCCTGGGTGGAGCGATCAACCTGCTCCTGCAGACCCATCCCATCAACAGCGCTCTTTCGCTGATCGTGGTGATGATCTCGCTGGCCGTGCTTTACCTGCTGCTGGGCGCGGAGTTTCTGGCCGCGGCGCAGGTGCTGGTTTACGCCGGCGCCATCATGGTGCTGTTCACCTTCGTGGTGATGCTGCTCAATGCCGGACGCGAGGAGCGCACGCTCGGCAGCAGCGCTGCGCGTGTGGTGGGCTTTCCCGCAGCGGTGGTCATCCTGGCCCTGATCTCGACCGTCATTCTGCACGCGCAAGGGATGGGCACGGCGTCGCTCAGCCAGGGCATGACCTCGACGGAAGAGCTGAGCGCGGTTCTGTTCACCCAACTGCTGCTGCCCTTTGAAGTCACCTCGGTGCTGATTTTGATCGCGATTCTGGGCGCGGTTGCCCTGGCCCGTCATGACGGCGGCAACGGAGCGGAAAGGACAGGCGAAAAGTGAGTTCGCTTCTTACGCAGGACGTTCCACTCTCCTGGTATCTGCTGCTGAGCGCGGCTCTGTTTTCGCTCGGCGTGGTCGGATTTCTCATCAAGCGCAACCTGATTACCGTCTTCATGTCCATTGAGCTGATGCTCAACGGCGTCAATCTTTCTTTCGTGACCTTCGCTCACCAGTGGCACGCGGTGAAGGGGCAGATTTTCGTCTTCTTCGTGATGATGGTGGCCGCGGCCGAGGCCGCCGTGGGATTGGCCATCATCATCGCCGTCTTCCGCGCCCGCGCAACCCTGGCCGTCGACCGCATCGACCTGATGAAACTATGAACGCACATCTCCATCTCTGGCTGATTCCGCTGCTGCCCTTTGCCGGGTTTCTCATCAACGGAATTCTGGGCCGCCGATTGCCGAAGAGCCTGGTGACCACGGTCGCGCTGGCGGCTCCGCTGGCCGCCTTTGGCGTGGTGCTCAACGTGGCGCTGGGCGTCTTCGGCGTCGGCGGAACTGCGACTTCCCTGCCCTGGGTGCAGACCTGCCCGCTCCCCTGGATCAGCGCCGGCACGCTGCATGTGAACTTCAGCTTCGCGCTCGACCAGCTTTCGCTCGTCATGCTGCTGGTGGTCACCGGCGTGGGCTTCCTGATTCACGTCTATTCGGTCGGCTACATGGCCCACGAAGAGGGCTACGCGCGCTACTTCAGCTACCTGAATCTGTTTCTGTTTTTCATGACGGTGCTGGTGCTGGCCGCGAACGCGCTGGTGATGTTCATCGGCTGGGAGGGCGTGGGCCTGGCGTCGTACCTGCTGATCGGCTTCTGGTTCCAGAAGAAGTCGGCCGCCGACGCGGGCAAAAAGGCTTTCATCGTCAACCGCATCGGCGACTTCGGCTTTCTGATCGGAATGTTTCTGCTGCTGGCCAACTTCGGCACGCTCACCTTCAGCGAAATCGCCTCCAGACTCAACGCCAATCCTGGCTGGCAGGGCGGCGTGCTCACCGTGATCGCACTCTGCCTGATGCTGGGCGCGGCGGGCAAGAGCGCGCAGTTGCCGCTCTACATCTGGCTGCCGGACGCGATGGAAGGCCCGACGCCGGTCTCCGCATTGATCCACGCGGCGACGATGGTGACCGCGGGCGTCTACATGGTCGCCCGGACGCATGTTCTCTTTGACCACGCGCCCTTTGCGCTGGGCGTGGTGGCCATCATCGGCGCGGCCACGGCGCTGTTTGCGGCGACCATGGCTCTCGTGCAGAATGACATCAAGCGCGTGCTGGCCTACTCGACCATCTCGCAGCTGGGCTACATGTTTCTGGGCTGCGGCGTGGCGGCATATTCCGCGGCCATCTTTCATCTGATGACCCACGCCTTCTTCAAGGCGCTGCTCTTCCTGGCAGCCGGCTCGGTGATCCACGCCATCGGCGGCGAGCAGGATATGCGCAAGATGGGCGGGCTGAGGAAGAAGCTGCCGATTACCTTCTGGACGATGACCGCGGCCGTCTTCGCCATCGCAGGATTTTTCCCTTTTGCCGGATTTTTCTCGAAGGACGCCATTCTTTACGCGGCATTTTTGCAGGGGACGGGCGGCAAGGCGCTGTGGTTTGTGGGCATCGTGACGGCTCTGCTGACCTCGTTCTACATGTTCCGTCTCTGGTACCTGACTTTTCTAGGAGAACCCCGCAGCCCGCAGGGCCATCCGCATGAGAGTCCCTGGTCGATGCTCGGCCCGCTGGTGATTCTTGCGGCGCTTTCGGTCTGCGGCGGCTGGATCGGCATCGAGCGATTTGCCGGCTTTCTGGCGCCTGCGGTCGGCGCGCGCGTGACGGAAGGCGGCAGCGCGAGCTTGGAAATCATCCTGAGCATCGTGGCCGTGCTGGTGGCACTGGAAGGCTGGATGATCGCCGACAAGTTTTACCGGCGCAAGCCGGAACGCCCGGCGCAGTGGGCGGCATTGATGCCGGGCGGCTACCGGCTGCTGTTCAACAAGTATTTTGTGGACGAGTTTTACGGCGCCGTGGTAGTCAAGCCGCTGCTCGGCTTCTCGAAGTTCTTCCTGGAGTGGGTTGTGGATGTGGGCATTCTGGGCGGCGCGGCATGGCTGATTGGCGGCACGGCCCTGCTCGGCGGCGCGATCCTGCAGCGCTGGCAATCGGGCAATCTGCGCTCCTATGCGGCGTGGCTGGCCGCCGGGGCCGCGGCCGTATTGCTTTTCCTGCTGGTGCCGTGGACGGCGGTGCTGGCCAACTTACCGGCAATTCACCTGGGCTTGGCGGGGCACTGAGAGAATGAACGAAATCAACCAATCGATTCTCACCTTGATCCTGCTGGCTCCGCTGGCCGGAGCGGTGCTGGTGGCTTTGGCGCCGGATCGCGCCAAGCTGCCCAACTGGATTGCGCTGCTCACAACGCTTGCCACCTTCGTCCTGACGCTGCACCTGCCGGCTCACTTCAACCTCGGCCAGAGCGGCTTTCAGTTTGAAGTCAACCGCCTGTGGGTTGAAAGTCCGAAGATCTTCTACCACGTGGGCGTGGACGGGCTGAGCATGTGGCTGGTGGTGCTGGTTGGTTTGCTGGCGCCCGTCGGCGTGGTCGCGAGCTGGAACGTGATCAAAGAGCGGCGCAAGCTCTTCTTCGCGCTCTTCCTGGTGCAGCAGACGGCCATGCTCGGCGTCTTTATCTCACTGGATTTGATGGTTTATTACGGTTTCTGGGAGCTGTCGCTGGTGCCCATGGCCATCCTCATCGCCATGTATGGCCGCAAGGACGGACCCAAGGCCGCGCTGAAGTTTTTCCTCTTCACTTTCATCCCCTCGGCGCCCTTGCTGGTGGCGATCCTTTGGCTTTACGCAAAGACCGGCAGTTTCGATTTTTCAACGCTTCAGCTCTGGGTTGCCAGCGGGGCGCTGCCCGCGGGCGCATTGACCTGGGTGGCGCTGGCGTTTCTTTTCGCCTTTGCCGTCAAGGTTCCGGTCTTCCCGCTGCATGGCTGGGTTGCGGACACCTTCAGTGAAGCGCCGGTTGCGCTGGCGATGGTGGTCGCGGGCAAGTTGGGACTCTATTCGATGCTGCGCTTCCACATCGGACTTTTCCCCGTGCAGGCGCGGGCCGTGGCTCCGGCGCTGGTGGCTCTGGCGGTCGTCGGCATTCTTTACGGGGCCTCGATGGCGCTGGTGCAGCGCGACTTCTGGCGGCTGATGGCCTTTGCAACCCTGAGCCTTTTGAGCTTCATAACGCTGGGGATTTACGGTCTCACGACAACCGGCTGGGACGGCGCAGTCTACCAGATGTTGAGCCATGGCGTCGTGGACGGCGCGCTGTTCCTGCTGCTGGGCTTTCTCTACGACCGTTACGCAACGAGCCAGATCAGCGCCTATGGCGGGCTGGCCGCAAGACTGCCGCGCACAGCCACCTTCTTCGTCATCGCCGCCCTGGCCATGATCGGACTGCCGATGCTCAACGGCTTTGTCGGCGAGTTCATGATTCTATCGAGCAGCTTTGCAGGCGTCAGCCGCGGCTGGACGATTGCCGCCACACTGGGGGTGGTGCTGGGCGCGAGCTATATGCTTTGGCTGGTGCAGCGGCTCTTCTTCGGGCCTGAGAGCGCGATGGCCGCTTCCAAGCCGCCCGAAGATCTGCACGTTGGGCAACTGGCGGTTCTCTGGCCTCTGGCCGCGATGATGCTGGTCATGGGCGTGGCGCCCACGCTCTGGCTCCAATCGATCGAAAAGGGCGTGCATCCTCCGCGAGCCGAGGCGCGCCTGATCCTGCAATGGAAGGCGCCGGCCGGCCGGCCGGAGTCTGCCCTGCCGCAATCCGCATTGCCGATTTCGTCCCCAGGGGAGGGCCAGCGGTGAATTCTGTTCCCGATATCTTTCGTATCCTTCCCGAGGTCGTTCTCACACTGACCGGCGTTCTGGTGATGCTCGTTGACGCCACGCTGCCGCCGCACTGGGCGCGCCGCAATCTGGGCTGGGTGGCCGCCTTCGGAACCACATTTGCCTTGTGGGCCAGCCTCTGGCAGCTCCTGCTGCCGGAAGGAACCGGCTTCTATGGCACGGTGGAAACCAGCGCCTTCACGGTCTTCTTCCACGTGCTGATCTGCGGCGTGGTGCTGGCGTCGCTCTTGCTCTCGCTCGACACCTTGCCCGAGGACAGCCATCACCAGGGCGAGTTTTATGCGCTGATGGTTTTTGGCGCGGTGGGCATGTGCCTGATGACCAGCGCGATCGAACTTCTGCTGGTTTTCATTGCGCTGGAGATTTCATCCATCGCAACCTACGTGCTGGCCGGTTATCGCAAGGAGACGGCCCGCGGACCCGAAGCGGCCATCAAGTATTTTCTGCTTGGCTCCTTCGCCACCGCCTTCCTGCTCTACGGCATCGCGTTGATCTTCGGCGCCACCGGCACCACGCAGATCTACGAGATTGCCCGCCTGGCGCCCACGGCGCAGAATCATTCTCTGCTCGTGGCCGGCATGGGGCTGATGCTGGTGGGCATCCTGTTCAAGGTCTCGGCCGCGCCCTTCCATGTGTGGACGCCGGACGTGTATGAGGGCGCGCCCTCGCCGGTGGTGGCGCTCATGTCCACGGCTCCCAAGGCCGCCGCCTTCGCCCTGCTGCTGCGCGTCGTCTACGAGATGCTGCCCTCGCTACGCTCCTTCTGGGAGCCGCTGTTGTGGGTGGTTGCCGTGCTCTCGATGACCGTGGGCAATCTGGCCGCGCTGCGCCAGACGAATGTGAAGCGCATGCTGGCCTACTCCTCGATCGCTCATGCCGGCTACCTGCTGGCGGCCTTTGCCGGGTTCGGCACCGAAGGCATTGCCGCCGCCAGCTTTTACGTCGCGGCCTATGCGGCCATGAACGTGGGCATCTTCGCGGTGGTCACGCTGGTGAGCGGATACGACGAAAAGCTGCCGCTGATCGAGGATTTTCGCGGGCTCGTCTATCGTTCTCCCCTGCTCGGCGGCCTGCTGATTTTCTTCCTGGCCTCGCTGGTCGGGATTCCCTTCACAGGGGGATTTTTCGGCAAGTTCTACTCGTTTTCAGCAGCGGTGGGCGGCGGAGCCATCTGGCTGGCGATCATCGGCCTGCTGAATTCCGGCCTGGCTGCCGCGTATTATCTGCGCCTGGCCCTGGCCGCGGCTCAGCGCCCGGCGGAGGCGGCTTCCGCAGCTTCCGCGCCGCGGGTGGGCGTTGCGGTGGGTGCTGCGTTGCTGCTCGCGGTGACGGCGACGCTGGTTCTGGGCATTGTGCCGAACGGTGTGCTCCACGCCGCTCAAGCTGGCGGGGATACTCTGAAAGCGCCTTCCGCCGAGACCGGCATGCCTGGCATGCCGATGGATATGCAGCCGCACCCCTGAGCGCTTCCGTCCGAGGTGAAAATTGAAATTGCGGGCGGCCCTTTTCAGTACGTTGGATTGAGCGCGGAATCCTTGGAACCGGTCCAGCGTTTGGAATCTTCCGGCAGATTCCGGTCAAAAAGGCTTTCGTAGTAGCGCACGGTAAGGTCCAGGACGCGCCCATTGACATAGTGGTGGAGAACCCACGAGCGCGCTGCCTCGCCCATGCGGGAACGGCGCTCGGGGTCGTTCAGCAACTGGAGCACGGACTCGCGGATGGCCTCCGGATAGCCGGGGGGAATCAGCAGCCCGGTCACCTCCGGCACCACGGCGTCGCGGGAGCCCGTGGACAAGGTGGTGACGACAGGAATTCCGCTGGCCGCCGCCTCCAGCACCACATTCGGGAACCCCTCCCGCCAGGTCGGCAAGACCATTACGTCCATGGCGCGATAATAGGGCGCCGTATCGGCAACGAAGCCGGTCAGGTGAATGCGGGGATGATGCTCGATACGGGCGCGCAGAGTGCGGTCGAGCGCATCCTCGGCGGCGTCAAACCAGCCCACCAGCAGCAGATGCGCCTCCGGCTTGGCGGCCAGGATGGCGTCGAATGCCTCGATCAGCTCCGGCAGCCCCTTGTCACGGGTCAACCGGCCTACGAATCCCACCACGGGAGCGTCCAGCGGAAGACCGAGCCGCCCGCGCGGGTCACTCGTACCCGGCGAGAACCGTTCCACATCGACGCCGTAACTGCTGCCGCCGCCCAGCAGCCGCAACTTGGCCTCTGGCGCCACTCCCAGCGCAAGCGCCTGATTGCGCAGGCTCTCACTGTTGCACAGCACAGCATGAGAACAGGCCGAGGCCAGCTTTTCAGCGGCCAGCAGGATGCGGCGCTTGAGCCCTGCCGCGGTCTCCAGCTTGAGTCCGCGCAGAAAATAGACCCTCGTTGGCACGCGGCAAAGCATGGCGGCGATCGAGCCCAGGAGCCCGGCCTTGGGGGTGCTGAATTCCGTCATTTCGGGCTTGAGCCGGTGAAGCAGCCGCAACAAGCGCAGCAGCGACAGGATGTCCGCAACCGGCGCGATCTCGCGCCGCATGGGAAGCTCAACCGCATCGACGCCTTCCTGGGCGGCTGTCGTGGTAAGCAGTTCGCCGGGGCTTGAAACCAGCGTTACGCGAAAGCCCGCCTCGCGCAGAGCGCGCAAACGGCCGCCAAGAACCAGGCAGGTCTGCGCCGACGTAACGCCGACAACGATGTGGGGGCGGTGCGCGGAAGGGGACGGCGGAGCCGGATCTACGGCTGCGGTTGAAAGGCGTTTGCCCACATCAGACAATGTCGGCAAAAAACAGTTATCCGCACAGTTCTTGCTGCGTTTGAGCACGAGCTTCTCCCAAAAAGGGACTGCGCATCCCGATATGAAACCGGAATCGGTGATGCGCGAGGAAACGTGCTCGACGATCTCAGGAGTTCATGCTTTCAAAACGCTTGACCGGGCGATTTTGTGCCTGTCAGGTTTACTCCCGTTGTTCGCCTCAGCAGCTTCCCTCGTGACAACGCAGAAGGCCCCCTACACGAGGTTCCTGGCTGGAGAAAAAGGGTTCAGTAGTTCTAGGAAACATTGGTCTGCTTTAATATGTCAAGAGGAAAATCGTTTCAGGAAAATGCGTCTTTAATTACAGGCAGATGAAGGCGTTCGCTGCCGAGACGCAGGGATTTCCGGAAGGGTTCATATGTCCGCATCAGCACGGCCGAAAGTTCTTTTGCTGATGCCGCACCTGGGCGGCGGCGGGGCGGAGCGGGTGATGGCGCTGGTGACGCGAGGACTCTCCGCCGAGAAGTATGAGCTGCACCTGGGGCTGATTGCCCAGACGGAGACCGGCGCCGAAGGGCTACCCCCCTGGGTTCATCTTCACGTTTTGGGCGCTTCCAGGGTACGCGGCGGAGCTTTCCGGCTGCTGCGGCTGGTGCGCCGGCTGAATCCTGACCTGATTCTGTCGGGAATATTCCACCTCAACTTTCTTGTTCTGCTGATGCGCCCGCTTTTCCCCCGGGGAACACGCATCCTGGCGCGTCAGAATGGAACCGCTTCGGCGGCACTGGCTTTTGGCGGCCTGCCCTGGTATAGCCGTCTGCTTTACCGTCTTCTTTATCGCCGTGCCGACCGGATCATCTGCCAGACGCAGGCGATGGCCCAGGATCTGGCGCAGCAGTTTGGCGTCCCGGCAGACCGGCTCACGGTGCTGCCCAACCCGGTGGACGTCGAGGAGATTCGCCATTCCATGATCCGGGATACGGTTTCACACCCTGAGCAGGCTCCGCATCTGTTGGCGGTGGGCCGGCTGGTGCGGGAAAAAGGCTTCGATCTGCTGCTGCCGGCATTGGCCAGGGTGCGGAAACAGTTTCCAGAGGCCAGCCTGCTGATTGCCGGCTCCGGTCCGGAGGAGGCGGCTTTGAAGGCGGAGTGCCACGCTCTGGGGCTCGACGACGCAGTCTGCTTTGCCGGCTACCTTCGAGAGCCTTGGGCGGAGTTTCCGGCAGCGACGCTGTTTGTGCTTCCGTCGCGGCAGGAGGGTCTGCCCAATGCGCTGCTGGAGGCGGCCGCGGGAGGTCTTCCGCTGGTGGCCCTGCCGGCTTCGGGAGGCGTGGTGGAGCTGCTGCGCGGTCAGCCTGGAGTGTGGCTCGCCCCGGAGGTCTCCGTCGATGCGCTGGCCGCTTCCCTGCTCGATGCGCTGCGAGCACTCGGCCCGGGAGAACGATTCGCTCACCCCTTCATCGAAACCTTCCGCATGGATTGCGCCCTTCAGGCCTATGAGCGGCTGATCGACCGGACGCTGGCGGAGAATAGAAAAACCTAATTTTTGCCGCGCTCGCCGGAGCGTAGCCTGCGCCGCTTTCTGGCTTTGGAAGCCTGGACTCGCCAAAGCGCCAGGGCTTCATGGAGCCGCTCGGCCGAGCTCAGTTTGCCGGGTGAAAGCTCCGCCAGGACGCGCTCGACGGAGGTGAACTGGGCGGCGTGAACGCTCAGGAAGGCGGAAAGCTGGCTGACTTGCGCATCGGTGGCCGAGTTGCTGTGCACGCAGATCGTCCAGAGCCCCTTGTTCTTCTCCACCGGCGCCCAAAGCTGCTGCGGAATCCATGTGAGGCCGCCGCGCAGGAACGCAACGCGGGCAAAGCCGTCCGAGAGCAGATTGATGCCCTCCTCGCGGAGCGCGCTGAGGGTGGCGCGGTCGAAGCCGTGGCGTGGCGCGACAAAAATTCTGGGATCGAGCCCCTGGCCGCGCAGAATCCCCATCCCCGCACGAATCCACTCCCGCTGCGTCTCTTCCGGGACGCCGGCAAACTCCGTCTGCGCGTGCAGCGGTAAGAGGCTGCGGCCCCGGCTTTGGCAGAGATGGCGGTAACCGTGCAGGCCGATTATGGCTCCAGAGGCCTGCATCGCCCGCATCCGCGGCCAGAAATCCGCGTCCAGCGGGGAAAGATTCAGTTCCTTGTCCTGATTGTCGGGGATGACGGCCAGAATCGGATGGAGGCCGAACTCCTCGATCAACGGCAGGAAGCGCTGCCAGCGGGCGCGATCCATGGTGGGGCAGAGGTCGTCGAAGCGAAGCAGGTATTGCGCCGGGCCGGGGATCACGCTGCTCGCTCCATAGTCACGCTGCTCGCTCCAGAATCAGGCTATTTGCTCCGCGGGGTTTGCCCGTTTTTCCAGCCGCGATTTGCCCGCTTGGCGTCATTGCGTCCGCGCCTGAGCTTTACGCTGGCTCCGCGGGGCCTTCAGGCAGCAGCTTCCACGCCCAATACCAGAGGAAAAGGAAGGTGCTCACGGTCCAGAGCGAGGTGGCCAGGGCGATGCCGGCCACGCCGTACCAGCGCATCAGCAGAAGATTCAGCACCACATCGAGCGCCAGATTCAGCGCTCCGCAATAGAAGATCAGGTCGGTGCGGCGCATGGCAACCAGAAAACGGTAAAAGACGCGGCTGGAGACGAAGAAAGGAATCTGGATGGCGTACATGGCCAGCACCGGCGTGACCAGGGCCGTATCGGCGGGTGAGAAGACGCCGTGCTGGAAGGCGGTGCGGATCAGCAGGTGAGAGCCGGCGATCAGCGCCAGGGCGATGGGCGTGGAGACGAGCGCGGTGATCCGGACCCAGGTGCGCAGCGTGTGCCGGCAGCCGGCCCAGTCCGCATGGGCGATCATGCGCGAGAAATGCGGCACCACGGCCGAGGAAACCGCCCCGGCCAAGAGAGTAATGACCACGCTGACAAAGCGGTTGGCGTAGGCCAGCGCGGAGACGCTTCCCGAGGGCAGCATGGCGGCCATCGCCTGATCGACGAGCAGGCCGCCCGAGGCCACGAGTCCGCTCAAAAGCACGGGGCCGTACTGGCGGGCTACTTCGCGCGTGGCCTCTGTGGTTCCGTGCCAGAAGAGGCGCAGGCGATAGCCGTGAGCGTCCATCATGCCCGCCACGATGGCTGCGTGGACGAGGGCGCCGGCCAGCGTGGCATAGACCATCGCCCAGATGCCGCAGCGGGCGCTCAGAAACAGTGCGGCCAGGATGATGGCTACCGGAGTGGCGATGGGCGCCAGCGCGGGCAGGGCGAAGCGGTCGAAGGTGTTCAGGACTGCCGTGCAGTTGGTGGCGATGCCGGTGATGAGCACCACCGGCAGCAGCGCGTAAAAGAGGCGGATGGAGAGGGCGAGTTTCTGGGGCGGAAAGTGCGAGGCGATGAGCGGGAAAAAGCCGCGCGCGGTGAGCGCCATGAGGATGGTCGCCCCGGTCAGCAGCAGGCAGACCCAGAGCATGGCGCTCGAGAGAAGTTGCTGGGCGCGGTCGTGGCCCTCGTGCTCGCGGACGCGGATCAGCGTGGGCACCAGCGCCTGGTTCATCGATTCGGAGATGAGGTTGATGAGCAGGTTGGGAATCAGGAAGGCTGCGAGGAAGGCGTCCATGGCGTCGGAGCGGCCGTAGACGCCGGCGACGGTGAACTCCTTGAAGGTGGCGACGATCTTGACCAGGATTCCGGCCGCCGTGGCCGCCGCCGCCGCTCTCAGGATGCGCCGGTTGACGCTGCTGCCCTGGAAGCACCGTGCGATTTGGGGGATGGGAAACATGCTGGCGGAATTCTTCGCCAGTCTACAGGATCGGTGCCGATCCGGTCCCCCTTTTCCCTGCCGCGCTAGACGCTAGAGGCCTTTGAGAATGGCTTCTTTGGGTACTTTCTTGTGCACAGCGATGCTGGAAACAATTCCGTTGAGCGTTCCGATTCTCAGGGGAGTATGCGCGGGAACAGCGATACGGTGGGGCGACGGCTGCTGGGTTTGCAGAATGATGTGACTGCCTACCTGATGAATTTTCTCGGAGCCCCAGCACTTCAAGAGGTGCTTGACCAGATCTTCTCCGCTCAGATCGCGCGGCAGTTTCATGCGACGGCCAGAACCTCGTCGCGCACCAGATGCAGGCGGATGGAAGCAGGCGGAACCGAGTCGAAATAAAAAGCTTGTACAGCCTCTCTGACATTGGCTTTCAGCTCGTCCCAACTGTCGGCCTGGGTAAAGATGCTTTCGCCGAGGGATTCGGCGGTAAACCCGCCGTCAGCGTCCTGTTCGATCTCAAAGACGATCTCTTTCATGCCGGCTGACCTCCTCATACGCCATCCTGTTCAGGTTGCGTATCTTCAATAAACTCCTCATCACAGCCAGAGCCTAACACGAACTTTTACGCTTGAGCAAGGCAACTTCGGCTACGATCATTCTCATTCGCCGGGTGCCCTGTTCTTGCGCCTTTTTTCTGGCGCAGGTGTGGGAGCCCGATACATTGGCTCGACACGCCGAAGGCAGATGGCCCCACCGCAGGCGGTTGGTCGCACCGTAGGTGCTCAAGCAGCCAACGGCCTGATCTTCGGCCGCTTCTTTTGCGATTCGATCCACAGGTCGTACTGAAGCTGGGCCTTCGAGAAGAAGTCGGGGGAAAGCCCCAGGGCTTCGCCGAGCCGGATGCTCAGGTCCATGGTCACGGCGGTGCGGCCATTGAGAATGCGGGAGATCGTTGCGCGCGCTACTCCGATATGCTCGGCAAGCTGAGTGGCGGTTCTGTTGCCGAGGAACTCCTTCAGCAGTTCGCCTGGACTGGCCGGATTGTGCATCATCGTCATGGTCATTGCTCCCTCAGTGGTAATCCAGATAGTCAACGAGGATCGCATCCTCGCCCTCAAAGCTGAAGGTCAAGCGCCAGTTTCCATTCACGATCACTGACCAATGTCCTTTGAGGCTTCCCTTCAGCGGATGCCAGTCCCAACCATCCCGGTTCATGTCGAACGGCGTCGATGCCAGATTCAAGGTCGTCAGCAGGATGCGCAGCCGAACTTCATGTCTTGGCTGAATGCCCGCTTTTGAGCCGGTCGTGAAGAACTTCTCGATGCCGCGATGCCGGAACGTTCGAATCACAGCGATAGCGTAACACGAAATGTTACGCTTCGGCAAGATCGGCTCCGAGTCCAAGCTCGGCTTCGAGTCATGGGTGAACCGAAAGCTGACCCGCTTCCCCGATTCGCTCACCGCCCGGAAAACAGGCGGCCAACTCTTCCGGCTCTTCGACGGACAGCCGCCCGGCGAGCGCGATGATCGCCAGCAGCAGCCAGGTCGAGCGGCTCTCTTCGACCGTGGCCACCAGCGAGGCGACGAGCCAGACCGCGAGCGCCGTGGCCATGGCCCAGCGGAGCGGCCCGCGCATTTGCGCGATCGACCAGAGGGCCGCGGCTACGATGGCCGTGGCCAGAAACAACGCGCAGAGCCCGCCGCCGACGGCAATCGAAAGAGCCGTGTTGTGCGCCGTGTCGGAGAAGGCCGTGCCCGCCGCGGAGACAAAGGTGCCCACCCCGGTGCCGAAGAACGGGGCGCGAACGAAGGCGTGCCAGCCTGCCTCCCAGATGTTCAGCCGCTGGTTGAGATCGCCACGCTGGAGCTGCTCAGGGATGGTGGCCAGCCGCGCCAGGCCGCCCTGAGGCAGGAGGAGCCAGAGAAGAGCGGCGATCGGCGGCAATGCAAGAAGCCCGGCCAACGCTCTCTTGGGACGGCCATGAAGCAGAAGAAGGCCGCTGCCCGCGAGGCTGACCAGAGCCGCCAGAAAACCGCCGCGCGAGGCCGTCAACAGCACGGCCAGCAGCCCCAGGGGAAGATAGCCGGCGGCCAGCAGGCGCCAGGGCCAGCGAGATTCGCTGTTCGCCAGCAACGCCGCCAGAGGAAAGCCCAGGTCGAGAAAGCGGGCCACGTCATTCGGATCCTGCCCGGAGGCGGCAAAACGGATCTGCGCGCTGGCAATCGCCTGGGCGGAGGCGAAGTCGCCGATGGTAAGAATCGCCAGCACCCAGGAGCCGGCCACGGCGGCCCGCAACAGGGCGCGCAGATCGCCAGGGCTTTCGGCAAACTCCCAGACCAGCCAGACGATCATCATCACCTGAAAGAAGCCGCGCATCTTGTCCAGGGTTGCAAGCGGCTCGATGGTCCAGAAATACGTGCAGCAGAACCAGAGATAAAGGGCCATCACCAGCCAGAGCATGGGTCCGGGAGCGCGCAGGCGGCCGGATGCGAGCACCGCCGGAATCGCCGCCAGGAGCACCAGCAGGCCCGCCAGACGGGCAATGTTGCCCAGCGGCACGCCCAGATCCAGGGAATATTCCCAGGGAATGACGAAGGCGAACAGCAGCAGCAGCAGCCAGGCAATTCTTCTCATGAGAATCACGCGTCAGCGGTTCAGCGGCGCACGCGCCCCGGGCTGTGCGGAGGGCGTTGCGGGGCTCGTCGTGGTGGTGCTCGAAGAGGGCCGATTGAACCACTGCGAATACACCAGGCCGCCGTAGATGGTGACGCCCACAGCCGATTCAATGGCCGACTGCATGGTCTTGTTCCAGAGGTTCTTGGCCGCCGAGTCGGGCACGTAGAGAATGTCGCCGTCATGGACGGGCTGATCCAGATCCTGGCCGCGCAGCAGGCGCTTCAGGTTGAGGCTGGTGAGGGTGCGTCCGCCCTTCTGTTCGCGAATCAGCAGGGCCTTGCCGAGGGAGGCGTTCTCGGTCGGGCCCCAGGCCAGCGCCAGCGCCTGCACCACGGTCAGCCCCTGCGCCGGGTCCACCGGAAATCCGCCGGGGCGCAGCACATCGCCCACGACGTACACCAGTCCCGCGTGGCTGACTTCGACGGTGTCGCCGGGCTCGAGTTCGGGGTTGTGGTCCGCCGCGGTGTCGGTTCCTCCGGGGTCCAGCGCCACTGGATGCGGTGTTCTGGAGTCGTCGCGGTGGAAGATGTTCACCAGCCGCCCCGCGCTCGGCGTCACGCCGGCAGCCTCCGAGATCAGATCGAGCAGCCGATGGTGCATCGTGTAGGGGTAGACACCGGGACGCGCCACCTCGCCCAGCACACTCACGTCCTGCCCCACATAGCTCAACACCAGCACGGAGACCTCCGGATGGCGGAGCATCCCCTGAGCAACCAGCGCCGCCTCGATGGCGTGCGCGGCGTCCTGTTCGCTCAGCCCGCCGACCCGCACCTCGTGAATCATGGGCAGCAGGACGGCGCCCGACGCCGAGACGCGCACCTGCGAATGAAACTCCGGGGTGTGATATTCGCTCACGTCGAGAAGGTCGCCGGGACCGATGGCTGCGGGCATGGAAGAAGCCAGCGGCACGGCCGACGGCGGAAGTCCTGACGGACCTTCGCCCTCCGGCCGGTTCCAGACCTCGGGCGCCGACTTGGGATTGGGCAGATTTTGCATCTGCTGCGACGGCGGCAGACGGACCACCCCCGTGGGCAGGCCGGAGGTGCTGGGCGTGGGCGCCTGCGCATGAACCACAGCGCCGGCCAAAAGCGCCACAAGCAGCAACCCGGCCGCGCGGGCCGCGGAGGGACGAATCGATTCCATCAGGAGCGCGCCTCCGATCGCCAGCCAAAGGCCGACAAAGAAAGTAATGGCCAGGTAGAGGGGCGGATCGGGCGCAACCGGCCTGACCGGCTGGCGGGCATAGTCCACCACGGAAATTCCGGAGCCCTGAACGCCGGCGGCCAAACCCGCCTCTTCGACCTTTTCGAGCACCTGCACGTAGAGCTGCTGGCTGGCGTTTGCCTCCGCGCTCATCGCCTCGTATTCGGCCGCCGCCTGGTTGGCTTTCATGCCCTCGCCGGTCAGGGCGGCAAGATTTTTGCGCACCAGTTGCTCGCGGTCTGTAGCCGTCTGCCATGCGCTGCGGAATCGGTCCACCAGGCGGGCGTCCTCGGCCTTCTCCTGCTGGTCCAGATTCTGCAGCAGGCGGCGAATTTCGACCACGCGGGGAAAGTTCGGACCGTCTTCGATGTTGAGCCGGGCCTGCTCCTCTTTGAGCGCGCTCTGGCGGGCGTGAATCTGCTGGAGCAGGGTGGTGGCGAAGTTGCCGGTGTCAGCCTGCAATTGCGGATCGGAGGCGATGACCAGTTCGGGGTCGCCCTGCTGAGCGGCGCGGTACTCGGCCTCGCGCAGGATACGGTCGCTGGTGGCCGCCGCAAGCTGGCGGCTCAGCTCATCCACCTCCATCAAGGCCAGCGTGTGCTGGGTCGGGTCCGGCTGCCCGTTGGCCAGAGTCCCGGGCGCAATCAGCAGCCCGTGCTGCTGCTGGAAAGCTGCCATCCGCTGCTGGTCCCTGTCCACCTGCGCCTTCAGATCCTTGAGCTGCGCTTGCAGCCATTCCGAGTCTTGCGCCGTGGCCTCGACCCGCGCTTCGCTGTTCTGCCGGCTATAGGCGCCAATCAGCGCGTTCACCACGTTGGCCGACAAGGCGGCATCGCGCGAACGGAAGCGAATCTGAATCAGCAGGGTGCGCGGCAGGGTTCTCACGCGCAACCGCTGGCTGAACCGGTTGAGCAGGTAGGCCTGAGCGCCGGGAGACGGAGTTTCGGCACGAAAATCCGGAAAACGGCGCGCAAAACTGCCCATGAACCCCGGCGCCTGGTAAAGCTTGAGGCCGGTGATGACTTGCCAGGCCAGCCGGTCGCTGCGAAAGACGTTGGCCAGGGTCTCCTGCTGATCGGGAGACGCGAGAAGGGCGGCCGATTCAGCCCCGCCCGTCGTCTCCAGGCTGAGAGACGAAGCCGGCGCGGTGCGCAGCGCGACCTCGGCACTGGCCTCGTATTGATTGGGAGCGATGAGGCAGTAAAGCAGGCAGGCCAGCAACAATCCCCCCACCACGCCGATCACCAGGCGCCGGCGACGAGCCATCACCTCCCAAAGCTCGCGCAGGGAGCGGGAGGAGCTGGTCGCGCCAGGACGCAGTCGCGCATCGAAGTTCGAAGCTGGGCCCGGATTTGGACCCGGATTTGGGCTCGGAACTGGGCGCAAACCCGGCTCATGGGGCGCATCATACGGAAAGTCGTTGCCTTGCGGCACAGGCCGGGAACCTCCGTCCCAAAAATTTTCCGGCAGAATCGATCCGGAATTCAGAACAACATCCAAGCATGGAGGAATTCCCCGCCAGTGTGCTTGATTGGATTGGAATCCGTCAATAGATTCCCTCTCATCGGGAATCCCGAGGCGGAGAATTCGTCTCAATCAGCCGTTGCCAGTCTACGTTCAGCGCCGGTTGTCAGTCCGCCCCGCCTCCGCCGCGATACCATTCGACGGTGCGGCGCAGGCCTTCGCGCAGGTCCACAACGGGCGCGTAGCCGAGCAGTTCCCTGGCCAGGCCAATGTCGGCCTGCGAGTCGCGGATGTCGCCCGAGCGCGGTGCGGCGTAGGCGGGCTGGCCGGCGTAACCGGTCAGTTCCCGCAGAATTGCGAAGATTTCATTCAGCGTGATGCGGCCGCCGGTGGCCATGTTCATCGTCCGGCCCGAAACCTTTTCCGCCGGAGCCGCGGCGGCCAGCAGGTTGGCATGGACCACGTTGTCGATGTAGGTAAAGTCGCGGCTCTGCTCGCCGTCGCCGAAGATGGTCGGCTGTTGGCCGGCCAGCATGCTGCGGCAGAAGATGGCCAGCACGCCGGAGTAGTGCGAGGTTGGGTCCTGATGCGGCCCGAAGACGTTGAAGTAGCGCAGCACCACGGTCTCCAGCCCGTAGACGCGCGTGAAGGCGCCCATGTAATGCTCGCTGGCCAGCTTGGCCACGGCGTAGGGGGAGATGGGCGCGGGCAGCATCTGCTCGTGCTTGGGCAGCGTGGGCGATTCTCCATAAGCCGACGACGAGCCGGCATAGACCACCCGCCGCACCCCGGCGGCGCGCGCGGCCACCAGCACATTGAGCGTGGCGTCCAGGCAGTGCAGGTTGCTGGCCACCGGGTCGGCCACCGAACGCGGCACCGAGGCCAGCGCCGCCTCGTGGAAGACCACCTCGATCCCCTCGCAGGCTCGGGCGCAGGCGGCCGGGTCGGTCAGGTCGCCTTCAATGAACTCCATGGCCTCCAGGCCGACCAGGTTGGAGCGCTTGCCGGTGATGAAGTTATCAATTCCGCGCACGCGCTCGCCGCGGTCGAGCAGGGCTGCCGCAATGGAGCGGCCAATAAACCCCGCCGCCCCGGTCACCAGATAGTTTGACAAAGGAATCCCCCAAATCAGACAATTTTCAGCGGACACACGCTCAGGCCCACTCTGGAAAGAATACTCCCTTCAAGACCAGGCTCTGGCTGTGCGCCGGACGCGTGCAACGGCGGAAGCACGATTTGGCTCTACAATCGAAAGAATGAATATTACGAACGAAAGCCGGCTGGCCGGCCTGAAGCAAAAGATTGAGTCCCGCGAGGCCCGCATCGGCATTGTCGGGATGGGTTACGTTGGCCTGCCGCTGGCGCTGCTGTTCAGCGGCGAGCGGTTCCGGGTGACCGGCTTCGATGTCGAGCCGGGCAAGGTGAAGACCCTCAACACCGGCGGCTCCTACATCGTGCGCATTCTTCCCGCCGAGGTTCAGGAGGCGCAAAAGGCGGGCTTCCGCGCTACGGCCGATTACTCCGAGATTGCCCAGATGGACGCCGTCATCATCTGCGTGCCCACCCCGCTCAACGACTACCACGAGCCCGACCTGAGCTATGTTACCGGGACCGTGAAGTCGATTGCTCCCTGGCTTCACGAGGGTCAGCTGATCGTGCTCGAAAGCACCACCTATCCGGGCACGACGGAGGAAGTTGTGGCGCCACTTCTTGAAGCCGGCAACCCGCGCGGCCTGAAGGTGTCGCGTACGCTCGATGAACCGGGCATCCACGTCGCCTTCTCGCCCGAGCGCGAGGATCCCGGCAATACGGATGTGGCGCGGCACGACATTCCCAAGGTTGTGGGCGGCTGCGGCCCGGCTGCCACCGAACTGGCATCGGCCATGTACGGCTCGATCTTCCGCCGGGTGGTGCCCGTCAGCAGCCCTTCGGTGGCGGAGATGACCAAGCTGCTTGAAAACATCTACCGCTGCGTGAATATCGCGCTGGTAAACGAGCTCAAGCAGCTCTCGATGCGCATGGGCATCGACATCCACGAGGTGATCGACGCGGCCAAGACCAAGCCCTTCGGCTTCCAGGCGTTTTATCCCGGCCCTGGGCTGGGCGGCCATTGCATTCCCATCGATCCGTTCTATCTCTCCTGGAAGGCCAAGCAGTTCGACTTCCGCACCCGTTTCATCGAGTTGGCCGGCGAAGTCAACACGAATATGCCCTATTTTGTGATCGAGCAGATTGCCGCCGGGCTGAACGAACAGCGCAAATCGATCAAGGGATCGAAGGTGCTGGTGCTGGGCGTGGCTTACAAGCGCGACATCGACGACCTGCGCGAGTCCCCGTCTCTGACCGTCATCGAACTGCTGCGCGAAAAGGGCGCCCAGGTGGCCTACAACGACCCCTACTTCCCTACCGTGGGCCATGGACGGCACTACGACCTGAAGATGACCAACACGCCGCTCGAAAATCTGGGCCAGTACGACGCCGTGGTGATCGTCACCGACCATTCGACCTACGATTACAAGGCGATCGTCGACGAATCGCAGCTGGTGGTGGACACCCGCAATGCCACCAAAGGCATCGACTCGGCGAAGATTGTGCGCTGCTGAAGGCGGCGAAAAGAGGCAGGAATTTTGAAAGGGCGCGGCCGAGGCCGCGCCCTTTCAATTGGCGTGAGCCGGTCCGGCTTCAGACCGCGTTCTTCACCCTCACCACGACGATTTTGGCGAATCCCTCTTCAAATACCGGGGGCTTGAGCTTTTCGGCCATCTTGCGCATGACCTCTTCGCTCACCGAACGATCGCGCTTGCTGTTGCGTTCCAGGCAGAGGTCCAGAGGCACGTCGAAAAAGACCGCCTGCACCTCGTAGCCAAAGCTTTTGGCCATCTTGATCCACTGGCTGCGCTCATGGACAGAAAGATTGGTGGCGTCCACGTAGTTCCAGGGCATGCGCGCAATCAGCCGGGCGCGCAAAAGCGACCGCAAAGTGGAAAAAACCAGTCCCTGATAGCGCTGTTCCTCCACATCGTCGAAAAGGATGCTGCGCAGCAGGTCGCTGGACAGCGGAGTGACGCCGCGCCGCCTGAACCAGGTGGTCTTTCCCGAACCCGGCAGGCCGATGGCCAGAATGACATACCCCTTGGGAGACTGGGGCGAGCGCTCTGCCGCCTCGGCCTCCGGTGGAGGGAGTGAGGGCAGCTCCGGCTGGGTTTCCAGCTCCAGGCGCCCAGAGCCGGCCGGTTCGTTCCATTCCTGTCTAGCTGGAGACGCCGGCCTGACGGCTCGCTCGCCGGCCGCGCCCTGTTCTTCCCGCCGCTGCCCGGCGGGTCTGGCGGGGGAGCTATGGAGCCGGTGCGCGCGCGGCTGCGGAGGCGGAGCGGAAGCTTCCTCCGGATAGAGTGGGACCAGCGGTAAAGGCTGATTCGATGGAAGTTCCTGGCCGATCTTGCCGGTCGATTCCGAAGTATTGGGGGTACGTCTCGAGCGTCTTCTCATGCCACCTTGAACACCTGTGTGTTGATACCGGGATACCATATCGCCCGAGGGGACTGCAACTGCTGTGCACGCCGTCACATACGATTCTATGTTGAAAAGGGCATACTCTGGATACAGGGGAGTTTGCCTAAAGCGGGAGAAATCGCGTTCTGGGTTTCGTCTCCGTTGCTGACAATGCTACGATCATGAGTTTGGTGGAATTGCCCGCTGGGCGGTTTCCAGCCGACGAACCAGAGCACTCTCGAACGAGCTCAAACCACAGCCTCACTGACTATGAAGGAGAAGACACATATGGCAATTAAGGTTGGTATCAACGGCTTCGGCCGCATTGGCCGCAATGTTTTGCGGGCCGCGCTCGGCAATCCCGAGATCGATTTTGTCGCCGTCAACGATTTGACCAGTCCGGCGACGCTGGCTCACCTGCTCAAGTACGACTCGATTCTGGGCAACCTGAAGAACGAAGTCACCGCCGGCGCAGACTTCATTACCGTCGATGGCAAGAAGATCAAGGTCTTCTCCGAGCGCGACCCCGCCAAGCTGGACTGGGCTTCCGTCGGCGCACAGATTGTGATCGAATCGACCGGCTTCTTTACCGACGCGGAAAAGGCGAAGGCTCACCTGGGAACAACGGTCAAGAAGGTCATCATCTCGGCTCCCGCCAAGAATGAGGATCTGACCATCGTACTGGGCGTGAACCAGGACAAGTACGATCCGGCCAAGCACAACATCCTCTCGAACGCCAGCTGCACCACCAACTGCCTGGCGCCGGTGGTCAAGGTCATTCTGGAAACCTGCGGCATCGTCAGCGGCATCATGACCACGATCCACAGCTACACCAACGATCAGGTCATTCTGGACACGCCGCACAAGGATATCCGCCGCGCCCGCGCCGCCGCGCTGAGCATGATTCCCACCTCGACCGGCGCCGCCAAGGCCCTCAAGCTGGTCATTCCGGAGAGCTCGGGCAAGCTGGACGGATTCGCGATTCGCGTTCCCACACCCAACGTCTCGATCGTCGATCTGACCTTCATCGCCGAGAAGCCCATCACCGCCGAAGAGCTGAACGCGGCCTTCAAGAAGGCTTCCGAGGGTGAATTGAAGGGCATTCTAGGCTATGACACTAACCAGCTGGTCAGCTCCGACTTCAAGGGCGACAATCGCTCCTCGATCCTGGACGCGCCGTTGACCAAGGTGGTCGGCAATAGCGTCAAGGTGCTCAGCTGGTACGACAACGAGTGGGGCTATTCGAACCGCGTCGTCGATCTGATCGGCTTCCTGGCCAAGAAGGGCTTGTAAATCCGAACAGAGATCAGGGGGCAGAGATCAGAGATCAGTTTTTCGATTCCTGATCCCGTTCTCTGATCTCTGATCTCCGAAAAGCCATGCGCAAAAATATCAGCGGCACCTCACCCTACGAGCCCATCATCGGCTTCTCCCGCGCCGTTCGCATCGGGAACACCGTTCACCTCTCTGGAACCGGCCCCGCGGGCGCCGACGATCTGGATGTAACCGCCCAGACTCATCGCATCTTCGAGCTCGCCGCCGCGGGGCTTGCCGAGGCGGGAGCCTCCTTCAGCGACGTGGTCCGCACCCGCATCTTCCTGGCGCACGCCGAGGATTGGGAGGCCGTGGGACGTGTCCATGGCGAGTTCTTCGGCGCCATTCGCCCTGCCTCCACCATGGTTGTCGCCACGCTGCTCAATCCTGCCTGGCGCGCCGAAATCGAGATGGAAGCGGTTGTTGAGGAGTAGTCCCTAGTCCCTGAGTCCCCAGTCCCCAGTCCCCAGTCCCCAGTCCCCAAGAAAGGTTCGCAACATGCCCAAGCTCTCCATTCGCGACATCGATCTGGCCAACAAGCGGGTCTTCATCCGCGTCGATTTCAACGTGCCGCTCACCGAGGACGGCTCGATGATCACCGACGATACCCGCATCGTGGCCACGCTTCCCACCATCCAATACGCTCTCCAACACGAAGCCAAGGTGATCCTGGCCTCGCACCTGGGCCGTCCCAAGGGAAAACCCAGTCCTAAGTACTCGCTGCGACCGGTGGTGGACCGGCTGCGCGAGCTTCTCGACAAGGCGCTGGGCGAGAAGGTCAACGTGGCCTTTGCGCCGGATTGCATCGGCGAAGTGGCTTCGGAGATGGCTCGCCAGCTTGAATCCGGCCAAGTGCTGCTGCTTGAAAACCTTCGCTTCCATCCGGAAGAGGAAGCCAACGATCCGGCCTTCTCGAAGGCGCTGGCTTCGCTGGCCGAGGTTTACGTCAACGACGCCTTCGGTTCGGCCCATCGTGCCCACGCCTCCACCGAGGGGATCACCCATTTTCTGAAGCCGGCCGTGGCCGGTTTGCTGATGGAAAAGGAGATTACTTACCTCGGAAAGGCCCTGGAATCGCCGGAAAAACCGTTCGTGGCCATCATCGGCGGGTCAAAAATCTCCGGCAAGATCGACGTCATCAGCAATCTGCTCGACAAGGTGAACACCCTGGTCATCGTCGGCGGCATGGCTTACACCTTCCAACGCGCGCTGGGCGTGGCCACCGGCAAGAGCCTGGTGGAAGAGGACAAGATCGACATGGCCAAGGCCGCGCTCGACAAGGCCAAGGCCAAGGGCGTCGAACTTCTGCTGCCCGTCGATAACATCCTGGCCGACAGCTTCTCGGCCGACGCCAAGACCCAGCCGTGGGATTGCTCGGTCGATTTTCCCGCTGATTGGCAGGGCCTGGACATCGGCCCCAAGTCGATCGCGGCGATTGAGAAAGTGGTCGCGACGGCACGGACGATCGTCTGGAACGGCCCGGCCGGGGTCTTCGAGTTTCCCCGCTTCGCCGTGGGCACCAACGCCATCGCCAAGGCGGTTGCGGCCAACAAGCAGGCCATCTCCATCATCGGCGGCGGCGATTCGGTCTCGGCCATCAACAAGACCGGACTTGCCGACCAGATCACTCACATCTCCACCGGCGGCGGAGCCTCGCTTGAGTTCCTGGAAGGCAAAAAGCTGCCCGGCGTCGAAGCGCTGACGGATAAGTAGGCACCTGCGGTGCGGCCAACCGCCTTCGGCGCGGAGGCTATGGATGAATCCGAATGGCACATCCGGCCAGCAGCTTTGGCCGGATGCGCCGTTCGTGCATGGGATCGATTCGGGCAAATGAATGCGGCCATTCTCGCGGCTATTTCGGAGTCTTTCGCGTTCGTCCTCTGCTGAATCGTGACAGCTTGTCGGTGTTTGTGTGTTTATCTGTTTAGGTGTATATTGGTGATCGAGGGCGTCTCATGTCCACTACCACCACCCGCTGGAATCTTGTCGTCTCCAAGCAAACCGACAAAGACTTGCGCCAGCTTCTTGCCTCCGAAGGCAGAAGCAAAAAAGGCGAGATCTCGCGCTTTGTGGAGGAAGCCGTGAGAAAGCACATCTTCGATACAGCCCTCGAGGCAGTTCATGAGCACAACGCCAACGTGCCTTACGAAGAGATTGAAGCAGCCGTCGAAGAGTCTCTCGCCTGGGCACGGGCACGGATGCGCTGATGCTGGTACTGCTGGACAGCAATATCTACTTCAGCGCGCTGATTTCGCCCTGTAGCTCGCCTGCGCGCATCATCCATGCTTGGCGGAATGGCAGGTTTTCTTTGCTCACGAGTTCGCGGCAGATCGATGAGATTCGCGAGGCCAGCCGCAACCCTAAATTTCGCGATCTCTTTCAACCGCACCAGATCGGCAAGATGCTGAACAACCTCTACGGAGCTTCTGTCTGGCAGGCATCGTTGCCCCGCCGGCATGAGGCCGCAGATCCGACCGACAGCTTTCTTCTCGATCTGATCGGAAGCCGCGCAACCCGACTACGCGGTCACCGGGGACAAGCGTTCGGGGCTGCTGCAACTGGATAAGCTGGGCCGCACGAAGATTCTGAAGGTGAGCGCTTTCTGCGCGGAAGTGCTGCACGTTTGATTTCTCGTTTTGACGCTTGTTACGGTGCAATGCTGCCCATTGTGCCCGCCGTCACCCCTCGCGGCAATTCCATCCACTAAAATTGAGCCGAGGAGTTCCGAAAAAATGCCCCGTAAAGCACTGATTGCCGCTAACTGGAAGATGTACAAGACGCCGGCTGAAGCCAAGGCATTCGTCGATGCGTTTTTGCCGCTCGTTGCCGGGCACTCTCGCGATGAGATCGCCCTGTTTCCCTCGCCCGTGCTGCTGCCCACGGTAATTGCCGCCGCCAAAGGCTCCAACGTCGTGGTCGGTTGCCAGAACATTCATTTTGCCGAGGAGGGCGCCTATACGGGCGAGACCTCGGTGGGCCAACTGAAGGCCGTGGGCGGAACGCACACCCTGATCGGCCACTCCGAGCGCCGGCAGTACTTTGCCGAAACCGACGAAATCGTCAACAAGAAGCTGCACACCGCGCTGAAGCACGGACTTGTCCCGGTGGTCTGCGTGGGCGAAGTGCTGGCCGAGCGCGAGGGCGGCAAGACCGCCGAAGTGCTCAAGAAGCAGATTGCGGGCGCCTTTGCCGGCATCACGGCCGAAATGGCTGCGCCGATCGTCATTGCCTACGAGCCGGTGTGGGCCATCGGCACCGGCAAGACGGCAACGCCGGAGATGGCCGTCGAGGCGCACAAGATCATCCGTGCCGAGGTGGCCAAGCTGCTGGGCGCGGAAATAGCGGCCAACATGCGCATTCTTTACGGCGGCAGCGTGAAGCCGGACAACGCTACCTCGCTGATCGGCCAGGAAGAGATTGACGGCGCGCTAGTGGGCGGCGCCAGCCTCAAACCGGATTCGTTCTGCGGCATCGTCAAGTACTGACCGCTTCCGAGAGGCTGTCTAATAACCCGGTTTAGGTGAAGGGTACGGGCTTTAGCCCGTACATCAAAGGCAAACGTAGTGGTGGGCTTTAGCCTCTGAGGGGTGCTATTACTGCAGTTTGCTTTCCCTCAGCGGCTAAAGCCGGAGAACAAGATTGTTTCTCTCCGTACGGGCCTAGCCCCTGAGGGCCAGAATCCGGAATCCTCAATCGATTTTCAACAAGTTTCTAAAGCCTGTCTTGATTTTGCGGCTGGATGTCGCGACTGAAGCTGCGTCCTGAAACGATTCCGGAGTCTTTCAATCGCTTTTCAAGTCCGAGCGTGGGGACTGCCCTGGGCGTTATCCTGTCAGTGACCTATGCTCGACATGGACTGTGTGGATCGGACGCCCGCACCCGTTGCGGCGCAGTCGCCTCGCAGCAGCGGAGGCTACTGGTCGCGGATGATGTTCTGGTCCGCGGGCGGCTTGCTGGCGCTGCTGCTGGCGATTGCGTGCGCCGGCGCGCTCTGGCTTCGCGCGGCGGCCAGGGCTGCGCTGCCGGTGCTCGACGGAGAGATCCATCTGGCCGTCTCTGGCGGAATGACCGGCTCCGGCGGAACAGGATTGCCCGCCCCAGCGCTCTCGGCTCCGGTCCTCGTTCGGCGCGACCTCGACGGCGTGCCCCACATCGATGCGGCCACCGAGAACGACCTGTTTCTGGCCCAGGGCTATGTAACCGCGCAGGACCGGCTGTGGCAGATGGACATCTTCCGCCGCAACGCCAATGGAGAGCTGGCGGAGATTCTGGGCCCCTCGATGCTGCGGCACGACAAGATGCAGCGGGTTCTCCAGTTGCGCCTGACCGCGCGGCGCATCTACGCCCAACTGCCGGCCGCCGACCGCGCCCGGCTGGACGCCTACGCGCGCGGCGTGAACCTGTTCATCGCCCAGCACGAAGACGCGCAGCACCAGGACGCGCAGCACCAGGACGCGCAGCACCAGGGCTCGCAGCACCAGGGCTCGCAGCAACAGGGTTCGCAATCCGGCAATTCCTTGCCGCCGGAGTTCAGGCTGCTGGACTACCATCCCCGGCCCTGGAACGGCGTGGACTCGGTCTCGGTGGGCTTGATGATGGTCCAGATGCTGGACACGCACTGGGAGGTGAAGCTCTCCCGCGAGCTGGTCGCCGCCCGGCTGCACAACTCCAAACTGGAGGCAGATCTTTACCCGGTCGGCTCCTGGCGTGACCTTCCGCCCTCCGGCATCGAGCTGAACGACCGTCGGCCGCGCCTCAAGCCGGCTCCGGCCATCGATGGCGACCAGGACGACGACGAGGACGACCGCGTTCAGGCCAACGCCGCACAGCCAGCCGATCATGCCGCGCAGCCAGCCGGGCATGAAGACCCGCGCGCGTTGCGTCTTCTGCTCGGACTGCCCGCCTGCGAGGGTTGCGTGCCGGGCTCGAACAACTGGGTGATCGCAGGCCAGCACACAGCCAGCGGAAAGCCGCTGCTCTCGAACGACATGCACCTGGCGCTGACCGAGCCGAACATCTGGTACATGGCCGATCTGAGAGCGCAGGGCCGCGACGGCCACCCCGGCTATCATGCCGCCGGAGTCACGCTGCCCGGAATGCCCTTCGTGATCGCCGGCCACAATCAGCACGTAGCCTGGGGATTCACCGCGCTCTACGCCGACGTGGAGGATCTCTTCGTCGAAGAGCTCGACGGCAAAGGCAATTACCGGACGGTGGACGGAAGATGGAAGCCTTTAGCCGTGGACCACGAAGTGATTCACGTGCGCGGCGGCGAGGATGTGAAGCTCGATGTGAAGTCCAGCTCCCACGGGCCGCTGCTTAACCCCATTCTGACTCACGAAACGCGGCCCATCGCGCTTCAGTGGACGCTCTACGACCCGGTATTGAACGCGCTGCCGCTCTACCAGCTCAACGTCGCCTCCAATTGGGCCGAGTTTTCCGCGGCACTCGGCAGTTGGTGCTCGCCCACGCAGAATGTGGTCTACTCCGACGATCAGGGACACATCGCCTATCACGCCATCGGGCGGGTTCCGCTTCGTCCAGCGGGCTTGATGGGCGTGCCCATCCGGAACGAAGAAAATCGGAGCGGCGCGCATGAATGGCGGGGCTATATTCCGTTTGACGCGATGCCGCGCGCCCTCGATCCGCCCTCCGGCTTTCTGGCCACCGCCAACTCCCGCGTCACCACGGACAAGTCGCCCTATCCGCTGTCGCTTGAGTGGGTCGATCCCTATCGCGTGCAGCGCATCGACAAGGCTCTCCAGGGACGCAACCAGCTTCACTCTTTCGACATGCTGGCCGTCCAGACGGACGTCTACAGCGAGGTGGACCAGGAGATGGCCCATCGCTTTGCCTACGCCATCGACCACACACCGGGCATCGATGACCGCCTGCGCCAGGCCGCCCGCCTGATGCGCGATTGGGATGGCAGACTCACCACGGACTCCGCTGCCGCCTCGCTGGTCACCCAGACCCGCCGCGCTCTCTGGCCGCTGATTCTGGAGCCCAAACTGGGCGCCGACGCCAAAGAATACGAGTGGGCCGAGCGGGACTTTGCCGAGGAAGAGATCGTGATGCGCGCCAAGACCGACTGGCTTCCGCCGGGCTACAAGAACTGGGACGCACTGTTGACCGAGGCCGTTCGCCGGGGGATGGAGCAGGGCAACGCCCCCGAGGACGTGGCCCTGTGGAGCTATGGAAGCTGGCACGTGGTCGATATCGAGCACCCGCTGGCCCGGTTTCTGCCGCTGATTGGGCGTATCGCCGGAACCGGACCGCAGCCGCAGAGCGGTGACACGACGACCGTGAAACAAGTGGGCCGCGCCTTCGGCCCCTCGCAGCGCTTCACCATGGATTGGAGCGACATCGACGGCTCGACGGAGAACATCGTGCTGGGCGAGAGCGGCAATCCTCTGAGCCCCTATTTTCGCGACCAATGGAACGACTGGTACGGTGGAACGACTTTTGCGCTGCCCTTCAGCGAGTCCGCCGTAGCTGCTCAAACCCGGCACACGCTGCGGCTGCTGCCATGAAGCGAGGGCCGCCGCAATCGCGGGTGTCCCGCCCCGAGCGTGTTTTCCGCGCGCAGACGGGATACTCTTAATCGACAGTTCTTATCGTTCTTCTGCTGACTTCAAGGACAATCGCCCGCATTTGATTCCGATGAGGTGTCCTGGCCGGGTAACATTGCAGGAAAGCGACAAAGAACAGTGCGCCCTTCCGTGTACAAGGACGATACCCGCTCCACAATGAAGACCGAACTTACCCGAATCCGTCTGCGCTGGAGCCACTTTGCAGGCCCAGCCTTCATTCTTCTCGCCGCGGTTCTGGCCATCGCGCCGCAACTTGTGCGCGGCAGCCCCTGCGGCGATGACTTCGACTTCCACCTGGTTTCCTGGATCGACTGCCTGAACGCCTGGCAACACGGGATTCCCTATCCGCATTGGGCTCCCAGCGCGAACTTCGGCGCCGGCGAGCCGCGCTTTGTCTTCTATCCGCCGCTGACCTGGATGCTGGGCGCGGCGCTGGGCTGGGTTTTGCCCTGGACGCCGGTTTCAATCGTGCTGACCTTTCTGCTGCTCGCCGCCACGGGCTTGGCGACACGGGCGCTCGGGCGCTCTCTGCTCCCGGACGGCGCGGCCACGCTGGCCGGCTGTGCGGCGCTGTTTTCCGGCTACGAGCTCTACAACATCTACAAGCGCGCGGACTTCGCCGAGTTGACTGGCGGTTTCTGGATTCCTCTGCTGCTGCTTTACCTGCTTCGCGACCGCAACCCGTCGGCATCCCTCATCAGGCGCGCTCTGGACGGCTCGGCTCTCCCCCTGGCGCTGGTGGTCGCCGGCTGCTGGCTCTCGAATGCTCCGCTGGGGGTCATGGGCTGCTATCTGCTGGCTGCTGTTGCGCTGGCTGCCGCGCTCGAGGCTCGTTCATGGGCGCCGGTTCTGCGCGCCGCCGTCGCCGCTGCCCTGGGCATCGGTCTCGCGGCTCTCTATCTGCTGCCCGCAGCCTGGGAGCAGCGCTGGATCGATGTGAGCCAGGCTACCGACGATCCTATCTTCCAGATCGAGAACCGGTTCATTATCCCCCGGCATTACCTCCCGCAACTCGCCTCCCATGGCGTGTTGCAGTACGAGACCTCCTTTCTCTGCATCACCATGATCCTGGTGGCCCTGGCTGGCCTGGTGGTGGCCTGGCGGCGCGGCCGTCTGCTGCCCGGATGCGGGCCAGCGGCGTGGCGGACGGTCTGCCCCTGCAAAGCGCAGCCACGCATGACTCCGGGAAGTTTTTTTGAGCCGATCGCCCGCCGCTGGTGGATTCCGCTGGCGCTGATTCCGCCGGCTGTCCTGTTTCTGCAGTTTTCGGTCTCACTTCCGCTGTGGTATCTGCTGCCCAAGCTGAGATTCCTGCAATTTCCCTGGCGTTGGCTGCTGGTGATCGAGGCGCCGATGGGCATTTTCTTCGCGGCGGCCGTGTGGCCTGACCGCCGCACGCGGCGCTGGGCCGTACTCGCCCTCTGTGCCGTATTCTTTCTGGCAGCCGTAATCATTGCCGATAAGGACTTCTACCAACTCTGCTATGAAGGAGACACCGTTCCGGAGATGATGAGCACGTATCGCAGCGGCGCGGGTTTTGAAGGCGCCGGCGAGTACGAGCCCCCCGAAGGCGACAACACCCTGATAGCGACCGGGTTGCCGGACGCCTGCCTGACCGTCGATCCCCGCGTCCCACTGGGCATCACCCCAGTTCCGGATGCCAATCCCTATTGGCAGGCAGGGCAGGGCAGTTGCGAACGAAGCTTTTCCTGGCAATCGGCTCATCCCGAGCAGAGAAACCTCCACGCTATCACGCCCCATGCCGGATTTCTGATTCTGCGTCTGCGCAGCTATCCGGCCTGGCGGATCAGGGTCAACGGCCAAACGGTTGGCGATCTGCCCAAACGCGACGACGACCTGATAGCCGTGCCCGTACCGCAGGGAGTGGTTGATCTGACCGTGGACTGGACTAACCCGCCTGATGCGCTCGCCGGGCGTTCGATCAGCGCGCTCGCCGTGCTCTTGCTGGCAATCCTCTGGCTCGTCGAGCGAAAGCTCCAGAAAGGCGGTCGGCCTCGGTTATCATGAGAGCGATGAACGTCGATGTGAAATCAATTCTGGATGAAGGCGCGGAGCTGACCAGCCGCGCGCTGGAAGAGTTGTTGCCCAGCGCCAACACCGTGCCCGCCTCGATTCACGGCGCCATGCGCCACTCGGTTTTTGCCGGCGGCAAGCGGCTCAGACCAGTGCTGGCCATGCAGGGCGCGGCCACCATTGCCGGCGAGTGCCCCAAGGGAATCGCACGGCTGGGCGCGGCGCTCGAGATGCTGCACACCTATTCGCTGATCCACGACGACCTGCCCGCTCTGGATAACGACGATCTGCGCCGCGGCAAGCCCACCTGCCACAAAGTCTTCGGCGAGGCCATCGCCATCCTGGCCGGCGATGCGCTGCAAACCCGCGCCTTCGAGGTGCTGGCCGGGCTGGATTCGCCGCCCGCCGCAACCGTGCAGATCATCGGCCTGATCGCCAACGCCGTCGGCACCGTCGAGGGCATGATCGGCGGCCAGGTGCTGGACATCGAGAGCGAACACCTCAAGCCGACGCCGGAGCTGGTTCATGCCATCCACCGCGCCAAGACCGGGGCGCTGATCCGGGTCGCGGTGGTGGCCGGCGGCGTCTATGCCGGAGCCGCTCTGGAAGATGTCGCCCGCCTGACCCTGTTCGGCTGCAAGGCCGGGCTGGCCTTTCAGATTGTGGACGACATCCTGGACATGACCGTGGACTCGGCCCAGTTGGGCAAGACCGCGGGCAAGGACCAGGCCACGGAAAAGGCCACCTGGCCGGCCGTCTACGGCATCGAACAGAGCCGTCGCGACGCAGGCAGCCTGCTCCAGGAAGCCCTCTCGGCGCTCGATCCGTACGGCAGCCGCGCCGACGGATTGAAGGCCGTCGCGCGCTACCTGGTTGAGCGGAAAAATTAGCCCATGCTCTCTGAGGACGACATTCTCGCCGCACTACACGACTGTTTCGACCCGGAAGTGAAGCTGAATCTGGTGGATCTGGGGCTGATTTACGCCGTGGCGACTGGCCCCGACCCGGACTCCACGCCCGCCTGGCCGCGCCAGGGGGTCAAGGTGACCATGACGCTCACCACCGCGCAATGCCCTGCATCTGGGCTGATCCTCGAGCAGGTGCACAATCGCCTGGCCGGCATTGCCGACCTCAGCAAGATCGAGGTCGATCTGGTCTGGGAGCCGAAATGGACGCCCCACCGCATCAGCGCCGCTGGACGCCGGCAACTGGGAATCGAAGAGTCGCCCGCGAGCCCGCGAACTAGGCTTATCTGGCCAGAGCCCGCCGCAAAGCCTCGCGTTTGACGGTCACTTCATTGACCGCATCCTGCACCTGGCTCAGAACGCCCTGCACCTGGTCGATATAGCCGGGAAGCGCGTTCCACCAAGTGTGTAGCGTCTCTTGCTGGTCGAGCAGCGCCAGGGCCGTGCCCGAGGCGGCGGCCACCATTCCGGCGCGGCGTTCGCCGCACAGCAGCAGCATGCCAGCGGCCACCAGGCTTCCGCCCGCCGCGAATCCGGCCCAGCTCAGTGGTTCGCACTCCCGAGCGCCCGGCGCAGCGGGAGAATCGTTCAGAGGCTTTGAAAGCGGGACAATCACCATCTTTTCTCCTTCCGTTCCGGTCCGCGGGTGTCGCGGTCATGGAAGCGGTCCATCCAGTAGGTCAACAAATTCCAGTAGGTCTCCAAATCGCCCGAAGCGCGCGCGTTGCGGCTGCAAGCTGTTTCCGGCCGGGGCGCTGGCGGCTGACAGCTAGCGGCAGGGCCGCCTTTCAGTCCAGGTCGAACTCGCGCAGCGGCTTGCCGTCCGGAGCATCCTTGGCCTTGCGCAGAGCTTCGGCAAACTTCTTCTCGAACAGGTCTTCCTTGTTCTTTTCCGCCTCCACCGACTGGCGGAAGATCGACTCCTTGCGTTCATTCTGCTCGCGCATGGCCTCGGCCGCCGTCTCCAGATCCTCGAACATGCGCTTGCGCGGCGCCGGAGTGTGGCTCACCACCAGGCCGGTGGACGCATCGACCTTCAGCATCGCCCCGCAATCCGGGCACGCAACCTCGAAAATTCGTTCCTTCGCCTTGACCATTTTTCTTACAGAATTGTAGGCGCTTGCGGCGCGGATTGGATAAAAATTTCAAAACTTCGCAAACCTATCTGCTGTTGGACGGAGGCCCAATGATGGTCATCGGCCGCGGCGATCCACAACCAACGGAAATTCAGGCCAGGATCACTCTACTGGAAAATAAAGATTCGCGAACATTGCAGGTCTGACCTGGCGGACCGCTGCTTTGCAAAGTTCTCAGCCGGCTTTTGGAGCAGACGTATACTGGGCTCATGTCTCCTTCGCATCTGTTTTCCCGTTCGTTGCTGTCCGTTGCGGCCGCTGCCGGAGTGGTTTGCGTGCTGGCTCTGCCGCTGCCGGCGCACGCCTGGGGCAACAAGGGCCATCGCATCATCAACAAGCTGGCGATCACCACGCTGCCTGCCGATGTGCCGACCTTTCTGCGCTCTCCGGAGGCTATTGCGGAGATCGAGTACCTGGGCCCGGAGCCGGACCGCTGGCGTTCGCCCTCCGAGCCGGAGTTGAGCGCCGCCCAGGCCCCGGAGCACTTCATCGATCTCGAACGGGCCGACGCGCTGGGTCCCCTGCCGCATCGCCGCTTCGACTTTGAGGCTAAAGTCTTCGCCGCCGGCGAGCGGCCGGAGAAGATCGGCCTTCAGCCATGGGAAACCGACGAAGTCTGGGAGCGGCTGAAGTCCGCGATGCGCGATTACCGCCATCTCTCCGCCGAGCACGAGGACACCCGCCCGGTCGAGCAGGCGATCATCTTTTATTCGGGCTGGCTGGGCCATTACGTCGGCGACGGCTCGCAGCCGCTGCACACCACCATCCAGTACAACGGCTGGGTGGGACCCAATCCTCACGGCTACACCACCGGCCACCAGATTCACTGGCAGTTTGAGGGGCCCTTTGTGGACGCCAACATCGGCGCGCCGGAGGTGCGGGCGGCAATGACAGCGCCCAAGGCCATCCAGGGCGATCTGTTCGACGCGTATGTGGCCTACCTCCGCCACACCAGAACCTACGTCGATCAGGTCTACCAGCTCTACAAAGTGGGCGGCTTTACCGGCTCGGGAACGGCTTCGTCGCGGAAGTTCACCGCGGAGCGGCTGGCGTCCGGCGCCAGCATGTTGCGCGACATGATCTACACCGCCTGGCTGGCCAGCGCTCGGCCCGTGCCCAATCCCTACGCGGGCAAATGAGGGCCTCTGGTGAGGGCGTCTGGCGCGCTTGCGAAATCGCCCTTGGTCGCGGGCCTTCATTGCCGGGGCGGAAAGAGATGAGAGGGATGGCGCGCCGGGCTTGCTCGACCTCCGGCTCCCGATCTCAGTCCTGGCTGGTGGATTCGACTGCTTTCATGGCCGGAATCCGCCGCAGCAGGACGGTCAGTGTCGCGGTCATCAGCGCCACAGCCGGGATGGCGATCAGGAGCCAGGCCAGCAGCGCCTGACCTGTCAAAGCGCCCAGGCGCGAAAGCAGGTCCAGCGGGGCGGTGTGCAGCAACGCTCCGCTGTGGACGGCGCGCCCGGAGCCAAAGGGAAACAGCCGCTTTCCAAGGTGCACAAAGGGCACAATCAGCACCAGTTGCAAAGGCATGGCGGCCCAGTTTGCCGCCTGAATGACAGGAAAGTTCAACCGCAGGATGAGCGCCAGCAGGGCGCACAAGACCGTGGTTACGCCGACTACCGGAACGCAGCCGATGGCAAACCCCAGCGCCAGCGTCAGCGCCAGCCGCTGCGGCGAGATGCCTTGAAGCAGCCACGCGGAGGCGCGCCGCTTGATCGACTCGATGGATCGTGTCCCCATTCTTTTTTCATCTTACCGGCAAAACGGCGCAGCCGGATCGTCCCCCCTGGAGAAACTCTGACAGACAAACTGCTGCGGACGGCGGGGAAGGGAATTTTTCATTTCGGAAAGCGGAGCAGACCCTGGCGGCGGAGCTGGAAATGCACCTGCTCTACCTTCCAGTCGAGCGCGCCGGTTCCGTCCACGCGTCAGCCCGGCGTTGGCCGCCGATGGGCGCACATAAACCAGGCTTGCCGGCCAGACGGTAGCCTCGTACTGGCGACGAACCGATTCCGGCGTGCGCCCCCGCTGCTCAAGCGCCCGGCTCCATCTGTGCCGCGATTTCAGGCACCAGCCGCGCAAGCAGCCGTGCCAACTGTTGCTCGACCCGCCGGCCGGTCTCGTGGACCTCTTCATGATTGAGCGGCGTAGCGCTCAGTCCCGCGGCCAGGTTGGTCACGCAACTGATGCCCAGCACCTCGATTCCCATGTGCCGGGCCACAATCGTCTCCGGCACCGTGGACATGCCGACCAGCGTGGCGCCCAACGCGCGAAAGGCGTGAATCTCGGCCGGCGTCTCGTAACTGGGCCCGCTGACGGCCAGATAGACCCCCTCGTCGAGTGAAAATCCCTCTTCCGCCGCGGCTTTCCGCGCCAGGGCGCGCAGCCGTTTCGAGTAGGCCTCGGTCATATCGAAAAAACGGAGGCCGGCTGCGGGAAAGCGCGGCGTCGCGCCGGTCTGGACGGCAAAGCGCGGCTCGTTCGGCCCGATGAGCGGGTTCCAGCCCATGAAGTTGATGTGATCGGAGAGCGCCACAAGCTGGCCCACGCGGTAGCCCTCGGCAATGCCGCCGGCGGCATTGGTCAGGATGACCGACCGGATTCCCAGCGCTCCCAGCAGATGCATGGGAAAGGCCACCTCCAGCGGCGTATAGCCCTCGTAGAAATGCACCCGCCCCTGCATCACGATGACCGGAGTCCCCGCCGCGCGCCCCAGCGACAGGTCTTCGTCGCCGGGAATACCACGCAACAACCCAGCGACGATGCGCCCCTTGTGGCCCTCGACGGTGCAGCGGGGAAAGTGCGGAATTTCGGCGTAGGGCACGACAACCGGCTCGGTGATCGCGTCGGCCACCGAGCCCAGTCCGGAGCCGAGAACGATTCCCACTTGTGGGTTGAATGGGCCTACGATGGCCCGCAGAAATGCCGCAGCTTCAGAAACTTCGTCGAAATAAGTCATCTCTTTGCCTGACGTTGTGCCGCGCGCACTCTCTTAAGCTGCACATTGCTGCCCTGAATCGGACGGATAGAGCGCCACTCCATCGGGTGCATCCGAAAGAGGCGCACTGGATGCAGCGTCCGCGAAAAAATGTCGGTGTTCAGCTTCCGGCCGCAAAGATGGGAATGACATAAGGCCCTTCGGGAATGACCGCCACGGCCGAATCTCCATGTTTTTCCATGCTCTGTTGGACAGCTTTCTCAACGGATTCGATCACTTCGACTCCGGTGATGCGCCGCTCCTCTGCATTGAGGCCGGTGGTATAGAGCTGAATGTGTCCCAGGCGCATGGGCTTCATCTGCATCTCGGTTTGCCATTCGTCGATTTCGGCAAAGGACTTAGCCTGTAACGTAGCAAGAAAGCGCTCGGGGCCCAACTCAACCAATTTTTTCTGGGCGCTTTGGAACTCCGCCGAACCGAAGCCCTCCGAACACTCCGAGGCGATGATCAGAGTGCCGCCCGGCTCCAGAATATCCATCGGCGTGACCATGCCTTTCACGGTCTGATAGTAGGTCTTGTCCAGCGGATAACCGGCCGAAGAGGTCAGCACGGTATGGAACCGGCGCGAGATCGGAATGGCAGTTGCGGCGGTGATGAACTGAATGGAGGCCATGTGGCTGGCGACGACCTCGCCGAAGTTCACATAAACCAGGTCGCGCTCCTCGTCGAGGACGGTGTTCAGCGCATACACCTCGCCGATCATGCGAACGATTTCGAGCTGCTCTTCATGAAGCGGGTTGCCGGCCAGGTTGCATTGAACGGCCAGCGGATCCTCCATGAATCGCGCCGAATGGAAGGTCCGAATGGTTTCATGATGGGCCACGCCGGGAGCCACGACCTTGCGCGCTCCCGACCAGCCGGCCATGAAATGCGGCTCGACCAGCCCGGTGGCAATGCGCAGATCGGCCTCCACGAAGCGCCGGTCGATCTTCACCGGCGTGCCCCGCGAGGTGCGGCCCAGATCGGCGTGGTCGGCGTCGCTGCGGGCGAAGTGGTTTTCCACGCGCACCGTTTTCAGCACCCATGGGTCTCCCACCAACTCTTCCAGCTCGGCTCCCTCATTGGGACGATGCAGCCCCGTGGCCACCAGCACGGAGATCTTCTCGGCGGGCACTCCGGCCGCGATCAGATCCTCGATCATCGGACGCAGGAACAGCTTGTTGGGCACCGGGCGGGTGATGTCGCAAATCAGGATGCAGGCACTTTGCCGCCCCGCGGCCAGCGTGCGGAGAGGCTTGGCTTCGACGGGATGGTCGAGGGCCTGGCGAACGGCCAGTTGCTGATCGGCCAGCTTTGGCAGAGATGTTTTGCGAATCATCGTCGGCTGCGCGCCTTCCGGCAATGCAACTTCTAGCTGACGCCGCCCAAATGCGATTTCGACCTTCTTGTCCATCGGAATTCCTCCACGCCATGGCTGCGACGCCCGGCAGGCATTTCTTCGCCAGGGCCGCGAGCGCATTTCCCTCGGAACCGTGCCGGGGGCATTGTTTCAAGTCCGGCCGCTCTCTGGCAAGTGGCGCTGCTGGCGGGTTTGATCGGGCAAGGCGGGCGGCGATGGCGCGGATGTTGATTGCAAGGATCTTTTCCTCGATGCGAGAGCAGGTTTCGTCTCAAACCCGCGGCAGCTTTCCTCAGTGCGCGCAGTTATACTGAAGGCCGGCACGAGGGAGAGGTTCAACCTTGCCGATAATCTACTGGAGGATTGGCTATTATGCAGGGAAACGAAAAAGTCATCGCCGCGCTGAACAAGGCTCTACAGGAAGAGTTCGTCGCACTCAACCAGTATTTCATTCACGCCGAGATGTGCGAGAACTGGAAATACGAGAATCTTTCCAGTCGACTGAAAAAAAAGTCGATCATGGAGATGAAGCATGCGGAAAAACTGATCGAACACATCCTCTTCCTGGATGGGATTCCGAATATGAACGGGTCCACGCAGATCAAGGTCGGAAAGACGGTAAAGCAACAGTTGGAGAACGACCTGAAAGCCGAACTCGATGCGGTGAAGTCTTACAATGAAGCGGTGAAATTGTCGCGGGCCGAGGGAGACAACGGAAGCGCGGAATTGTTCCTCTCGAATCTGAAGGATGAAGAAGGCCATGCCGACTGGCTGGAATCGCAATTGAACCTGATCAAGGAACTCGGCTACGAGCGCTACCTGAGCAAGCAGATGGGCGAAGAGTAGGCCGGCGGAAGTTGCCAGCATCGAGATCCCGCGATGATCGTGCGCGAAGGCTCTGGACACGGTTTTGGGTTCGGAGCCAAGGTCCGCGCAGAGCGATCGGCTCTTTGTCTTTCCCGCCTGTTGCTTCAGCCCGCCGATTGGTATACTGACAGATGTGACTACAACTCTGCTTGATCCCATCTCGAACGGTACCCATGCCGAGACTTCCCCCAGTCAAAAGAGGGTGTTGTTGCTCAAGCCGCGCGGCTTTTGCGCCGGAGTGGTGCGCGCCATCGACGTGGTCAAAATCGCTCTGGAAACCTTCGGCGCTCCCATCTATGTTCGCCGCGAGATCGTTCATAACAGCTATGTTGTGAATGAATTGGCGGAAAAAGGCGCGATTTTTGTCCATGAAATCGACGATGTGCCCGACGGCCAGCGCGTCATCTACTCTGCGCACGGCGTCTCGCCCGCGGTGCGGGAGATCAGCAGGGAACGCCACCTCCGGGTGATCGACGCCACCTGCCCGCTGGTGACCAAGGTGCACATCGAGGCCGTCAAGTTTGCCCGGCAGGGCTATTCGCTGGTGCTCATCGGCCACCGCGACCACGACGAGATCGAGGGCACGCTGGGCGAAGCGCCGGAGGCGACCCAAGTCGTCTCGAATGTCGCCGAGGTTGCCGCTCTTGAGGTGCCTGACCCGAACCGTGTCGCCTACCTGACCCAGACCACACTCTCGCTGGACGAAGCGCGGGACATTATTCACGCCCTCAAGCTGAAGTTTCCCAATATCATTGGCCCTCACACGCAGGACATCTGCTACGCCACCGAGAACCGCCAGGTCGCGGT
>Ga0182030_10002003_pt1 | contig 43005 bp, 41 predicted proteins | sample 812S3MmetaG_FD_121299 | JGI IMG/M metagenome (GOLD analysis project Ga0182030, IMG submission 121299) | Permafrost microbial communities from Stordalen Mire, Sweden - 812S3M metaG (Illumina Assembly) | ecosystem: Environmental > Terrestrial > Soil > Wetlands > Permafrost | place: Sweden... | reverse complement strand
CTAAGCAATGGCGACCGGAAGCGAGAGCCCTGAACTACCACGTGACTAATCATGAAGAGAGTCTACCTAAGGATAAGTATGATATCTATGAAGTAAAATGACTGATTAAAGACGTTGCTGGTTCTAACAAGTAAGTGAGGAACCTCTACTTCTCTTTCCTTCCTCCATCCCTCCCGCCTGTTCTTCCGTCTCATGTCCACAGCCACTCACTTTTACCTTTACCTTACCTACTTGATTTTCGTCGTCTTTGACCCCTCTAACTTTCTGGTGTAGTCGCAGTAACTAGTGATTAATCTCACACTACTTTATGACGCTGAAAGTCGATGTTTCCTACCATATTCAAGTTCTGCAATCAGATAGCAGCCCACTCATTTGAAGACTTATCAATCTACCCAGTTTGAATTTGTATCACAAACAATCATTGCACGTTATCACAGTTGTGTGGCGTGTAGTCCTAAAGGCAATGCTCGAGAATCAAAACTCGAGAGCAACTTGAAAGTCAAGATATGCGAAATCATGTTCTTATGGCCAAACGGCTCATACTAGTTTGAGCTTCATTCTGTGAGCATCAGCCATGGACCATATGGTAGACGTTATGTCGGTCATTGACGCGATGCCTAATCGAATGAAAGATCCATCTTCCAAAGACTGTAGCAAAAGTGCAATAGTCCCAACACCGTTCCGCCCAAGCAGAAAGTAGTAATAATACTCACGCACATGGTTGATGGGCGCTGTCTCGCCACTATTTGGGACTTTAAAATCCAACATGAGCTTGAAAATCGGTGATTTCTGGGCTATGATATCTGCAGGTATTTTCGTGGTTTGAATCACGAGTCCTGAAAGCTCGAGTTCTGCTGCTTCAACGTGTCCAAATGGCGCGCTCTCATCAGCAAGTTTTACTGACCAAGACAAAAGCTCCATGCGCCTCGTGTCATCAAAATCTTGAACAGACACCCCTCTTATTGGGCGGAGTCGCGCAAGCCAAGACCAGGATGGACGATCAGTGGGAGGTTTCGTAACTTGGGGAGCCGCATCTTCCATCGCAGTATCGGTATCAAACCAAGCTAGCGTTTTCACAATGTTGTTCTTCCATACGCCCGCGATGTAGGTGTCTCCAGTCAATCGTTGAATTTCTTCGACTATACCACCTAGGGCGCGATAACGGTCTTCAGCAAGCCCGAGCTTCCTCCGGGAGTAATTGGTTTGGATGCGAGGCCAGAATTCCATGATTAATAAGGGGGCTTCTGAAGGAAGATCGAAGATTGCGGTGGGAAGGCGATATATATCACCCCATAAAGGACCCGTACTATAGAGGTCGTGTGAGGGAAGGACAGGCTGGAAAGTTTTCAATTGACACTTCCATACAAGGTCCTTTGAGCCATAGTACAAGATTCGTGGAGAGAGAAGCGATTCTTGGAAAGTCCACCCACGACGATCTAAAGGCTCATTCGGGCCTTCGAGTGTGTTCTGATGAATCCAAAACTTAAAATTGAGTTTGCTGTTTCCCCAGACTTCGATAGGGAACGCAGTACTTGGTATTGGACGATCTTCAAGAAATCCCTCATGGACACTGGGGGTCCTCGCAGCCGCTATTGTGACTGCTGCATTCTTGTAGATCCGACCCATGTTTTTGATTTCCTCAGACTTATCCGCTTCATCATCCTGGGCAATGCACAAAGAATCCACCCAAAGATAAGGTATGCCCAAATCTCGTGTCACATTGACGGCATCTTTGATGGTTGCTGGTAATTTTTCCCAGTCGAATTTTGAGGGATCATCAAGTGTGGATCTTGTTGTGAAACAGTCCTGTGGAGGTGGTCCCCAGCAGTAACTTAGGGCAGCATACTGAGCCCGCTCATCTGCTGCGCTGATATGAAGACTTAGGCCTTGGCTGTTTCTGTCCGAATTGATATCAAGGACACGTGTTGGCAGGCGCGTAATGAGACCAGAGGGACAAGTCGAAGAGTGCTTGGTCGCACATTCTTGTAGCAGCTTTCTGCTTTCCTCCGCAATTTTCTTCCCTATTACAGAAATTTGGGTATTTTTTTGGTCGAAGGAAAGCAACTCCCACTTGCCTGAACAATGTTAGTCATTGTACCATTGAAAACATTTGATCCTGCCTACCTCCTATCAAAAGCGGGCATTTATAAATTTGCTCTGATATCTCTGTAAAAACCTTGAAGGCTAAAGTGCTTCTGACAAGACTTCGAGAATTCGGCGCTGGAAAATGTAGTATGCATTTTCTAGACTCAAAAATTACCTCCACGGTAATATGCTTCAGAATGAAAGTCCGTTTCCTTTCCCGTATCATCTCTTCACAGTGACCAAAGATATATGTTCGCACATTCTCGTCGAATGGCACCTCGACCTTCTTCTCGTTGGAATCTAGTGCAACCAGCCGTGCACGTGATAGGTAGCTGAATATCGAAGCACAGAACCCACATCCATTTTTCGCCGAGGCTTGGAGATGAGGGAAAGTGTGGTGAGCATAGCCTTCTGTCGTGATTAGGGATATCAATCCCTCAGAAGTGGCTGTCATTGAATTGCATACTGAGCAAAGCCCTCCGGGTGAAATTTCGATCGCTTCCAATGAGGTTGAAAGTTCACCGATTGGATCCGGGCATGTTGAGCTCGGAACTGTCTTTGATTGAATGGCTGATTCATCGGACTCCCGAAGTGTATCGCGTGCTATGGAATTCATGGAATTTGGTGTCGAATATGGCCAGGATCATGAGGTTTGGTGAGCCTTTGTGTTCAACCGGGTTTCCGAGTACGAATTTTCCTGCAGATGGTCAAAAGGATGTCACGAGGAGCCTTCTCACGTGTCGCGTCACCAAGGCATGTTTTCTGCGCATGGCAATTTGGCTGGGTATGCATACAAAACATTAACTATGAAGAAATCGTAATTTGATTTCATGGCTCTATTTTGAAGTCGATGTAAGAAGGGACAAGAAGTTTTGCTCCCAGGAGGGCTTTCATTTACAGGAGAAAGGGAAACGAAGGGTGAGGATATATTAGACTGAGTATTTGTGGCTTTCTTTGGGATCTCTTCCGGCCGCGTTCTTCATCTGGCATTTTGCTGATTGATTTTATGAGTATTTTTCTCTAATTTAGCAGGCGGCTAGGTTAATACTGAGAAAGGGGATCGATCAAATACCAATGCCCAATTCATACTCTGAGCAGGGCTAGGCGCACTTTCTGGTATGAAGAGCATGTAGGGTAAACATCAGAATCTAGAGGACCTATGAGGCGACAAAAGCAACACACCTCTATAAAATCCTAAATCGGCGCTCGGTGAGTGAAATTGGCCTAGAAAATACAACCGCGCCACTTACTCCCCGTTATTGGTGGAATCAATGACGGGAGAAGTAGCCACGTCTCAAGGCATATTTGGTCTTGAAACCCCCAGAACTGGCGGAGACAAATTGCGAACCGAGCAAGAAAGAGAGCCGCTACGATAGATCTGTGCCGAGAGGGGACCGCAAGGCTCTGTGCTGGGTTACATAATACTTGCGCATGCTGATCTTTTCGGGAGCTGAATGCTACCCAGCCTGTTGGGAGGCAAGGCTACGAAGCTGTAGTCAGGGTCAAGAAACACGAAGCTAGCTATTGAGCACGTAATATCACTGCCCGCACGTTCACACGGGTAGAGATTTTCTAATATTTTGATCTCAGGGATTCTCCTCTCGTTATATTGTAACATTATAGAATTAGGAACCTCAATTGGGAATTTTGCGTTCCTTTAGAATTGACAGTAAAAAAGAAACGAGGTGAGATCAAGGCTTAGGATCACAGCTATTGCATTCAGCTTGGAATGTGTTGGAGGGAAGTGCCCAAGTATTGGTTGCAGGTGGGTCACACCCCCCCTGTCCTAAAAAGTAACTTAAAGGTTATAGGAGGGCGATCAGTGTTGCAGAGATTTTGTTCATTTTCAGGAGCTCAAACCACTGTACAATGATCAAAGCCTTGTTTTTATGCACTTCGCAAGGATTACAACCGGAGGCCGCCCTAACCAGCTTTTGCTTTCAAAGTGCATTGTCGAAGAGTGTCGTCAAGGAGCATGCGTATTCACCTACACTCTATCGCGATACAACTGAGACTGCATTTATGGGTCGAGACTAAGATACCGCCACAAACAGGGTTAGTGCACTCCTCCTGTACATAAAGATTGAAATGTAGTGCGACGTGGCAAGGCAACATATCACAGCCCCAAACAGCTTTAATAGTGATTGGACCTAGATACACGCTTTATCTATGTAGTTTACCTCACTTCCATGCTATGCTTCCTCCGAAAACCTTTAAGTACGTGTTCTACCGCAAGCTGAACACCCCAAACTTGACAATCTCAAAATGGCGTCTATGCCACAAGTCTCCGGGTCTTTGATATCAGCAACGAATCAAAACACAGTCGGTTTAGCAAACTTCAACATTGATTTTTCAATTGTCAAAATCACACCCTTACAGGAATATGCAGGACTTGGTACTTCCTTGTCTCAGCGACGCCGCGAAAACGCAGAGGCAGGGCCATTTCACCGGACAGCTAGGAAATTAGGGCTGTTGTTTGAGCAGATTGTTCCATCAATTCCAGATCTTATAAAGGCATACGGGGCCCGTGCTTCGGAGATTGCGGGTGTGAAAGATAAAGATTCGAAGGTAATTCGCAGCGCGTTACATAATTGCACCGAACCCTCGTAGCTGACTTTGAAAGTAGACAGACATTCTCTACGGTCCCTTTGCGGGTCATGCTGGTGTGGACGGGACGTCCATATATGCGGCTGCTACTTCTGGTTCTTCTGCGATCGCTATTCATCTGCTCGCATGCATGCTAGCCCGGTCGTGGCCAGCCCCAGTAGCTACAAGTATCTGGGTAGAGTTGGTTGCTGAACGGAAGAGGGAGCTTGAAAAGAACATTGATGATAGTCAACTCCAGGGGATTCTTGCACGTGCCGCCGCTCAGCAAGAGATCAGCAGAGATCAGCTAGTAGTCTGGGATGCCAGTGCTCGTGCTTGGCTACGGACAGCTGATGAAGTCAAGGCCTTTGAATAGACACAACTCAGACTCATCATAAAGGATTCCGGCCTCTCCCTCAACACGTCCAGAAACACCTATAACTCTGTTCTAGAAGCGTGGGTTATGGCTATGACGAGCCTACAACGGCTCATTCTTGGTAGTCCTCACAACATCTCAGAAGAATTAGTCCTGCTCAGCTTACTATCATGGCACATCTATCCTGATCTGAATATTGTAGATCCCACGGCAGATATTCAGTTCCATGATCCGCTTGTCCAAGTTGGGGGAGTTGTAACATTGGGTTTGCAATGTGCTAATTCATTAGGCGATGGTGTTCATTGGTCTTTGTCACTTTTGCATCTACGATATTACGGCAGCCCAGTTGCAGTTGAGAGGTCCATTGGGTCTATTGGCTCAGACGACGGCCGGTTAACGCTCCCGGAACTGCACTTGGTCACACTAGGCTGCCTTATATCAAGCTGGCGTGGCGCTGCTGGGTTTGATCTGATCACTGCTGCTAATTGCTAGGTTGCACTGGAGCAATTTCTTGCGCCGCCAGAAGATATATATGCCTCTCATAATAACCATAGCCTTACTGCTGATCTGAGATGGCCGGGGCTATTGGTAAATGCTGCAAAGTCCTTGCTTTCTTCGCATGGTTTTCGGCGGCAACAAGCCGTAGATTTTATTGAACATGGTAGACGTCGGGCCCGACACTTCCTAGACGAAATTTCCCGAGATTTTTGTCCTATGTTTGGCCTCGTCATCCCTCTGGTACTTTTTCAATTTCTCAGGGAGCCTGAGAAGGATCAAGAACCCGAGGCTTCTGTGTCTAAATTGCAACGTGTTGCTGCACAATGCCAGTTCCATAAGGATGATTGCGTTATTTCATGTGAACCGCGATCTTCCACTTTGATGGATTCCGAATTTGAAGATCCAACTGAGATCTATGGCATTTATAATATGAACCAGGAGTACACCACAATTATCCCACAGGCACGAAATTCTCACAAGCGTGATTGAAATGGAGAGTTATTGAAGTCCCTGCGTCATACTAGCTGGTCACACATCGATAGTACTGTGGATCCAACAAATCAGAGGTACCTCGATTACTTCAAGAGAAGAAACGACAAGGAAACAAGAGAACAGCTACGTCCCTCTACTCTTTTCGACAATTCGAGAGAGTATGATGAGCACGCATTAGATTTGCATTGTCAATGCCCAGGATTGTATGAGTCCTTGTGTAGCTGTAGGCGCAACTCGCGGAGATGCACATCTCTCTGTGAATGCACAGCAAAGATTCATTACCGCCCACAAGACTGTGGTAACCTCAGAACCAAGGGTAGTCATTTACGAGAACCAACCAATGACTGTCGGTTGCTCTCAGCGGGCGAAATTGATCATAGGGGAATGAGGTTCACCTGGCGCGAACCCCCGTTGCGATTCTTGGGGAGATACAGAGAAACGCATGAAGGTGCACATATTAAAGACTTCGTCATATTGGGTATGACTTTCAAGCAAAGGATAGCAGCACTAAATGAAATCAATATGGAAGTATCTTTTAATGCAGAAAAAAGATTTGTATATGTCAGAAGGTTTCCACTTTGGGATCCATTGGGGCCTGTTTAAGCTCTACGAGCATTTTGTTAAAACGTAACAAATTTGGCATGAGAGCACGATAGCGGGCGGGCGAAGTGCAGGTATTAAGACAAATAATTTACTTAGCTTGTTGATCTTTGCTCAACAACGATGTTGTTGCGATCTGCGACAAAATTTGGTGCTTTCATCTGATATTTGAGATGGCGGAAAGAGCATAAGGCGGACACAAGATCCTCACACTATGAGAAAAAGAATATATGTCACCACAGAGTGTATGGCAAATGAATAGAGCACCAAAAATGATCTCATTCATAAATCTATTCATCCAGGAAATAGTTCAAAACTAGATCCTTAATCATCACTATAAATCGCTCCAAAGATCGTGGTTTTGGGTCCGATGAGCCTCCTGCATCTACGCCTCGCTCAAATCACGCATAAACGCGATTCGCGGAATCAGCCAGATAAATCTAGGCAGTTGCGCTCACGGCCTTCAGCGTCTCGTTGCGCTCTCTTTCAAGAAGCGCTTCCATGACGCCCACAGGACCTTGTTCCTTCATCTCCTTCATCACAGTATCCACTCCAAGCTGATGATCCGTCCAGAGCGGTTCTTCAATTCTTGGGGTCGGCTCACCGACGCCGATAAAACCACCTTCCTTAGCCCATTCGGAAGTGCGTCTGATTCCTAGCTCTGTGAACACGGAATCAATGGCTGAGACGAGGTGGTCGCGATATTCTTTAATGTGGCCAGGGGTAGGAGTGATGCGGAGACGTTCCTGGCCAACGGGAACAGTGGGGTAGTTGATAGATTGTACGTAGATGTTATGTTTCTCCAATAGCATGTCGGAAGCTTTTTTCGCGAGTTCGGCGTTTCCGACGAGCACGGGGATGATGTGGGAGGGGTTCGGGATGACGGGAATATCGCGCTCGCTGAGTGAGTCCTTGACAGCGCGAGTGTGCAGTTGTTGCAGACGGCGATCACCTTGGTATTCCATTTGGTATTCGATGGCAGTTTTGGCGCCTGCCATGGTTGCGGGTGGAAGGGACGTGGTAAAGATGAAACCTGGTGCTAGGGACCTGATTGTGTCTACCATTTTCTCGGAGCCTGCGATGTAGCCGCCGACGCAGCCGTAGGCTTTTCCGAGGGTTCCAGTGATGATATCTATGCGGTCCATAATCGTACCTTTCGATCTTCCTTCAAGATGAGCTTGGTAATCGAGGTGTTCTGCAACGCCGGCTCCGTGTGGTCCATACATACCAACAGCATGGACTTCATCGAGAAAGGTAATAGCGCCATATTTGTCGGCCAAGTCACAGATTCCTTCAATTGGTCCAATTGAGCCGCACATGCTGTAGACGGATTCGAAAGCTATAATTTTGGGGACATCGGAGGGAAGAGAAGCAAGCTTCGCCTCTAAATCCTCCAAATCATTGTGCTTGAAGACAATCTTTTTGGCGCCACTGTGACGAATTCCCTGGATCATTGATGCGTGGTTCAAACTATCAGATAGAATGACACAGTTGGGCAGCTTCGAACCCAGCGTAGCAAGAGTAGCATCGTTTGCAACGTAGCAAGAGGTAAACACCAATGCTGCATCCTTCGCATGCAATTTCGCGATTGAAGCCTCCAACGCCACAGCATGCTGATTATGTCCGGATATGTTTCGGGTTCCTCCAGCACCTGCACCATATTCGTCCAGTGTCTCGTGCATAGTCTTCAAGACTTGAGGATTGCGTCCCATACCCAAATAATCGTTGGAGCACCATACTGTAACCCTCTCGTTCTTGTTCGTCATATGGGCCTGAGGAAATTCCTTGGCCAAGCGATTGATGTTATTGAAGTAGCGGTAACTTTTGTCCTTGTGTTTCTTATCAAGCTCGGCATTGTAGAATTCCTCGTAGTTGAATTTTGCGGTTTTCTGGTGGGTTGGGCGAACAGGCTTGACATGCTGAGGGTAGGAAACTGTATGAGGTCAGCACAAAATAATTCTCGTATTCTCCACGCAATTGACCCAACATACCATTGTCGCGACCAAAAAGCGTATCTTCAACAGCTCTCGCCGCATGGGTACGGCTGGTATGAAGTCTGGCTTTTCCAGCGCTTGGCTTGTTGGTGAATGCCCTCACCGCTCCAATTGCTGCAACGCCACCGAGTCCAATCTTGCCGGACTTGGCGGATTGATGGGCCATCGCCTTCCCCATAATTGGGCATCGGCGAGCAATGGTTTGGAGGTTCGACATACTGCCACCACCGGGAGAGGCATGGCGAGTAGAGGTGGAGAGGGAACGAAGGGTGGCCGTCGAGGTCTTTTTCAAGAACGGGCACATCGCCTTCGACTGGCGAAGGAGCGCTGTGTCCATCATTGCGTTTTCGATCGCTTGGGAAGTTTTGAGGTTGTGGTCGATATGGTTGGTGTCAAGATATTGAGGTTGGACGAGTCAATCTGGCAAAAAGTGGGAAAAGGAAATCTTCATATGTACGGTGACAAAACCACCGCCGAGGGGAATTCTTACGCTAGAAAGATCGGCAGGTGAGTCGTGCATCTCCGACACAATAAGCATCAACACCTAAATTGCCATTGGTCAATTTATCGCATTAATGATTCAGCCATTCTTGAATAAGCCCAAGTTGGTCATTTTGAGGCGTCCGTAAGCAACATCGGGCGTAGTCATCGCACTTCGTGTGTGCCGGGTCTTCGACGACCCTTTTGCTTTGTTCTACCCCACATTCCAAGAAGACTATTGCATACCTTACCGCCACTGACGATTCAAAAAGCAACTTGTTCGAGACATTTGGGCCTCATTTGCAACAGCCAGGTCGTATTGTATGCAGGCAATGCTTGAGTATATATATATCCCATTGACATCTTAAACTATATTTTAAAAAATTATCCAAATTAAATAAAAATAGGTAAACAACGCCGGAGAATTTGCTTCTTAGTCTCCATTTGCTGATGCGATGTTTGTTTGAGTAGTTTGGCCTTTGATTTGGAATTAATTTGGAATCAATTTGACAGTGCTGCATCAACTTTACTCTGAAATTTGAGTTATTCTTTATTGCAGGGTGGATGCCCTTCAGAGTGAAGGTACTGAAGCCACCCTCAATGTTTGGATGAAATAGGATGCTTAGAAAAGTTTTTGTCGTGACGATAATTTAGGGATTCTATCCATAATGCGGTACACATGTCCCTAAATAGCGCTCTCATGACCCGGATTGAATCACTATATCACCTAGCTTGGTCTTGGCTATTCTGGTGGTAGACCTATTCATTTGTGTATGAAGTGTGTTATAGAAAGAAGCTGGGTGAGGTTTGATCTTAGGCTTTTACACTTGCTCTATTCCTTATTGATTGAAAAATCTAAGCTAGAACCATAGAAATCAATAGTGATATCCCTTTGGGGCTGATACTAGAACATGGGAATGGGAAAGAGGAATGGATTTCACTGACCCGCTCGCTAATTACAGAGTTCAGAAATCTCAATAGGGAATCAATAAATCAAGAACTGACTTTTGTCTGGAAATGCTATCCACAGCTAGAATGGAAACATCTCAAGAGAATAAGGACTTAACACACGCGTTGTCACTCGTGAGAGATTAGGAAGTTGCGCCGGAGTTTGACAATTATTCTTAATAATAATTTGCTATTCATGCCTGCTCTGCTACTTCAGCGAGTTCCAATACTACGTCATCCCATAACATCTTCCAGTAGCAAACACAGCAAATCCATATGTTTCCGGCTTCATCCAGTTCCTTCCAGATAGCTCAATGGTGAGCTAGGTTCCTAAGCCTCATGGATTCCCAAGGCCCTACCCCAGGCTTCTATAACGCTCGATATATGCAATGCAATTGTAGCTTGACCAGTCTCTGCGAATGGTTGAAGGTCTAATATTTCTTGGGCCCTTGTCTGTAATTGCTCCTCCAAGAAATCCTTCATATTCTCAATCGCTGCGAGTAAACCCTCTGAAGTCATCCTTAGATTTTCCGCAGCCGCGAGGTGGTTGGTCATTAGGCGGTCTCGTTCCTTGTAATACTCGACTTCCTTCTTCGACCAAGAAACTTCATCCTTCAGGTTATCGATCTCTTATCTCAATCTTGTGGCAGTATCTGCTGCTGGTGGCTCGGATGAGGTTTGGGAGGGTGCAAATTCGGCTTTGGACTGGATGATCTCTATCTTGCTCAAAGTACAAAGCTTACTGCACAAATTTAGTTGCATCACTGAAGACCCTGTAGATATGCTATAATAATAGGCCTGCGATACACTAAAACTGAAATTTTGGATAATTTTAGGTTTTAAAAGTTTATTAATAGAGTATTCAGTTGTAGTGGTTTTTAAAGACCTTGTAGAATTACTGAAAAATAAGTCTTTATAGAAGAATTTATAGGCTTCATATCTAAATAGTAATTCTATAGGGCTTTTAAAATTAGTGACTGAGAATTCTTATATTATAGGCTGTTTTAGAGAATTTTAGTGATATTATAATATTTTTAGTAGTTTGTTTAAGGTCTATAGTGTTGTGTTTATAAGGTTTTTAGTGATACAATTAACTATGTGCGGTAAGCTTTGCATTCGCCACAGCTATAGATCTCTATATGAATTATATTAGACAAGGACTTAGACCTAATTGGTAATCAATTACCTGTTTCTCCACCTTTTGAAGCCTTAATTTATTCTCTTCTGCTGGTCTTCAACATTTATTCGCAATGTAACTCCTATGTAGTGTCCAAGACTAACGTAGCTAATAGGTTGCACAGATGCTCTTCAGCTGTTTGGTAAGAAGCCGGGAGTGGGAGACCGCTCTTCGCAAGCTCCTCTTTTGCGGAGCTTTGGAGTGCTTCGAAAGCCTGCGAAATAAAATGAGCTTTCAAACGGGCGACGAGTGCGGAATATTTCCGTTTACTTTCTTGATATCTAATTGTATACTGTTTAAGTTCGCTTTCTTTTCCTTTTAATATTACTTCCACTGCCCTGTTGCTATCTTCGTTGGCGGAAACCTGTGCTGCGGCTGCTGTCCCCTCCGTGCGCGAAGCCCCTAACAAGATCTTTTTAGTTCTCCATTTTGCTTTAATGGTCTCGGAATTGGCCTGTGTTGACGTTGAAGTCTTGGTAATTTGAAGGAAAGGAATTCTTGGTGAGACGTTGACGATGGAATCAAGGGAAGAGATCACTGGAAACGCGAAAAGTTTCGCTTCCTTGAAATTCTCTTTCTAGAAGGGCGATAGAAGCGGCGTACTCCTACCCAGGGTTTTTCAAAAACATATATTCACTAGTAAGTAATTAGGGACCTCTTTGTTATGCGTAATTTTTCTCCATGATGCAGTCTATAATGCAACCAGGTATCAACTAATCCAACATATGTCGAGAGAACATGAATGCAGACCCAAATTTGCATCCCTCTAGTAACTCATGACTCCCACTACAAATTACCTGTACTCTGTCTCACTCCTTTTTCAAGACCGTGTCAACAATCCCCTTCATCTCAACGAGAACCTCCTTTAGCTCAGGTGACGTCCTCGCAACAGGTACTGCATCCGCTAGACTAAATTCTTCAAAGATCTTCTTGGTCAAGAAGGCCCAATACTTATCTAGCTTCTCGAAACGTTCCATTGAATCCTTATGCTTAGGTACCGACGCCGCCTGCCAATATCTTCCCAAAGTAGCCCGGTAGGAACGGCGCTCCGCATCCAGAGGAAAAATCCGAGCCGAATGAGCTTCTGAGAACTTGTCCTTCATATCAACCCGGTATAAGAAGTGCATGATCTCTTTATACTCTTCGGCCTCCAAGGCATTCAGCTGAAATAAGGCAGCATCAGCAGCGAAGTGGCCCTTGCAAGCAGCGTCGAATCCAGCATTGATGATTTCCCAGTTCAACTCGCCAAACCTATCTGCCTTAGGATCATCACGCATCTCATACTTGACCATCTCAATGAAGCGCTTTCGAGTAGCGACACCGATTTCAAAAAGTTCTCGCTGAGCAATCATCTTCTCTTTGAGACTGCCATGTTCCTTGCGTTCCTCCTCAGAATCCTTCTTGAGTGCACTGATTTCCTCTTTATGTGCTTGCTTGAGGTTGAGGTATTTTTTTTGCAGCTGACGTCCGTTCTCTCTTGTCTTGTTGTGCGCGTCTTTGAGTCTTTGGATTCTGGCGTTAGCTACATCAAGGGCGTGGTTGGAGGTCTCAGCTTGCATGTTCTGGTGAAAAGTTAGCTGAGAAATATGATCTATAGAAGATATTCTTACCTTAACTGGCTTATGCTTGGCGCTAAGCTTTGGCAATTGACCATTGTTGGCCATGAGATCAGAAGTCAGATCGATGATCAGAGCTTGACCTGAGATCTGGGCCTGCGCATTCTGGTGAAATTAGCCTTTGGCTTTCCTGCCATTTCAGAAGGATATCTCTTTACCTGAATTGGACTAGGATTGTATTTGGTACCCATAATGCGCTCGTGGTTTGCTGAGTATACTCGTCCGGTGTGAGATGCCCACGTTGTACCCTTCGTGATTTGCATATTCTGTACGTCTCTTAAGACAGCATCGAGGCTAGCAGGAACCGGCGAGAGACTTCGAGAGAATTCCACAGCAACTAGGTTGTGAAGATTCTTGACTGCCTATACGAATAAAATATGTTAGTCGAATAGACCTTGAGATACCAGAGTTGGACCAGTCACTCACCTGGATAGCTTGTGTAGTTGCTTCTTCAATCTTGCCCTTGCTCTCATGTAAGGTGTGGAGGTCATCAAATGAAGGCTCTGTCTTAGATCTTAATGCAATAGCGTTCACGGAGGTCTCGTTAGAGGACGCATCCGTCATAGGATGATCTGGATCGTATTGGTTCTCCATTTTGTCCTTGAAGCCACTATCCATGATGATTATGAGAAGATGGAAGTTGTGAGCCCGCGAATGAGAAAGATAGCATGCATATATAATTTCTCGGTTCGCATAGCAGGATGGTCTAGCAAGAATCGTTCGATTACCTACGTGATCGTGAATAACTGTTTCACGGTCGAGATTCTCAGAAAGAATACTAGTAGTGAATACAACGAATAAAGGGCTTCCTGTCTGCAAAACAGCAGATATATTGAATCTCGGATTCACTTGTGGAATTAGTCTCGCCTTATCATACATTACATTGGAGTGAATCTTTTTCCAACCGGGGCGATTTTCCAAAAAGGGCAGCTCCCAAAGAGCTATAATATTCATTCTAATATTGGGGCAAGCCATCTCCAAATCCTGGGATGAGTGATTTTGTGATTTTATTTGAATTTATTACTGGTTTGAAGTGAATAGAAGCCCTGTTTTCTCATGAAGATATACCTGAGGTTGAAGGTAATCCGGTTTTCTGCCAGCAGAACCTAAGCACCGCTAACAATGCGATATAGTCATCTGCCTTTTTGACCCTGAAATTCCTTCTGAGTTTTTTTTATTAAAAAAACCCCCCTCAAAATAAGATGATTTAGTAGTTTTGCCTCTTGTGCTCTTTCACGATCCCTTCAGTGATTACCCTCAGCTCCTTGTAGGCCTTCTGGACCTGGGGATTTGTATCGAATGCTACGATTCCCTCCTCAAGGGACTTGCACTCGTCACGAATGGCATCAAGAATCTTCCAGCAGATTTTTTCTAATTCCTCAAACCGCCTGTCATCACTCCCGTCCACTGTGTAGAATGTCCATGAATAGCAACTCGCCATTGTTCCCCTCATATTCACAATCTCGGTAACCTTCGGTATGAGAAATTTTCTATCGTAGTTTTTAGGTGCTACTCCGTAAATCTTCTGGAAATGATCCTCAGATGCTTTGAGTTTCAAAAGTCCAAGTTCGAAAAGAGCAGTATCGGCAAGAAAGTTTCCTCGGTGCGCAGCATCGTTGCCTTGCTCAATGAGCCTAGGAACTGCTCTCGCACCATGGACTCCAATATAATCCCCTGGGTTGATTCGGTATCTCTTTGTTGACTCCAAGAATCTTCTACGAGTCGCGATTCCAACCTGCAGTAACGGCTCACGGTATTTGAGATTGATCTCGTGTGATGCCTTCGCCTTGCCGAGTTCACGTTCGAGCCTTTTGATCGCGATGTTTTGTGCTTCTAGCTCCACTTTGAGGGATATTATGGTTGCATCAAGCTCCTCCTTCTCAGTCAACCATTGCCTCTCCTTAGCCTCATATTCATTTCGTCGAGTCTGCCGTTTCGTGAAAGAAAAATTGACGCAGAGCTTGTAAGCCCTGATCTTCGCAAGTATAAGTTTCCAACCGTCCTTGTGCAATGCTTGATCCCCCTTTGTTTTTGTACCAGTAGCTTTAGAGCTGGCCTTCCCAGGTACTTCACACGTGATTTCTTCCCCGGAGACTTGAAAAGCTTCCCCACGCCCGCGTTTGGACCCAGAATCCAAGTCCTTGAGTATAATGGCGGATTCGGCACTGATATGTGTTGAAGTATTTTTGATCTGGGTTCTCCCCTGACTGACAAGAGCTTTACTGGCTGAGACGGTATTCTTTGATTCTGGTTTCTCGATATCGTGAATTGATGAAGACGGCAATGACTTGAAGATGTTCTGGAGGAAATGGTTAGTAAATATCACACGCATGTAGGGATTCACAATATGTAAACCTACCTTCAGTAGCTTCTTCGCGCGTGTGGAAATTATTTCGCCACTCAACTTACCGTGAATGGCTTCCGGGATAGGGGCTGGTTCTTGGGTCCAGGTTTGTATTTCGCAGAGTTCAGCTTGGTCCATCTTGTTTGTGGTAGGTTGACGAGGAGATCGGGACGACTCCGACATTGAGATTGACGAGAAATCGCCTGATACCCAATTTTATAACAGTCGGATGATCAGACTTAGCTGAATTTTTGCTTTAAGACGGAGCGGAAGAAAACAGACAGCAGGCCACCGAGGTTGAAGACTTGAAGGGGTATTTATCCGTGCAAGGAGTCCATTTCTCGAACGCCATGAAGGATCGAACTAGTTGCAGGATATAAGCACAAGGCGATTGCAACGAAAGGGGCGACGGACCGTGCGACTTTGTATTTGGGACAATATGACTTCATTTAGCGGAAATTTTCTGCTATCTCATGAGAGACAGCTTCATGACCTGGAATTACTCTCAAATTCTGCGTTTCACATAATAATTGAAAAAACCTTGACTGATCGATGGTCCACTAGCTATTGACACAGAGAAGTCCACTGCATGATTACATTATACGCCTGATAACTATAGCTTTGCAAAGTGAGACATGATTAGCCATAGTCCCCGGAATACTTCTAATGGCTTCGAATCTTGTCTTTCTTCACGACAGTTTCTACAATACCTCGCATCTCCACAAGAGCCTGTTCTACTTCTAGGTCTTCCTCGAAAGCTGCAATTGCCTTCTCCTTACTATTCTCTTTTCTCAATCTCGTCAAACACTTATTTTTCAAGGTATCAAAACGATCATCCAGCGTCTTATCGATGGTCCACCTAGTCTTGGAGAAACAACTGCGCATTGTTCCTTGCAGGTCTAACACCTCTTGCACCCTTGCCACGCCACACATGTCGGACGCGAAGTGAACCTCGGGTCTTTGCTGGTAAATATGCAGGAAATAATCATTGTACTTCGTAGGTCGGGGATCTCACATGAAAGAGGGCAATATCCGCACAGAAATTCCCCGATGAGCAGCGACATTCCCTTGTTCAACGACCTCAAGATCGGCTTGGCCGTTGACGTCGACAAATTCTCCATGGATGCGCGCTCTTCTTGTCAACTCCATGAAGCGAAGTCGTATGCCGATACCGACTTGTAAGAGTGGCTCCCGAATCTCCATTTCTTCGGCATGCTTCTTCTTCAAAGCAGTAATTTGAGTCTCGAGATCCTTCTCATGCTGATTCTTCAGGTCTCCCAATTGGCTTTCCAGATTTGCCTTCTCCGATGCGCATTTCAATACGGCATACTTGTAATCCTCAATCTCCTTGCTCAAGCTTTGAATTATTGTCTTGAGGTTGGGTTTTTCCCTAGTCCACGTGCTTTTTTCGGCTTCAGTTACATGGGCACTTTCCGATTCCTTCTTGTCCTCTTCAACATCAACAACAAGCTCAGCCATCGATGTCATGACACCAGCATCTCTCCCAGATTTCTTTGCAGTCTTGCTCTGCTGTTCCGCAACATGCTTTTTGAGCCGTTCAATTTGTCCAGCACTGATTCGTTGTTGCGCCCAGAGGTTTTCCTCAATTTCTGCCAGGGATTCCTTGAGCTCTCGGATCTCCTCTGCTTTAGCTTTTGCCTCTAGTTGAGTCCTAGCTAACGAGCGGTTGGCTTCTCGTGCTTTCGTCTCCGCACGAGCAAGCTGCTGCATTAGTGTATCAATTTTCATGGTGTGGTCTGCTGCTGATGATTCGGCTTGGATCTTGAGTTCTTTGATTTCAGAAACATGTGCAGTATCAGCTGCCAAAGCTTCTTCGTATTGTTTGGTGACTTGCTGTGTCTCCTGCTTTGTAACATCGAGTTTCGTATCCAACCCTTCAATTTCCTGCTTTGCTACAGCCAAATCTTCTCTCAAAGTATCCACCTCCAATTTTTGAGTGGCCATTATGGATTTAGTTTCTGTGAGGGAAGCTTTGAGCTGGCGAATTTCAGAAGCGTTTGTTGAGGCGGCGTTCTGAACTTTGGCTTGTAATTTGGCAACTCTGTCTGTTTCCTCCTTCGCCGCAGCAAGCTGCTTTCCTAATTTATCGATCTCCGCTGATTTTGCCGCATTGTCCTGCGAAACCTCAACATGCTGTCTCTTAGCCTCCTCCATTTCCTTCGTTGCTTTATTGAGATCCCTTTGCAAGGGGTCCATATGCTTCGAGCTGTAATCCTTCATCACTTGGCTCAGCGACATCTCGGCTTTGTATGCTCTTGTCTGCGCTGCACTCAGCTGCTTTCTCAACTCGCTAATCTCTAAAGCTTTAGCAGTGGAGAATTCTGCATATGCCTTCCCGGCTTCCTCTACTTTACATTTTGTTGCAATAAGATCCTTGTTAATCGCTACGGTGTTGCGGACTTCGTCCCTATACAACGCCAAAAGCCCGTCATGCCGATTATTTGTCCTCGCTGCTTTAATTTTTGCTTCCTCAAGCTCTTGCTCGAGCTGCTTGATGTCGTTGTGCGCTTTATTGAGACACGAGTTTGCAGCTTCAGTAGTTTCCTCCTTCGACTCTTCGGCGTGAAGCTCCACCATCGAGACTGATCCTGGGGGGACGTTATCCATCGATGTCTAGCATAATCCAGTCAGCACGTGCAAACGCTCGTAAATTTTGCAGCAGTGTATGGAAAATTGAAATATAAGCTTACAAAATCTCCAGAAAAGGTTAGTGGAGTATAGACGCTGGGGACATCTTCATTTGGATTTGTGTCGTCGTCTAAATTCTTTTCCTCGTCCGAATATTCGTAAGGATCCATCGTGTTGGCGCTTCTTGTGAGATTCGCTGTAGAGGTTTGGAGGTCATTGAGGGCGTCAAGGTCGGAAAATCAAGGTGCGCAAGACTTCTAATCCTGAAGGATTTGTCAAAGTGAATCTTTTCGCTTTGGATTTTCACTTGCTACATAATTGGCAAGACCACACTCTTCACTTTAGGTGCAAACAAGACGACGATATTTTCGCTAAGACTACCCTTGGTTATCATTTTATGTTCCGGTGGCAAACTAACCTGCCATTCTATCTAAAGCTTGACCCTTCGTCCCCGTCTCCTTCGGATCCTCCCCCGCAGCAACCTCCTCAATCGCCTCTCGAATAATCTCACAACCCTTCGCCATATCCTCCTTCGAAATATTCAACGCCGGAATAAATCTCAACGTATCATAAATCGACGTTGTTAAAAGCAACATACCCTTCTCCATACACTTCGCTTGAACCTTCGACGCATATCCCTTCCCAGGCGTGAACTCCAGTGCCAGCATGAGTCCCAGCCCTCGAACATCATAGATCATGTGCCCAGTCTTCGGGCCATCTTTGGCCGCTTGGAGCATACCTCTCAATTCCTTCCCTCGCGCATTTACGTTCTCAAGAACCTTCTCCTCCTGGAAAGCCTTCACCACCGCCACAGCAGCAGCACAAGCTACGGCATTTCCAGCATAAGTTCCACCCATGGAGCCTGGGGGCTGCAAGTCCATTAGTTCCTTTCGAGACACGATTCCAGAGAGTGGGAAGCCGTTGGCGATGCCCTTGGCCATGATCAGGATATCGGGTCGGACGCCCCAATGCTCGATGGCGAAGAGCTTCCCGGTTCGCCCGTAGCCGCATTGGACTTCGTCTGCTACCATGAGGATGTTGTTTTTATCACAAATTTCACGAACTTTGGCAAGGTACTGTGGGAAGTCAGTTCCGCTTCAATGGAAGATGGCACGTGATCAGAAGTCGAGGGAGGGGACAAGTATCACTTACCCCAGCAGGAGGAGGAACGTATCCTCCTTCACCTAGTACTGTCTCAATAAATATTGCAGCAGTATCCGACGGCGCAGTCTCCCGCTTCAACAACAATTCTAGCTGAAGAATTGGATCATTGCAGCAATTTTCAAAGCCGTATTTTCCATCCGAATGCGTGGAAATTGAGCATTGCTTGCAGTATGGGAACGGAACTCCAAAGACTCCTGGCATTAACGGCGCGTAATTTTGGCCATACACAGTCTTCGACTTCGTCATGGCCATGGTACCGAACGTTCGTCCATGATACGACCCCTGCATGACGATGACATTCTGCTTCTTGGTAGCATGTCTCGCAAGCTTCACGGCAGCTTCCACAGCCTCGGACCCTGAGTTCCAGAAGAAAAACGTGTCCAATGACTTGTGGGGCATGAGTGGGATGAGCGACTCTATCAAATCCAGGTACGGCTTCTGGAAAGCGATGTTAACTTGGCCATGGACGAGCCGCCCGACTTGGGCCTGCGCCGCCTTAGTGACAGCCGGATGGCAGTGTCCTAGATTGGTGACACCAATTCCAGAAGTGAAGTCCAACAGCTTCCGACCTTCAACCGTCGTGACATAGCTCCCGGAGCCACTCTCAAGGACCTCTGTCGAGAGTCGCCCAATTCCTTTGGCTACATGCTTCACACCGAATTGAGCTAGCTTTGATAGACTCATTTCTGCGATGCCAAGATGGAATATTGTGAGTGTTGTTGTTCAATTGACTGCTGATGAGGCCTAGGACAAACGAGTAACGGAGCTACGTCAATTGAAGATTCCTTGGCAGAGTTGCATTCCTAGTCGGCGTTAGGCCATAACTTTAATCCGTCTCCCACGAATCAGATCTCGCCTATCTCATTTCATCTCATTTCACTCTTCTATGCACCAACGATTAGAAAAGGGGGGGGGAGGAAAAGACCTCTCGCCAATCCTAGGTCTTAGATTCAGCTGCTAGAACACTAGGGTATTCTCTGTCGTGCGTTACTTCCCACGTGGAGAAATTGCGATATCTAGATCTTACTTCGCAATTTGAAACACGTTCCTATGCCGTGTCCGATGCACTATCACGGACCGTTTGCTCTTCACGGACAGTTTTGCAGAGTTTTTTTGAGGCTCCTGCATTATCGCTAGGCGCTAAGTCTCGCTTTGACCAATGCCAAGGTGTTTGTTGTGCTGCAGCAAAATTGCAATTGGTTTTGTTATTGTTCGTGGCGTTTGGTGGCTTGCTTTTGTTCTATTTTTCTTCAGCTGACTCTGACTCGAGTGGTCCGATGGACGGCACAGAAAGCCTCGACCAGATAACGGAAGGCTTGCTCCTGAACCTGGGGAAATTTTGCTTTTCTGAAAAAGTGAGATTGAAACTCACGCCTTGGCATATCAATATACTTTATTGATGAAAACTTTGACGCATATCATTAATTTCTAACATCGCATATTGTGTCGCTTTCATTTCCAACTTCAGCCTGTATCCTTGTAAGGCTCAACCCAGGCTCCATGTTTAAGGTAAGCTTGATCTGCAGCATGCTTGTGTATCTATGCGGCCATGCGCCAATCACCCCAGGTCTTACTTCATGGATCATTCGATCGACAAGGTACCCACGAAGATATTCCTGTACTTTCTAACCCGCAAATAAAATCCCTGTCGCCATGCGTTTGCATCTAGTTCGTCCGCCCCATCTCACGAACACCTCAACTTCCACTAAATCCCCCTACTCCCTTCCATTCTCATTCCAATGTCTCTCATCCCCAAGCCTCATCCGCCACAATGATTCTCTCCGCAAACAGTCAAACACTGACTCCCCTTCCCGATGTCTTGTCGCATGGTCTCGTCGCCGTCTCAACCTTTGGCCTGCTCTCTTTCTTCTGCTCCACCTCCCTCTTCCTCTACCTCAGCTTCCGCCTGATATCCTGGCGTCGTCAATCCCTCCAAAAAGCCCCAATCAATCAATTCCTCTTCCTGATCTACAACCTCCTGCTCGCCGATATCCAACAAGCACTCGCCTTCCTCCTCAACATCTCCGCTTTGAAAAATAATGGTATTTTTGTCGGGACACCAACATGCTTTGCGCAGGGTTGGTTCGTGAGTACGGGAGATTTGGCGAGCAGTGTTTTTATCTGCGCGATTGCGTGTCACACCTTTTTGGGGGTGGTGAAGGATTACAGGCTGCCGCAGAGTGCATTCTATGTTGTGATTGCGGGGTGTTGGACTTTTGTGTACGGGATGGCGATTTTGGGGCCTGCGTTACATGGGAGGGAGTTTTATGTTAGAGCTAGTGCTTGGGTATGACTTCTTTTTCGTTTCTCCCCTCAATTCCTCAATCTGCAGGTCGATACCCCGCAGTGTTTGACAATTAGTTGCTGATGATTGCGGAACAGTGCTGGATCAACGATGCCTTCTCTACTGAACGTCTCTGGCTCCATTACTTCTGGATCTTCATCTGCATGTTCGGCACTGTCCTCATCTACTTCACAACCTTCATATCCCTCCGTGTCCGCGCCCGCTCAGGCCAACTCACCTCTCCCACGACGCACTCTGCGACCCCGCTTATGATCCTCTACCCTCTCATCTACGTTATCTGCACGTCTCCCCTGGCCGTCGGTCGTATTGCGGCTCTCGCAGGTCAAGACATCTCATTGGGATATTTCTGTGCTGCGGGGACAATGATCGCGTGTAATGGCTGGTTGGACGTGCTGTTATATGCGAGTACAAGAGCAGATATCGTATTTAGTGAGGGCAGGCCAGGTGAGGAGACAGGATTGGAGACGTTTGCTTTTATGGGCAAGGCACATAGATTAGGGAACGTGACGACGATTGAGGGTGGGACGGGAGTGGATAGGAATGCGGGGAGTAGAATGGCGAGAGCGAGGAGAGAGGAGGGTTGGGAAAGCAGAGAGAATCTGTATGGGTTAAATCAAATTGGGGTTAAGGGGGAAGTGATGGTGAGCAGTGAGGCGGTGAGAGGGGTGGGGGGAAAGAGGGTGGGGAGTGGGAGCGCGAGTGTCAATGGGAGTAGCTGGGATCAGAGGAGTGGGAAAAGTTCGCAGGGTGGATAAAGGGGTTGCATAAAATTGGGAGGCCTAGATTTGACTTTATTTTTTATTTTTGGAATACCTAGATAAATAAAAGGTTCGAAACAGTCGGCGGTCGAGTGATGCGATGATGAATGGCACTCTGACGAATGCTGAGATAAGCTCCGATGAAACATAACCCACTGCTGTGTTTCCAACCCAGTTAGTCAGCGTTGCAGTCCTGCTCAGGCACCTCAGCCATGTTCCTGCCCTTGCCGTTAACAACAAATTATTCCTTCCTCTCATTTGTTTGATATCAACCCTGGTATAGCCCCATTCGGCTCCCAAGGGCCCCAGGTTGGCACAATAGAAAGAAAATAATTTGATTTCTCAGCGATGTTCTTCAGGTCTCGCGCTCCGTTTGCTCTTTTGCATACCTTCTTCCACCATTGAAATTATTTCCACTGTCTAAGTGCATCTTTCATAATAATTTTCTCCCCTGCTCATATTGCATCGTTTTCTTTAGCCAATTTTTCCTTCAATAAAGATCAATAGACGGAAGAACCCAGCCTAATTCCTTCGGAAAATGCCTCAGCTGGTCGGCAATCAAAACATGAGCCGACATCGCTATGACAGCGGAAGCGATTTAATTTCTACCCGAGCATGTTTTCGGAATCGTACCGGATGCGCGTCGCTGAGTGATAGTTCGTGGAGCGATACGGCGCTGAATTATGAGAGGAATGGTATGTGCGCTACGCAGTACCGCCCTTGATTGGGTTTGGCTTGCAATATGCAATCGCTCAAGGACACCACCTGAGAGCTGTTCGTCTTAAGATAGTCGACGAATAGAACATCAACTTAGGTAGTGCTTAGCTAAATCTAGGATGAATTAACTAGAGTTTCGGAAGAGAGGCATGTATTGTGTAATCAATTCGCCAATGCCCCGCTTCCTGGAATTTATAATTACCAAGAACTTCAACTTCGTTGGCTTTATTATTGTTTATTTTTTTATTTCCCTCACATGAAAGCTTTTGAATTCGATATTTCACTGAACGACACGCGGCCAGCTACATGCCGACCTCCGATGCTGCAGTTGAAGGTCATGAGATGGTCGTGAGATGGTGATGTCGACCTTAGAAAAACTGCCGCATAGTTCAGCAGATATGGCTAAAATCAAACACCTATAAATTTCAAGATCTCCATCTAGTGAAGCCGTAGCTATTCTCCATCTCGTCGACTTCATAAGAAATCAACGCAACTGATTACCTTAAAAGAGAATACATAACTTTACTATGTTGAAGTGGGCTATCCTTATCGTTCTACTCTCAATCATCGGCACCATGGTTGCTGAGGGTTGTGGGTTGCCTGGCCTTGTTGTCAAGACTCAACAATGTTTAATGGCTCCGTGCTTGATGGTGGCCAACAGTGGCTTAATATCCGCTACGCAGCGCCATCCACAGGTGAGCTGCGCTTCGCTCCAACGCAGCCTCCTCCAAACTTCACTGATGTACGTGATGCCACACAATTTGGGTCCGCATGTCTCCAAGCTAAAACATCTTATGATGTTCACAGGGGTAGCGAAGACTGCCTCTTCCTCAACATTTATGCCCCTGGAAATTCGACCGCTTTGTCCCAACTTCCAGTCATGATTTGGCTACATGGGGCAGGCTTTATCAACGGTGCCGGTAATGACTTTGTGTCCACTAATCTTTCACGCACTGCCAATACCATCGTCGTCACCGTCAACTATCGCCTGGGTCCTTTTGGTTGGCTCGCTCTCGATTCGCTATCTGAGGAACAAGACGGCGCATCAGGCAACTACGGACTAATAAATCAGATTGTTGCATTCCAATGGGCCAAGAACAATATTGTGAATTTTGGCGGCAACCCTAACCTGGTCACTATTATTGGCCAGTCTGCTGGGGGAGAAAGCGTCTTAGCTCATGTGGCTGCTGCTCCCAGAGGATTGTTCCAACGTGCCGTCTCACATAGCTCCCCCGCCGGTTTAAATCTACCATCGCTTAAGACCGTTTCCAAGCGAAACCCAGGTGCTTTCGCGACCTTTACCGGTTGTGGTAACTTCACTGGCGCCGCTCAGGTCAACTGCTTACGGGTCCTGCCTGCCGAGAAAGCTCTGTCTTCTGCCAATGAGACGTGGAACCTACTCAAGGAAGGTGGACTATACTGGACTCCAATTATTCAAGTACCCACACTACCCGACCAGTGGATTAACATCTACCGATCTGGAAACTTCAACAAGGTTCCCATCATGTTTGCCAAGTAGCCGAGGAGGGACGCCTATTCACAGCCATTTATGAAAACGAAGGCGGTGGCGGGATAACCGAAGCGCAGATAGACGATATTCTCTCGAAATCAACGTCGACATCACAAGCACTTTCACAGCAGATCCACGAGCGATACCCCGCCAGCGTCTACGGTAGTCCCACAAACCAGACCGCCTCAGTCGTGACGGATAGCCAATTCGCAGCTGGTCTTACCAGGCTTCGGGACGCCATCTCCCAGGCCACAAACGCTCCTCCCATCTGGGCCTTCCAATCCCGAGATCCGGATGCGTACAACGTCAACGTTGTCGGCCAATACGAGAAGATCATGGACGGCCATGACTCCGACGTGCCCTTCTTATTCCAGTACAATTCGGATCAGGTACCTCCTCACAACCCTCCTTTTACCGACGAGGTTCTCAAACTGGCTGTTCAAATGGGCCAGTTCTGGGGTAATTTTGCGCGCACTGGGGATCCTGGTGCCGAGGGTCTCCCACCTTGGCCACAGTGGATTGATCGGCATAATTCAACGCCCGTCATGTCCCTACAGCCTTATAATGGAGGCGCCCAAGCACTGCCTGATGGTGTCTACTTTCAGGCGCATCAGGAACCGTTCTGGGATCCTATCATCGAGGCGTCTCTCGATGCTGCCAACGCTGCTAATGGTCCTTAAGTTGGATATGTTATCTGTTATTCGCAGTAGCTTTCTTGGGATTTTATGTTTTTGAGTACGTAGAAGTCTCATAAGTGCGAAGAAAATTGAAGTCATTAACTCATATATGGTGATGTTGAATGGTGATATTCGGTAGCGCATCTGAAATGAGACTGGAAACTAGCGTCACGTAAAGTTAGATTAGAGGCGACCTACATGGTCTCTGTTATATACTTTTTTCTCACATGCCTTATTACACTGGTAATCTTGTATAATGAGAACAGGCAACAGCAAGAATGGATATTATAATCACGTGCTTACTTGGTCAAGTTTCTTCATAGGTGGGGTGTCCTGTCATCCCCTTGAATTCCACTCTTGGATGCCATCAATAATTCAAGAGCAGCAATCCAGGACTCGGTCGGACAATTTGGCAGCGATCTATTGATTTGCTTCCGAAAATGTCGTCCAGGTCACCTCCCAAGTTTAGGGCGGGCTATCATCGACTAAAGACGACTTCGGGGTGTCTGACTTGTGCGTTCCCCTCGCCAGAATCAGGCTTTACTTTTTCAATATACACTGCATTACCACAATAAACGACAATAAACTGACTACTATGATCAGGTCGTCGACGTCGCAAAAAATGTGACGAGTTGAAACAGATCTGTAGTGGTTGTACCCGAAACCGGTTGCTTTGCGTTTGGCCTTCTGAGTATTCAAGGGCTCGTCGGAGGCTGCGTGAAGTATCTCGTCGAAGAGATCACCAGGCAGTCAGATCTGAGAACTCAAGCCCACTGGATTTTGACGGCCCGTTAGTGCGGGGGAGCAACCCAGAATCTCTCAGCGTCACAGCGATATTACTTTCGCACGATATCAGGACTCTTATCCTCAACTAGTGCATGAACTATTTTCCGCCTCTTCAGGTACATCAATATCCCGACATCGGCCCCACGGATCAGTCCTACCTTATATCTATGAGTCTTTGCAGCTCTCCACTGATGGACGCTCTCCTAGCTTGCGCGGCTTTGACTTTCCGGCCCTATTCAAAGGTCTGGCAGTCTTTTGCAATTGAGAGATATAACCGCTCTGTACACGATATCTGCCTAGGCATAGATGATGGCAGTTTTACAGGTGAAGAAGACTGCCTCTTGGCTACGACCATGTGGCTCTGTGTTTTTGAAGTAAGCGAAACCTGGCTGCACTCCACTTTTCCGTCGATTGCTAATGAGAGAAGAATTCACGTCTTGAAAGCAAATGTTCAACAAGTACTATACACCTAGGGGCTCTTTCCAAGCTGCTCGAGCTTCGTGATCCAATGGATCGAGTGCAGGCTTCCCAATCAGCCCTGTCATTCGAACGCGTCTGTGTTGAGTACTACATACATCATAGTGCGACTATTATGCTCTTTGATAGCTCAGCCAAGCCAGCCTCTGAATTGCACGATCTGCAGAGGAAGTACAGATCATGCCTCGCATCCTACGAGCATGCGCACTTTGATTTATTGCAATCTCCCATGCTTGGAGCGCCATATGAAATATTTACTACGATCATTGAAGCAACGAAACTAGCTCGAGCCTCAAGGCCTGGAAACTTAGAAACTTTGGTCTCTGCTCAGGGCCTTTACGATCAGCTAGATCAATGGCAGCACCAGTTCGACCAAGGGCAAAACAGCAAGCCCAACGTATTGCATGGAAGGTTGTATATGCTTGCAGTTCGGATTTTACTGCTCAAAGTACTCTCTGATACGAACGATATCTCAATCGATGCAGACATAAATGAAGTTGCTTCCCAAGGCTTACAACAATTATTGATCCAACCTCTCGGTGGTATATTCGGGAAGTACTGGCTCTGGCCGTTGGCTATATTCGGCTCCATAATGACCTCTACTAAGGACATCAATCTGATCCGAGACAAACTCGATGCAATAACCAGTCGAAGTAACTGCAGCGCTATTACAGTCGTCAGATATTTGCTAGAGCAAATTTGGGATCGCATGTTTGGCTTAGAAGAATGCTACTACTCCGTGGAAGGCCTCACATCACTTCTGGACGCAGACAATATGGAAAGAACATATGCTCTTCTGATTTCATAATAAAAATCTGTTTCAAGAATACTACGATACTCAAAAGCTTGGAAGTTCAATATCACTTGCTAAGTAATGGCGATATGAGGTCTCCACGAGACCTCAAAATCAAGCTCGATCTACCTCATTTGGGTTGCCTTGCTGCTTCGAGTGCAATTTCCTTATTCCGCCCATTAAGGTCTTGAATAAAGCTCTTCACATGTACCGGCACATCAACAACATTATCCGGCGCTGAAATGGGCTCGCCCATCACCTCCCAAGTGGGCACTACACCCGCCCAGTATTTTCCTCTAACCAGTTCATCTTTCAGATCAGCTCGATCATCATGCGGCACGCCTACCCTGACCTTCCCACTCCCGGCGACAACTCTGATCCGCAAAATCTTTGTTGAGTCTCTCTCTACTTTGTTTGGAGGTGTTCGCGTGTTCTCCCAGCGCTCCGGCACTACAGAATTGGTGATAAGTTGCATGGCCCACAGTTTCTCATCATCACCTTCCACTACTTGTGCATAGCCATGGAGGACCGCAGAGCGATAGTTGTAGCTGTGGTGGAAAGGCGTCAATGCTAGGACGTAGCCATCGACTCTCGTGGCTGCGATACAGACGGGTAACCCCTCCTCACCCTGTGCGATGGCTTCTTGAGACAACTTCATGATACGCGAGCTAATGTAACCATGGAGGTAACAGTCAAGCGGCACATCTAGACCAGCAGAGGAACTTTCGAAAGACCCCATTTGCCCTATCATTGGAAGGATAGTTGGAAATGGCTCTGAGGATTCGGCCGCGAAGGATACGTGGACGACAGGAGAGCTGTTGACAATTCCATGGATAGTTTCGTAGTCGTAGGTGGCTATTCAATCGTTTTCGTCAGAATTTCTTGCTGTTTCAACAATAACCCTATACATACCTCGGTTTCTTAGTCTGTTTACAGAGTTGAGCTTGACTTTGGAATATGCATTGTCAGTCATGTTGGAGTTGGCTAGGTGTTTGAAATTTGACGTTAAAGTTTCACAGCAAAGGGTGATATAGAGCGCTTTATATGGTTTGGAGTCAAGTCAAAATCACCCAAAGGTGTTTTGTTACAAGGCAAAGCTCAAATTCGCACATCACGTAAATCCCATTCTCCCCAATGAAAGAGTTGAGCGCGCTGTGGGGCGATGACTATATGCATAAGCAACATCCGGCATGTTCTGTGCATTTCACGCCGTGATAATTCCATGGTTTAAATATGGCTTGATCCGAAGACTCTTTGCAAGCAGTATGAAGCTGAGACACGATCATGCCCACTTTTGCTGCGGTGAATCAATGATTCGTGTGAGCGCGCTTCCGCATCTGGCCTAGCCACCAGCCAATTGGAAGGATGAGCGCGTACGTGGGTCAAGAAGGTGCATGATACTAACGGACGGATCAATTCGTCCTAGTCATGGAAAACATTATGGCCTTATATGGAGAGTTTTACTATCTAGACGTATATTTAGAAACACAGACCGGACCTCAAGATCATAGAAGCAGGAGCAGACAGTTGGATTGCTGTAAATACAAAAAATGTCTTGGGAAATTAAAGCTAAGGTGGGAAAATTCCTTTCTATAACTATCGCCATATGCTTTTCCATTGGGAGTTTACCATTAACAAGATGTCTAGGTAGCACGAGCTCAGCTGGATGATAAGATTCCACCTGAGTGGCGGCTCGACCCGGCCATACTTCAATCTGCACCACAAAACATTCTGCCACTCGTACCTGACCTGCTATCGACTCGGGAGAACGAACTCACTAGCACACGAGATGCAACTGATTTACTAGAGAAGCTGCACACTGGAGAGTGGTCCGCAGAAGAAGTTACCGCAGCATTCTGCCACCGAGCAGCGATAGCGCATCAGCTAGTGCGTTGTCTCATGGACATCGATTTCGAGGGCGCCATTTCGCGAGCGAGGGAACTTGATCAGTATCTTGCTCAGAATGGGAAGCTCGCTGGACCGCTTCATGGCTTGCCAGTTAGTCTCAAGGTATATTCCCATATGCTCTATTGGTATGGTCAACAGGATTTAACATATTCAGGATCTGGTTTCTGTGAAAGGAGTGAAACATACTTTTGGCTATGTATCATGGGCTGACCGTGTTGCTGAATCCGACGCTGTTGCCGTCCAAGCTCTTCGTGAGGCTGGGGCGATTATATTTGTCAAGACCACTATGCCGCAGACAGGACTTGTGAGATCTTACCAGTATCATCGTCGTCTAACATCATCACTAATTTTCGACCTAGGCTCTCGAAACAGTCTCGAATCTCTGGGGCCGCACCCTAAACCCTTTCAACACTCTCCTTAGCGCCGGTGGCTCATCTGGCGGGGAAGGGGCGCTGCTTGCCTGCCAAGGCTCTCCTATTGGTATCGGCACGGACAGTGGTGGTTCGATCCGTGCTCCCGCTGCCTTTAATGGAATCTATGCACTAAAGCCGTCCTCAAAACGTGTCAGCTACAATGGCTGCCAGAACGACGCCAACGGTATCGTGGGTGTTGCGTCAGCTATTGGCCCTATGGGAAGGAGTATAAGGGATCTTGATTTTATTTGTAATGTGCTTAGTGCTGCTGAACCTTGGTATCAAGATTCGAATATTGTTGAGAAGCCGTGGGTCAGCACTGTTGAAGTTCAAAAGAGAGAGCAGAAGGTGAGTATTGGCGTAATGTGGTGGGATGGGGTTGTCATGCCGCATCCACCCATACAACGTGCGCTTAAGATTGTTGTTGATAGTTTGAGGGCTGCGGGTCATGAAGGTATGCTCTGCAGGCCCAAAATGCTTTCTAAGCTAATCAAAGTAGTTGTTGAGGTCGCCCCTTACCGTCATGGAGAAGCCAGAGAACTTAGCGTATGTGCAATAATACCATGATTCTCTTTACCCCGATTGACATGATATAGAGAAAAGTATCATATATCACCGCAGGGCACGAAACAAAACAACACGTCCTCGCTTCCGAAGAGCCCTTGATAGCTGCTGCTCACAAGTCTCTCAGCACCCTGAAGACCTATACGCCCGTCGAACTAATACAAAATTTCCGGTACGATCTCTCGCATCTCATATCACAATTCGTATTCTTATCTCATCATCATTTACAGGAACCAAAAAGCATTCAAAGATGCCTACCTACATCACTGGAACGCAACCGCTTCCCAAACAGCGTCCGGGAAGCCGATGCAAGCACTGCTCACCCCCGCTGCGGCATGCTGTAGCTTCCCTCACGATTTTAATGTGTAATTAACCCCCACCCCTACAACTTCCAGTGACTTAACAGTGCCTAATAAAATTCTCTAGTTCGCATAGCTATTTTAGTTTTTATAACCTTGTCGACTACCCCGCCGTCGTCCTTCCCATCGCAAAAGCCAACAGTGCCCTAGATACAGCGGATACAGCATACACGCCAACTGGCGAGGAAGATCGTTTAAATCATGGGATGTATAACCCAGAACTGTTTCAGGGTATGCCTGTTGCGCTACAGCTCGTTGGCCGTGCACTAGCTGAGGAGAAGCTCCTTGCGGTTGCCGAGGTGGTGCGAGATGTTGTGGAGAGTGGGTAGCATGACGAAGAACAGCGAGGGCGAGTGGTTATACTTGGGGAAATGGAGACTTTGGTGGGGTTAAGACATGGCAAGTGTATTTCGAAGGGTAAAATACGAGAAGTAAATGGGATAGAAGAGGATCGGAAGTCAGTGGGCGTAGAAATATGACGAATTCCGAGCTCAGCGTTCAATACCTGCTACATCAACATGGTTCACAATTTCGCACGAGGGCTTTCCATAGTAATGGAACCACGAGTAAGCTCAACGTTATATTACTCAACGACTATCTGCCTAAAGCTATAGCCCAATCAACCAAAACACATTTCCATTGCCCCGATCTTCAATCGTCAGTCGAGGAATCTTGGTTGATGAGGTGTACTAGGGTTTCAGTATCCCTTAACAGCATCCGCACGATATATCCTGATGCCGATAACGCCATCTAATTCTCTTAGGAGAAAAACACCGGCTGCCCTTGTTGTTGCGCATGAAATGGCACTCACTCCAGCTTTTATAAACGACGTGGTCGCAGCCAGTGTAAGTGTGCTCTTCGTAGTCGCACATCTTGAGTGACTAGTTAGTTTGTTGATTGCTTTCGATTTGGATTCTAGATTGAGTTTTTGGTTGCTATTAGATTAATTGAATTTGATAAGTTTAGGTCGATGGTTTGTTTATTTGTACAGAAAGGAGAGGGCCTATTTATAATTGTGTAGAGTGTACTCGCAATCATGAATAATCCATCGCTCACTTGTGAATCACGATTATGGATTATGAATTTTAAGTAATCATTGACGCAGTTATTCAAGAGAATATCATCTACTCGTTGAGTCAGTAACTTCGTGTTAGAGAACGTGAATGTCGAAAATCAGGAGAATTGAATAGTCTCCATGATTCTTAATGTAATGAGGATACATTGGCACTGTGAGACTAAAGTAAGATCGGTAGCTAGTAGCAATAGATGAAATGATTCATGTGAGCCAATAATCCTTGAATAAATTGTTTTCAAGCTTAATTGGACTTAATTGGCATGAGTAGCTAGTAAGTCCCCTCTATACTAGTCGGACACCCCCTGTAGTTAAACACTTTTTACATCAAAAAATACCGATTTTTATATTCTAATTCTATAAATAATTAATAATATATATTTAAAATTAAAATTATAAACTCTTTATATAATATCTAGAAACTACGTATAATTTTATATAAAAAAGGAATTAAGACTTAAAAATTGAATTTTTTAATTTATATCAAATGTTACAATAGATATTGTACAGGAGTATTATAAGTTCTTTGGCTGTAGAATTGCCAGGGTACTCGTTTGGGCTTAGCGTAGACATGTGACTTCAGATCACGTGCTAATCGCGTTTAGTAGACCTAGAAAGGATATAGAGATATAAAAGACCCTTGATTTCTATAGACTAGCAATTCAGACCTTTTACACACTATACATTTGAGTCCTTTGTAACATCAAAATTCTAAAAAAAAATCGAAATTATCAATAAAAATATTTACAATATATATATATTGTTTGATAATAAACTTTAAAAAAAGTTTTTTTATAGAAAATTTCTAATATTGTTTAGATTAAAATATAAGACTTAAAAATTATATATATATAAATTTTGTATATAAAATTTTTAAGTCTGGAACCTTATATAAGCCTCCTGCGGTGCTTCTGGCAAATGTGAACAAGCTACAAGCCCAGCACAGGAGGAGCGGCAATTGTATCTTGGAATACCTATTGACGACGTGAAAGAGGTTCCTGAACATGGGGGAAGAATATGTTCACCAAGGGATGGAAAACGATCAGCTATTTAGCGCTAGCTACGATCACAAGAGCGGGAAAACCTGTCGACTGTGCAATCTAAGCAAAGCTGTTGACCGCCCTCCGCGTAATGGTGCTACTCTGTGATTGGTTTTGGCTCGAGATAAATACGATCAGGACTGCGGAATATCTATTTAGGAATCAAAACCCGGTTTCCTTAAACAGAACCCGAGAGGGACTTACGCTGCGCTAGCTAGAAACATTTCAACAGTTTTAGCCTTGGTCACGATTGACAATAAGGCCACTAAGACTGTTGTAGCAGTGGCTACAATGATCAATCGAGAAGTGAGTGCGGTAATCTTGACGCAGGCGATAGCGGGAGCCAGGAGAAGAGCGACCAGGAACGGTGTCACCAAGACCCTGGCTATTCGCCCCGTGAATGGCCGAGAGAAAATATGCACGTGTGGACTCCTAGATATATCATGGCGAGGACGCTATGAGCGACTCTTAGCATTGGACAATCAGCATTGGTGACGACAAGCTGCCTTACTCTGAAAAAGCACTTGCGAAAAAGAACGAGGACATTCCCTGCAATTATGTCAAGCCAAAATAGGGGCACGTCTTCTGCTGTCGTCACACGCGCGAGATCTTTCCCACATGCTAGATACGCGGTCTCAGCTCTGGCTATGCACCCTGTACCGTTGACCCAATTTGTTAAGTTTGCTACTTCGCGCGGCAGCGCAGCTTCGCGACCGAGCATTCGGCAATTTCGCTCAATTAATTCATCTATAACAGTTAGTACATGGAGAGGAAATGTGAGGGGCATTAGCTCGCCATATTCAGCGAGGGTGTTCTCGATGTCCTTGAGAACAGAAGCCCTCTCGTTGTTTGCATCCCTTCGGTTGCTTCCGAGATATAAGGGGTGGCCTTGGGTGACTTCGTCACAGTCGATCTTTTCCAGTTTCTTTTCCAACAATGCTAGCCGATCTTGTTTGAGTAAGAGCAGACGCGAGCGCAAGTTGTTGAATCGGCGGCATATTTGGAATGAGTCGTGGGATGCTAGAAGCGCCGAGAAGCGGGGGTACCCAGCAGGGTAATCTTCGACTGGAACCAGGGCGACGTTAGTGCTGAATCGATTAATTGAAATGTGGAGATCGTAGAATACCCTGAGTTGACTTCTCTTTAATTTTCTCCTCTCCCTTGCGCGAAGGCAACGAGAACAGTTTCTCTAGCCAGAGCGATACCGTATTCTGGACTTGGCCAACACACCTTGTCCCAGAACTACCCTTGGAAGTTGGAAGTGTACTGAGTGTGTCGACTGTATTGCCGCGTTCGAGATCCGCTTGGTTATCTTGTCCCATTGCGCTTCAGGTGTTTCCAAGAGAGGAATTTCCGAGCGAGGCTTTCGGACTCACCAGAGCGCACAAAGGAATGACGTTGGGCAGGAAAGGTTCAATGCCTGGCCCTCTTGTATCACCCGAGCACTCTTGCATCGTCGGCAAAGCCTTATTGGGGCTGTGTGCATTTGGCTGCAGGACATGCTGCTTCATCATGCATGAGTAAGCACCATAGCCTGTTTCTGCCCGACTCAAGTTAGTCGGCCCATCTGCATCATGAACACAACCGTGGGCACGTAGTTTAATGTGCGTCCTCCGAGTCTTTTAAATCTTCAATCGTCTTTTAGGCCCCAGCCCCAAGAGTTTACAGCAATGGAGCAACCAAATGAGAAACAACAAGACAGGAGGTGAGTTCGAGAAGACACTTATTGATTGCATGAGATACCGAGGAGGCTTAGGGGTGGCAGTCATAGTCCAGAGTTCACTTTCCCCGAAGATAGTGATAGGCCCACGGTCGACTATTTTGGAGTAAATACCCCAGCCCTATTTCAGTCCTCAGCTGAGAAACTAACGCTCCATAAGGACATGAAATTTCGACCAGGTGACGAAGTTAGCCTCCGCGTTCCTGGAACAGATACCTTTGAAGGATATTATGTTATATCCCACATAGAGGACGGAAAATACGCGCTCGAAGACCAAAACAACAACATAGTCAACCGAGGCGAGCTATTTGATGAGCAGGATTTGATGCTTTCTGAGGAGTGAGTGTAGGAACAGGATGATAGTGCAGTGGGGAGACTGAGATGTTGTTGGCTACAGAGTTTCTCAATCCGTCCGTCCTCTCCGAAGATCGGGTTTGTCAAAAACCTTGTTGCGTGATATAAACACACTTCATTTTCATTTCACGAGTGTTTGTTCATTATTCTCAGCTGCTTCATAAAGTATGAATGATATTATGGACAAAAACTCATATCGCTGAATAAAACTGAACCGCCTCCACGTTTCCCACAGCATCATGGTGCGGTCGTGCGTATGATAAAATTCTGAGTTGCCCATTCCTCCTGAACCTGGTTGTTACCTCGTCGGAAATCTGTGTTTAGTTCGGTAATGAAGCGCACTAGCTGCTGTTCGAGCTCGAATCTATGGCGACTCAAATTTTCGACAGAGCGGGGAATTGGGGGCAGAACCATCGACGGGAAAGAGGTAGGCCTGCTCGTAACGAAGATCTTCATAATATCTTCGCATTTTTTAACACCTTTATTCTTTAAAGAGTCGGGAACGGACATGGATATCTTGATTAAGTCCCTGCCCTTGGTATTCTCGTCGCTCTTCGGAGGAAGCACTGCAAATTCATTTCCTTTGGCATCCGATACGAGGTTTACGATCTGCCAGGTCGGAGTGAAGTTGAATATCGTTAGATACAGTGTTTTCTCGTCGTTGTTTTGAACCGTCAACTCCCACGCGTTCCCGTGAGTAATGTCGAAGCTACCGGAGACGCCGGGCTCGAGATCCGGAGTGAGGGAAAATGATGCTTCGAAGGATCCGCTCGGCTCTCGGTTCTCAATTCCTTCAAAGTACTTGAAGGTTGCAAGATGTTGCAAGGCGTCCATAATTGCCTCGAATGCCCCATCTTCTCCAAGTGGTACAGTTGGCATGTTGGGTATCGGGGACTGAAATCCATCAACTATTTCGTACTCTCGATGTGAATTTATAGTGACCATGAAGATACAGGGTTCTGTATCCTCATCATTGCTGAGCAGCATGAGGAAGGGCCGTTGTTTCGCTGCGTCTAGCTGTTCCTGACTTACGCAAATGTCCTTCTCGAGCCGAGCGGATATCTTCCATGGGTTTAGATGAGTGAGCGGTTTTGCCTTCCAACCTGTCTTATTGGCTTCCTTGGGGATAATCTCTGGGTCGACTCCTTCCAAGTCTGATGTAAGGCATCGAACAGTGCAAACTTGAGCTGTTGTCAAAGCGTCATCTGCTTGACTGGTACTACCTTCAGCCGAGTTGAATAGGTACAAAGCATATTCATCTCCTCTGTAGACTCCGTGGGCTAGTCCAGCACTTAAGCGCAAGGTTTCATCATCTGTCGTGTATACTGGGACAAATGATCTATCTGTTGTGGTCATAAGGTTCCCAAAAAAAGAGAAATCTTTGTTTCCGTACCGCATTGGGTTTTGCTGCGGATGGGATACGTGAAATCTTGTGCATATATGTTGGTAGAGAGACCGAAGAGTAATCTGCACTCCACTTTTCCTCAACTGCCCCAGAGACAATAGAAGAAAATAACTGAGTGCACCTCTGCGCTCAGTTACGTTGTCTAGCAACTGAAGTTCGAGTTCGGAAGCCTTTTCATACGGACCACAAGAGGACAGAATCGTGTAGCCATTTGGATTGACTTTCCACTCCTTGAGTGCTATCTTTGAGTTGCGCCATCCTCTGTGAGAAACAGCAGAGTCCTCGTAAGGAACCCATTCGTCCTCGTACGGGGAGGCTGCATCGATATCCGGGTTGTAATCAATAAATCGAACTTCAACACTGCGTTGGCCACGGCCACGAACGATGCCACCTGAAAAACAACAATCAAGCACCAGGGTAACAAGGAGTCCCTTTTCCACCATTCGAAGTAGATAAGTTGCTAGCTGGGTGCCTCGAAAGTAGGTGCAGCCGTATTTATTGCTCTCAAATAGTACAAAGGACGAATCTCCATCGATTAGCGTACCATGACCCGAGAAGTGGATGTAGACGAAATTTCCCGGCTTAGCATGTTCAATGACTTCATTCATCTTGGCTCTGAATCTCGCACGGGTAGGCCAATTGTCTTCCTCTTCGAAAGGGCGCGGGGGATTGGATTTCTCGACAGGAGTAGTTGCAGTGAGAATGAAAGTTTTTACTGCCGTTGTCCCTTCTGCGAGAAACTTTGCCATGTCCGTTACATCTCGAACGCTCCCATCGAGGTTTCGAACGTTTCCGTCCAGGTCCCTTTCCGCCGCGTAATAGTTGATGCCAATCAAGATAGCCCAGTGAGTCTTCTCGTCGGGTTTTTTGGCCATGACAGCTATACCATCGATTCAATACTAGCCGTTGAAGGTTTCCAGCAAGATTCTATAAAGATTCGGAATATATGCCTGCATAAATCCACAGTCAGGTTTTTAACAGTATTTAAGGGGTCCCGAAGATGCCAAATACAATAGAATATAATTCATGTTGGTTGTCGCGTATGATGGATAAGCCACCAAGAGTTCGACGCTGCAAGGCTCTGCATGATATGCCTCGCGCTATATGCAGGCCTGTGGACTGCACTCCGATTGAGCGCCTCCGATATCCTAAGAAAGCCCTTTGTTCGCTCAATGCATAGACACGTTTCATTTGTGTGACCACGGCCCTGGTTGGACGCGAAGACGTCCGGCATGTTTGAACCTCTTCGCAGATCAAGCTGGAGACTTTCAGCCCGGCTATAGGCTGAAAGCTGAGAACTTATTGCTGGCTTGTCAGCCACCAGTTTGCCTAACACCACCCCCACCACCCCCACAACAGCACTAACGGGTGCATTTATCCGTCTACCTCTGCACAGGGTAGATGAAAAATTTCGTATGCAGAGAGAGCGCTCTCGCTATACAATCTTTATACCGTTTGTTTCAGGTATAGTAACGTGGTTGTAATAATATACAACTATTTAACCAATTGAGATGCTGAACGACTGACTGTATCCACAACTGCACTGAGGTAGCAAACAGTCACGCACCAACCAGACCGAACTAGATCAATCTCATCATAGGCCTCAACACTCTCTAGTGTCAGCTCCCTGTGCGCCGCGTCTTCATGGAGATGGAGTGTCCGTTCCGCCTTGAGCCAGATCTGGCGAGCTTGCTACACTCTCTTCAAGATGAGGATCTGCGGGATTTTGCAGGTGGGCAAGAAGATCTCGCGAATCAGGCACTAATTAAATTGTGTGTGATCAATTTCAACCCTTCTGAGAGCTTGCAGGACTCCCCGAATTTTCAGGAAGCCCCTAAAAGTGACGCAGACAGCGAACTATATATATACATCTGTTTCCTCATCTTCATCAGATCTGATTCGATGGGCTATTTCAACAAAGCGAATCAACAGGCTGATATGTGGCTGTCCCTCACGCCCACAGCCCATCCAGACCGAGAACGGCGAGCCCGAATTCTTGATAGAATTACGAAACACATGCGAGAACGAAAAGAGTTGTTCAAGAAGTTAGATCAGCACTGGAACCGCAGAATGTTAGTTCCATTTCGACTGCAACAGGGCATTTGGTGCGTACTAACTTGAGTTTCTAAGGTACTATCTGCTTGACGAAGCCCTGATGCTAGCGAAGAACTACAAGAGCAGTGGGGCTAGAAAGGACATAGACGAAGCCCTTCGGCTCATTGTACAAGGGATGGACGAGGCCCAACCAGAACACCCAGGCCTTCCTGTCTTTCTGAGTAACCTAGTTGCTGCACTTCAGAATCACTACCAAGGCGTCAAAGATATGAGATACTTGGGCAAATACCTCACCCGCGCCATCCACTACGCCAAACAAATACATGAGAGCTGGTCAAGGAAGGCTCGGTTTCTAGCTGATTCCCTTGCCAGTCTCGCGGATCTTCTCGACAAACGATTTGAGCATACAGACACTGCTGAAGCTCAGGACCAAGTAATCGAAGTCAGAAGGATGTCCATAGATGCTACCCCAACTGATGATCCCGAATACGTTGGACGCTCGTATAGTCTTGCTGTTGCCCTGACTGCACGATTTGAACGAACTGGAAAAGAAGAGGATGTCAACCGAGCCATTGAGCTTGGAGATAAGGTCGTTAAGGAGACACCAGTGGATAGTCCTGGCCGGCCTATGTGTCTGAATCAGCTTGCCATGACGCTAGCCTTGCGAAACCGAAGAACAGGAAGATTGGAAGACCTTGATGGAGCAATCGAATATGCGACTATCGCTGCTGAGGCCGTGACTCCCAATGATGTCTGCTTCACCTCTTGTCAAATAACTCTCGCCAACGCATTGGGGGAGAGGTATCAACGTAAAGGGGAAAAGGAGGATATTTTTGGGGCCGTTAAAGCGGCTAAGAGAGCTAAAGATAACATTCTTCCAGGTAATTCAGCGTGGCCTGTGGTCTTACAGGTTCTTGGAATATGGGAAGCTCTGCAGGTCGTTGAAACGAAAAGGATGGAAGACTTTCGCCAGGCCATTGAGACCACCAGGTCAGCTATAAAAGAAAGTCGTGGCGACAACCAGAATCATGCAATGGCTCTCAACACTCTTGCGAATCATCTCACATTCTTTATGAAAGTTGATCCAACAAAAGCTGCAGAGAGCCTTAACGAGGCTATCTCAGCTGCGAGGACGGCTGTCGGGTGCACACCTGTCGACCATCCAAATCGTGCATTTTGGTATAACGTCTGGGGGGAGAGTCTCATGCGTCGTTACAGGTCAAATAATGAGTACAAAGATCTTGTCATAGCCGCAGGTGCATTTATGGAGGGATGGAACTGCGTCAACGCCCCTCCGTCTATTCGGATTGAAATGGCCACAAAGGCTGCTGGCATCCTAGGGGTGCTGGATGAACCAAAGGAATCGTACGACTTGGTGCAACAAGCTCTCAAAATCTTGCCGCAACTGAGTCCCCGGCACTTAAACAACATGGACAAGCAGTACATGCTGAGCAAAGTCAAGAATCTGGCTGCTACGGCAGCTGCAGCTGCCCTGAAGTATAATAAAGAGCACTCTCATGCCCTACAACTACTCGAACAAGGGCGTGGTGTCATTGCCGGGCTATTGATGGAGATGCGCGAGGACCTCACCGATTTGAAAAAGAAGCACAAGAAACTCGCGGAGAAATTTGAGTTCCTCCGGGATAAATTGGATTCGCCTGACAACCTTCCTGAAGGTGGTTCCCATTCCTGGGAGGACAATGCTAAACTCCGTGCCCAAACAGATCGAGATTTTAACCAACTGCTGAATTTAATCCGTAGCAAAGATGATTTCCGAAACTTTCTTCTTTCGCCTACTCCAGAGGAAATGATGGCAACGGCAGATCAAAGCCCCATCATTGTCATCTATCTCAGTACGCCCCGCAGCGGTGCATTTCTCATTGAACACAACAACATACGGGCGATCGAGCTACCACTTCTAGAAATAACAAAGGTACGGCAATACGTGCGAGAGCTCAAACTAATGCGCGTCACAAGCTCATTCTACGTGACTCCAATGTTGGTGTGGCTGTGGGATGCCATTTGTCGACCATGTCTGAACGAACTGGGGTTTGAGAAAGCCGTTACCAACGACGACTGGAAGCATGTATGGTGGGTTCCCACCGGGATGCTCAGCCAGCTACCGCTTCATGCAGCCGGGCGTATAGACCAAGGACCTGGCAATACAGTGCTAGATCGAGTCATATCCTCATACGCATCGTCGGTCAAGGCACTGCTTTCTTCCCGCCGCCAACACGCCCGCGAACCCACACAAGGGCCCTCCGACAAGGCCATTCTCGTCTCAATGACCTACACAAAAGGTCTACCAGGTCTGCCAAAGGATGGATATCTTGAATATGCCGCTAAAGAAGTGGAAATGGTGAAGAGTATGTGCCCATCACTACGCTTGCAGCATATCCCAACAAAGCCGTGCAAATCAGATGTTCTGGAGAAGCTGAGAACATGTCGAATATTCCACTTCTCCGGCCACGGCGAGTCTGACCCCACGGAGCCATCGCAGAGCAGGATTCTCCTCGAAGATTGGCAAACTGACCCGCTGACGGTGACAAATCTGCGCGAACAGAAGTTACAGGACAACCCCCCTTTCCTCGGCTATCTGTCGGCCTGCGCCACGGGGATCCACGAGGCAGACATCCTCGAAGACGAGGCGATCCACCTCGTTAGCGCCTTCCAGCTTGCTGGATTCAGACACATCATCGGGACGCTGTGGGAGGTATCAGACTCACACTGTATGGATGTCGCAAAGATCGTGTACAATACGCTTCAGAAAGAAGGGATGGAGAATAAGGCTGTGTCTCGGGCATTGCATTTCGCGATTAGAGCGGTTCGTGATGGCCGTGTCAATGAGGAATTAGCTGGGACAATGAGAGATGGCAAGTTGGTAACCCTTGGACTAGAAACAAGGAAGGTTATGAATTCATACTGGGTTCCTTACATCCACTATGGTGTATAGGTCCCTCAAGTTTTCGGTATGTTATTCTCCAGTCCCACGTTATCCCCCCTAAAAGGAACTCTGTCAAACAGTAAGGCAGCTGGGAGTGTCCTCGAGTTCATGTGATGGAATAATCGGGATAAAAAAAAATGAGCCTCTGCTGCTCAAGGACAGTTTAGCTCAGCTAAACAGAGGCCCACCAGCCCAAGAAAATTTTGTTTTTAATACATGATGCCAACTGACGCGTCCTAAATATCCCAGCCTGCTCGCGATCAATCTCTTCTTGTTCCTTTGACTTGGTGGTAGCGGAGACGGAGACTTAGCAATTACACCGTGAAAAATGGGTTTATGTTATTGATCTCTCACAGATAGAAATTTGCAAATACAGCTGGGTGTCTTATGATATCTCACTTCTTTGAGTTATCAATAGGCTAAGCTTGTCATAAAGATGTTTATCGGTCTTGTAACATTGATTAATTGCCCAAATACCTTTAAAAAAATTCAAAGCATTAAGATTCAATCTCTGCGGTATTTAGAAACTCCAGCCCAGGAAATAGTTCTCAGGGCACTCCCCTTAATGGAATTTCCAAGCAAAGACAACCGTGCCATGAAATAAACCATAAACCCATCCAAGTTCATCCACATGTGCCTCCTCTTCCATTCGACAAGTCTTGTAGCTTACTTCTGGGAATAATAGCCTGCTGGCCGGTAATTTGCGAGATCGGGGTTTCTGCCATAGTCTGCGTGCTTTTTTGGATTGTGGTACGCCACGTCGAACTTGCCGGCATCATTGGGATTGTAGATAACGCGGACCTTGTCCTGCGTTCCTATTTCTCCTCTTTGTACCCAGCTTTTTCCAGGCTCAGCGACTAGGGGATATCTAGACGTCACAAAACCAGAGTCAGTCATCTTTAACGTATTAAGGAGTAAATGGAAAGCAGAGTTGGTTTTGCCATCAAAGAATCTGACTTACTCCTTCCACGTTCGCTTCATCGAAAGATCCAAGTTCTCGGTATTCTTGAACGTCTTAGGGTAGTCGCTGAGGGGAGGCTTCCGTTTCGATGTAGACCCTTCCTTGGGCTGCATTCTATACCTCTTTTCTGGGGCATCCATTCCCTGGCGCCGAACCTCGGATGCTTTCAATCTTCGGTAGGGATCATCTTCTTCTAAATGCGAGCAGGAATACTTAATTCTTGTTAGCGTGATAGCTCTTAGCTTTTGATCAAAGGTGTGCAAAAGGGCCATTAGATCAGTTTGATGCATTGGAGAGAGTTATCTCAAAATCAAATACCGGTGATGATACATGGGAAAGAACCAACCTTTGAACTATCGCTACCATGCCGCTCAGACCTGTACGGATCACGGCTAGACGACATAATTGCCTCGATCAAATTTAGACGGTTATTTTTTTTTTTTTTTAGATAAGCTGTATCGTTTTAAAGAGGAACCAGCCTCTATATTAGAGAAACGGGTGTGCGGAAGCGTACAAAGAGTAGAGTAGCAAGGGACAAGAACGCATGAGGCTGGCTTTAATATGGATCAGCCAAGATATATATGTATAAAACAACACTGCAAGCTCAGCATACGAGCCCTAGATGTTAGCCAACACAGATTTAACCCACCCCTAAACAAATGGGGTGCCGCAACGTGTGAAGCGCTGCGCCGTCCAAGACGTGGGGTTGACATTTGTGTTCGTGTCAGCAGAGGGCAGAGAAAATTGCATACCATTGGCTGTGAGCAACCCAAAGGCGAAGCGCCAGATCCAATCGTAATTGAACTTCATACTTTCATTCCTAGAATCAGAATGAAACGAAAGTAGGTTACCTTCCGACCGATGGATAACATGGAAAGGGGACAGCAAGAGACCCAAGAGGCCTGACCGTGACCAATTCGAAGCCTATATTGAAGTAGTCCTAAGGTTGGATATGCTGTGGGAATAGATTTGGCAGAGTTTCGTACGATTTATGGTTCAATTCTGGGCCGGCGCCCGACAGCCATGCAGGAGCAGGTCACCGGGGTCCATTTAGATGCAACGATATGACAGGTCAGTTGGTAGTCTCACATCTTTCGCTGTTTATGTGGCATTTGAAATGGGTGGCCAATAGTATGACTGGCCGCGGCCTAAGGCAAATTCTGCTGCCTATCGCAATG
>Ga0182030_10002002_pt1 | contig 43009 bp, 39 predicted proteins | sample 812S3MmetaG_FD_121299 | JGI IMG/M metagenome (GOLD analysis project Ga0182030, IMG submission 121299) | Permafrost microbial communities from Stordalen Mire, Sweden - 812S3M metaG (Illumina Assembly) | ecosystem: Environmental > Terrestrial > Soil > Wetlands > Permafrost | place: Sweden... | reverse complement strand
CGGCAGGTCCGGCATATGGATGTGCGGCGGAGCGGTGACGGGGCGGCGACCCTCGCCCGCCTCGGCAGGCGCATCGCCCATCGAACCGATCTGCGGCTCGCTGCGCCTCGCGCCTCGCAGCGCGGCATCACGCATTGCTGCGTCGCCTTGGGCCTGGCGGGGCTTGCGCAATTCCCAGGCCGCCAGGGCCACCAGGAACACCAGGCCCGACAACAGCAGAATGAAGCGCAGTTCTCCCATTTGGCTTACACGGCCGCTAGCTTGACGGCCTCATCGATATCGACTGCGACCAGGCGCGACACGCCCGGCTCGTTCATGGTCACGCCGATGAGCTGCGATGCCAGCTCCATGGTGACCTTGTTGTGCGTGATGAAAATGAACTGCACGCGTCCGGACATTTCGCGCACGATATCGCAGAAGCGGCCGACGTTGTGCTCATCGAGCGGCGCATCGACCTCATCGAGCAGACAGAACGGCGCAGGGTTCAGATCGAAGATCGAGAACACGAGCGCCACGGCCGTGAGAGCCTTCTCGCCGCCCGAGAGCTGCGAGATCGTGCTGTTGCGCTTGCCGGGCGGCCGCGCCATGACGGCGACGCCGGCAGCCAGCGGATCCTCGCCGACGAGCTCGAGATAGGCGTGACCACCGCCGAAGAGGCGCGGAAATTTCTCCTTCAGACCGGCATTGATGCGATTGAAGGTGTCATCGAAGCGCGAGCGGGTTTCCTTGTCCATGCGCCGCATGGCCTGCTCGAGCGTGGTGAGCGCATCGCTGACGTCGGTGAACTGCCGATCCAGGTACAGCTTGCGCTCGGTCTGCTCGGCGAGCTCATCGATGGCCGCGAGATTCACCTGGCCGAGCTTCTCGAGCTCCGCCCGCAGCTCGGTCAGCTGCTGCTCGTGCTGCTCGATGCCGGCCGCCGGATCCAGCGCTGCGATCACAGCTGCCAGATCGCACTGCGTGGCCGTGAACTGATCGACCAGCGCTTCGCGCCGCACGCGTGATTCCTGCGCCGCCAGCCGCGCCTGCTCCATCGACTCGCGTGCCGTGGTCACGCGCGACTGCGCGGACAGGCGCCGCTCATCGAGCGAGCGCAGCGCATTGTCGCTGTCTTCCTGGGAGCGTCGCGCATCGGCGAGCTCGGATTCCACTTCCAGGCGCCGCGCCAGGTGATGCTGCAGGCTGGCCTCGTGTCCTGCGATCGGCGCATCGGCACTGGCCAGCGTCGTATCGAGTATTTCGCGCTGCGATTCGAGCTGCGTGCGCTGCTCGTGCAGGCGGCCCAGCGCCGATTCGACCGAGCCCTGCGCGGCGCGGCGGCTCTCGAGCCGGATCAGGCTGTCGCGCAGTTCGAGCTGGCGCGCCTGCGCGTTGGCGCGCGCGGCGGCGGCCTCATCGCGCCGCTGCTCCCGTTCGGCCGAAAGCGTAAGCCGCGAATCGTCCAGCCTTGCCATCGCCTCGGTAGCCGCTTCATGCGCCTCGCGCGCGCGACTGAGGCTCGAGTGCGTGCGTTCGCGCTCGATCTGGACTTCGGCCTGCTCGGATTCGATGCGCGAGCGGCGCAACGAACCCTCCTCGAACCGGGCCCGCCGCGCCTCGAGGCGCCCGCGCAGTTCCGCGTGTTCGCGATGCGCGGTCTGAATGCGGACCTGGGTGGCATCGCGCTGCTGTTCGGCGGCGCCGACCTGTGCGCGCAGCGCCAGAATCTCCTGCTCGAGCGCCCGCACGCCATGGTCGGCGGCTGCAAAGCGCTCGCGCAGACCCTTGGCGCGCTGCTCGCGTTCGATGACGCCGGCGTGGTGGTCACCGCCGCGATTGATGCGCAGCCAGTCGCGCCCGATCCACTCCCCGTCGGCCGTGATCATCGACTCGCCCGGCCCCAGCTGGCGGCGTTGCTCGAGCGCGCGTGCCAGCGAGGGGCTGGTGCGCACGCCGTTGAGCAGCGTCAGGATGCCTTCGGGACCCTTGACGTGCGCGGCCAGCGCGCCGGCCGGTGCGGCGCCGCTGGTGGCGGCGGTCTCGAAGAAACCCACGCTGCCGCCCGCCAATGTACGCAGGGAAGATTCCAGCTCCTCGAGCGAATCGACTCGCACGGCCTCGAGATAGTCCCCGAGCACCGTCTCCACGGCGCGCTCCCAGCCCTGTTCGACCTCGAGCAGTTGCGCCAGGCGCGGCGCCTCGACGATCGAGCGGATGCCGGCGATCCAGCTGGCCGCCTGCGGATGCTTCTCGCCCAGCGCCGCCTTCTGCAGCGCTTCGAGCGATAGCAGCTCGGCCCGGATCTGGTCGCGCTCGTGCCGCTGCCGCTCGAGCCGGCCGTCGTTGTGCTGCTGCGATGAGCGCAGCGCCTGCAGCTGCGACAGCGCGCCGCTAAGCTCGGCGGCCAGTGCTTCGCCCGCGGCGCGTGCCTGCGCTTCCTCGGAGCTCAAGGCCTCGAGTGGCGAATCGGCCTGCGCGGCCCCGAGTTCGTCGAACTCGAGGCTCAGTCGGTCCGCCTGTGCATTCAGCCGCAGCGCCTGGTTCTCGAGCTGCTCGATGCGGGCGGCCTCGACCTGGGCGCTCTGTCCCGCGGCTCCCAGATCGCGATTGAAATTTTCCCAGCGCTGCTGCCAGGCGACCAGCTGCTCCTCGGCCGCCGCCAGCGCCGCGCTGGCCAGCGCATCGCCGCGCGTGCGGGCCTCGGCCAGCGGCGCAAGCTCGGCCAGCTCGGCAGCGACGGCTGCGAGCTGCTGTCCGTCGTGCGCGATCTGCTGGGCGTTGGTGGCAAGGGTGGCGGCAACCTGTGCCAGATCATTGCGCGCGCGATCGCGCAGTTCCCGGCCGAAGCGGATGCTCTCTTCAGCGCGGGTGACCTCGGCGCCATGCTCGTAGTAGCGTCCCTGCACGCGCGTGACGTTTTCGCTGAGTTCGGTATGGAACTCGCGTTGCCGCTCGAGCGCCGCTTCAGCCGAGCGCTGGTCTGCCAGTGCCTGCTGCATCGCAATGTCGCACGCGCGCACCGCACTGTCCTGGAGCTCCGCACCGCTGTCGAGCTCGCGCAGCTTGAGCGCGATCAGCTCAGCAGTCAGCGTACGCTCCTGTCCCTTGAGATCCTGGTAGCGCCGCGCGACGTTGGCCTGACGCTGCAGGTGGCGGATCTGCTTATCGACCTCGTCGCGCAGATCCTGCACGCGGGCCAGGTTCTCGCGCGTATCGGCGATGCGCGATTCGGTTTCACGCCGCCGCTCCTTGTAGAGCGAGATGCCGGCGGCCTCCTCGATGAAGGCGCGCATATCGTCGCTGCGCGCCTCGATGACGCGCGAAATCATGCCCTGTTCGATGATGGCGTAGCTGCGCGAGCCCAAACCGGTGCCCAGGAACAGCTGCGTGATGTCCTTGCGCCGGCAGCGCCCGCCGTTGATAAAGTAGTTGGAGGTGCCATCGCGCGAGACCGAGCGCTTGAGCGAGATCTCGTTGTAGCCGGCGTAGGCGCCACCGATCTTGCCATCGCCGTTGTCGAACACCAGCTCGACCGATGCGGTGCCGATGGGCTTGCGCGCGCTCGAGCCGTTGAAAATGACATCCGCCATCGAATCGCCGCGCAGATGGCGCGCCGACAGCTCGCCCATGACCCAGCGAACCGCATCGATGATGTTGGATTTACCGCCGCCGTTGGGACCGACGACACCGATGAGGTTCCCGGGCAGGGTAATGGCAGTTGGATCGACGAAGGATTTGAAGCCCGCGAGCTTGACCTTGTTGAGCCGCATTGATCCTGTCCTGGTGTGCCGTACGCTAGTGTAGATTATTCGTGCGCCGCTTTCGATGCGGCTCCACGAAAGAATTCAGCCATGCCGAGTGAACCCGCCGACACGATCGAGACTTTTGCCAATCCGGCGCCCGATCGCGACTACACCATACGCATGACGATTCCGGAATTCACCTGTCTGTGTCCGCGTACAGGCCAGCCGGATTTCGCGACCCTCGAGCTCGAGTACGTTCCCGACAGGCTGTGCGTGGAACTCAAGGCGCTGAAGCTCTACATCTGGTCGTTTCGCGATCGGGGTGCCTTTCACGAGGCGGTGACCAACGAGATCATCGATCGGCTCGCGCGCGCCGTGGCGCCGCGCTTCATGCGCCTGACCGCGCGCTTCAACATTCGCGGCGGTATCGCGACGCACGTGATCGCCGAGCGCCGCGCGCCAGGCTGGCGGGGCGCCGAGGCGGTCGTTTTGCCCTGATTTTCAGCGCCCTGTACAGCTGAAATCGCGCCGGTATAATCGCGCGTTCTTTAAACGACCCGCGATCATGTCAGGAGCGAGGCGATGCCCGCAAAGAAGCCCCTATCCAAGGCTGTAAAGCCCAAAAAAGCCGCGCCGGCCAAGCTGGCGCCGCGGCGCCCCGAACCGCATCGCGCGGCGGCCGCCAGCCGCAAATCCGTGGCTGCCACCACGGCGAAACCTGCCGCCAAGGTAGCTCCCAAGCCCGTGGCCGAGCGCAAGCCCGAAGCCGCAGCCACCCCCCCGACCCCGCACGCCTCGCGCACATCACAGGCCACGCACGCGCCGTCCCGGGCCTCGCACACGCCCTCTCGCGCTGCTCCGGCCGCCCATGCTGCGCCCTCACCGGCGAGCGCATCGCTGAGCTCGCGGATCGTCGCACTGCCCGATGCGGATGATGCAGAAGGCCCGGAGGCCAGCAGCCTTCTGGCCGGCCCGCGCAACGTCAAGCCCTACGTCGCCAAGCGCGGCGAGCAGTACATGAGCAAGGAGCAGCTCTCCCACTTCCAGCAGATCCTGACCAGCTGGAAGCGCGATCTCATGGAGGAAGTCGATCGCACCGTCTCGCACATGAAGGACGAGGCCGCCAACTTCCCCGACCCGAACGACCGCGCGACGCAGGAAGAGGAATTCAGCCTGGAACTGCGCACGCGCGACCGCGAGCGCAAGCTGATCCGCAAAATCGAAGAAGCGCTCAAGCGCATCGAGGACGGTACCTACGGGTACTGCCTGGAGACTGGCGAGGAGATCGGCATCAAGCGCCTCGAGGCGCGTCCGGTGGCCACGCTGTCGATCGAGGCACAGGAGCGTCGCGAACGCCGGGAGCGCCAGTACGGGGACCGGGACGACCGCTATCGGTAAGACCAGTTCTTAAGTTAAAGATTTGGGTTCTAGGGGCGCTTGTACTATGGTAGGGGGACGGCGCACTAGAGGACTTCCGCATGAGCGAGATTCGCGTCATCAAGAAGTACCCAAATCGGCGACTCTACGACACCGTAGAGAGCCGCTACATCACACTGGATGACATCCGGCGGCTGGTACTCGATGGCATTGAATTCGGCGTTATCGACAAACGCAGCCAGCAGGATATTACCCGTCCCGTCCTGCTCCAGGTCATCGCCGAACTCGAGCAACGAAGCGGCACGGTACTCAGCCAGGACTTTCTGGCGCAGCTGATCCGCAGTCACGATGCCGGCCTGGAAGGGGTGCTCTCGATGTACCTCGAACAGAGCCTGCGGCTGTTTCTGCGGGAAAAGCCCCCCGCCGGCGATTCCGCCGCGGCGGCCACCCACCTGGCCGCCCAGAACCATCAACGCTGGCACAGCGCCCAGGAAGAAATCTTCCGCACTCTGATCCGCAGCGCCGGCGCCGCACCGGGCTGACACCGGCGGCAGCGCCGCCGCGCCAATCGCCAGTACTCAGGGCCCGTCGATATTGCGCATCGACAGGCGCACGCGCCCCTGCCGGTCCACCTCGAGCACCTTGACGCGTATCTGATCGCCTTCCTTGAGCTTGTCGGAGACGCGCTCAACACGCTCGTCCGAGATCTGCGAGATATGAACCAGGCCATCGCGGCCGGGCAGGATGGTCACGAAGGCGCCGAAGTCCATCAGCTTGGCGACGCGGCCCTCGTAAATGCGCCCCACCTCGACATCGGCCGTGATCAATTCGATGCGCCGCTGGGCTTCGCGTCCCGCCGTGCCGAGCACCGAGGCAATCTTGACGGTGCCATCGTTCTCGATGTCGATCGTGGTGCCGGTTTCCTCGGTGATCTGGCGGATCACCGCGCCGCCCTTGCCGATGACATCGCGAATCTTCTCCGGATCGATCTTCAGCGTGATGATCGAAGGGGCCCACTCGGACATCTTCTCGCGCGCGGTGCGGATGACCTTGCCCATCTCATCGAGAATGTGCAGCCGGCCCTCGCGCGCCTGTGCCAGTGCGACTTTCATGATCTCGGGCGTGATGCCCTCCACCTTGATGTCCATCTGCAGCGCGGTCACGCCCTCACGGGTACCCGCGACCTTGAAATCCATGTCGCCGAGATGGTCCTCATCGCCGAGGATGTCGGTCAGCACCTTGAAAATCGAGCCCTCGAGCACCAGTCCCATCGCGACGCCGGCGACGGCGGCCTTGATGGGCACCCCCGCATCCATCATCGCAAGACTGCTCCCGCAAACGCTCGCCATCGAGCTCGAGCCGTTGGACTCGAGGATCTCCGAGACGATGCGGATGACGTAGGGAAACTTCTCCATATCCGGCATGACCGCGTGCACACCGCGGCGCGCGAGGTTGCCGTGGCCGATTTCGCGGCGCTTGGGCGAACCCATCATGCCGGTCTCGCCCACCGAGAACGGCGGGAAGTTGTAATGCAGCATGAACGGTTCGCGGCGCTCGCCCTCGAGCGCATCGATGATCTGCGAATCGCGCGTGGTGCCGAGCGTGGTCGCCACCAGTGCCTGCGTCTCGCCGCGGGTGAACAGCGCCGAGCCATGCGCCCGCGGCAGCACACCTACCTTGACGCTGATCGGTCGCACGGTGGTCAGATCGCGCCCGTCGATGCGCGGATCCCCGGCCAGGATGCGCTCGCGCACGATGCGGCTCTCGAGCTTGAACAGTTCGTTGACCACCGCGTCGGGCTTCCACTTGCCCGCCTCGCCATTGGTCGTGCCCAGGGTGGTGACCAGGTCCCTTTTGATGTCGGACAGGCGGGCTGTGCGCTGGGTCTTCTCGGTGATGCGATAGGCCGCCGACAGTCCGGCCTCGCAGCGTGCGGCCACGGCCGCGGCCAGCGGTGCCTCGAAGTCGGGGGCCTTCCAGTCCCAGCGCGGCTTGCCGGCTTCGGCGCTAAGCTCGCGGATGTTCTTGATGGCGATCTGCATCTGCTCGTGACCGAACACGACGGCGCCGAGCATGGCCTCCTCGGACAGGATCTGCGCTTCCGATTCCACCATCAGCACGGCAGGCGCAGTGCCTGCGACCACCAGCTCGAGCTGCGAATCCTTCTGCTCGGTACGCGTCGGGTTCAACAGATATTTGCCGTCCTTGTAGCCCACGCGCGCGGCGCCGATCGGGCCGTTGAAAGGCAGCCCCGAGATCATCAGCGCGGCCGAGGCGCCCAGCAGTGCCGGGATGTCGGCGTCGATATCCGGGTCCAGCGACACCACGGTGGCCACGACCTGTACGTCGTTGTTGAAGCCGTCCGGGAACAGCGGACGAATGGGGCGATCGATCAGCCGAGAGGTCAATGTCTCGCGCTCGGTCGGCCGGCCTTCACGCTTGAAGAATCCGCCGGGGATGCGTCCCGCGGCGTAGGTCTTCTCGATGTAGTTGACGGTGAGCGGGAAGAAATCGCGGCCCGGAACGGCGGATTTCGCCGCGCAGGCGGTCACGAGGACCACGGTCTGGCCCATCGAGGCCACCACGGCCCCGTTGGCCTGGCGCGCGAGCTCGCCGGTTTCGAGCGTCACGGAATGGGAGCCATACGGAAAAGTCTTCTTGAAGACAGTCACACTTCAGTCCTCGGAATTTATCGGTTCGGAATAAAAAGGGCCGCGCATTCCAGTCAGGAGGTGCGCGGCCCGTGGTATCAGCGGCGGAGCCCCAGGCGCTCGACCACTTCCTGGTATTTGGTGGGCCGGGTCGCTTTCAGGTAGTCCAGCAGCTTGCGGCGTTGGTTGACGAGCTTGACCAGCCCGCGACGCGAAGAGTGATCTTTCTTGTGCGTGCCGAAATGTTCTCCGAGGCCATTGATGCGCTCCGAGAGAAGTGCGATCTGCACTTCCGGCGACCCGGTATCTTTGGGGTCGCGGCGATACTGCGTCAGCACCGCGCTTTTTTGTTCCGTCGACAAAGCCATTCGTGGGAAACCTCTAAACTACTCGAACTTGTAAAGCGGCCGTCATTTTTGAAGGCCGCGCATTCTAACCGCAGACCCCGCCTGCCTCAAGCGGAACAGGGAGTTACAGGGGCAGTGGCGCACTGAACAGTCGCTGCACCCGAAGCTCCCCCGCGCTGGAGCTCAGGCCCAGCCCGAGAAAGCCGCCCGCCTCGTCGTACAGCCGCCAGCGTCCCGCCGGGGGCGGCTGCGAGGCCGCCGCCAGCGCGACGATTCGCCCGCAGCGCAGCGCCAGCGCATCCGCCGCTGCCAGGCGCAGCGGCGGCAGGTGCGCGACCGCGCGATCGGCATGCAGCAGCGGCCAGTGGTCGCCTGCTGCCTCGAGCTGCTCGAGGCTCACCATGGGTTCATCGGCGAACGGCTCGACATATTCGCGCCGCAGACTGGCAAGGTGTCCGCAGCTACCCAGGGCGGCCGCTATGTCCTCGCCCAGTACCCGTACGTAGGTGCCCTTCGAGCACAGCACCCGCAGGTCGAGGAGGTTTTCCTCGATCGCGCGAAGTTCCAGCGTCTCGATTCGGATGGCCCGCGCCTCGCGCGGCACGGTCACACCCGCGCGCGCCAGCCGGTACAGCGGCGTGCCCTCCCGCTTGAGCGCCGAATACATCGGCGGCACCTGGGTCTGCTCGCCCAGGAAGCGCTCGAGCGCGGCATTGACGCTGCTTAAGCTCAGCGCCGGCACCGCGCAGCGCTCGATCACATCGCCCTCGGCATCCCCGGTCGCAGTGCGCTCACCGAGCTTGAGCCCGAAGCGGTAGGCCTTGCGGCCCACGAGCAGCTCGCCGGCCAGCCGGGTGGCTTCGCCCAGGCAGATGGGCAGCATGCCGCTCGCCAGCGGATCGAGGCTGCCGCAATGCCCGGCCTTGATGCCTTGCCCTAGGCGCCGCACACGCTGCAGCGCGGCGTTCGAGGAGAGTCCTATCGGTTTGTCGAGCAGCAGCAGGCCTGCTGCCGGCACGCGGCTCACGACTCGTCGTCGCTGGCCGGTCCGTGGGCGCGGTCGGCCTCGACCGCCCGATCGATCAGTTGCGTCAGGTGCGCCGCCTGCTCGATGTTGGTGTCGAGCTCGAAGTCCAGCCGCGGCGCATGCCGCAATTTCAATTCGCGCCCGATCTCACCGCGCAGGAAACCCGAGGCGCTGCGCAGTCCCGCCAATACCTCATCGGCCGAATGCCCGCCTGCAAAGGGCAGGAAATGCACGCGTGCCACCGAGCGGTCGGCGGCCAGGTCGACCGCCGTGATGGTGACGTTGCCCACGCGCGGATCCTTCACGCCCCGGCGCAGCAGCGCTGCCAGCGAGCGCTGCATCTGCGCTGCGATGCGCGCGCCGCGGGCGTTGCTCACTGGATCGTGCGCGAGACTTCCACGCGCGAGAAGCATTCGATCTGGTCGTTCACGCGCACGTCCTGGTAGTTCTTGACGCCTATGCCGCACTCGGTGCCGGCGCGCACTTCGTTGACGTCGTCCTTGAAGCGCCGCAGCGATTCCAGTGCGCCCTCGAAGATCACGACGTTCTCGCGCAGTACGCGGATCGGATTGTTACGCTTGACTGCGCCCTCGGTGATGAGGCAGCCGGCCACCACGCCGAACTTGCTGGAACGGAATACTTCGCGCACCTGCGCAACACCGACGATCTGCTCCTTGATCTCGGGCGCCAGCAGACCGCTCATCTTCTGCTTCACGTCATCGATGGCTTCGTAAATGATGCTGTAGTAGCGCACTTCGACGCCGAATTCCTTCATGGTCTCGCGGGCGGCCGCATCGGCGCGCACGTTGAAACCGATGACGAAGGCCTTCGACGCAGCCGCCAGCTGGATGTCCGAGGCGGTGATGCCGCCCACGCCGCTGGCGATCACGCGCACCTGCACCTCCTCGGTCGACAGCTTGTTGAGCGCATCGCTCAAGGCCTCGGCACTGCCCTGCACGTCGGTCTTGATGAGCACGGCGATGATGCCGGCCTTGACCTCGCCCATCTGCGAGAACACATCCTCGGCACGCGTCGCAGCGCGAGCGAGCTTCACGTCGCGGAATTTGCCCTGCCGGTAGAGCGCGACCTCGCGCGCCTTGCGCTCGCTCTCCACCGCCAGCAGTTCGTCGCCGGCATTAGGAGCACCGGATAATCCCAGCACCACCACCGGCATCGAGGGCAGCGCCTCGGCGATCGGCTGGCCGTTCTCGTCGAACATCGCGCGCACGCGACCGAACTCAGAACCCGCCAGGATCGCGTCCCCGGCCCGCAGCGTGCCGCGCTTGACCAGCGCGGTCACGACCGCGCCCCGGCCCTTCTCCATGCTGGCCTCGATGACCACGCCCGAGGCCAGGCCGCCGCGCGGAGCCTTCAGCTCGAGCACTTCGGCCTGCAGCAGAATCGCCTCGAGCAGCGCATCGATGCCCTGCCCGGTACGCGCCGATACCTCCACGAATATGTCCTGGCCGCCCCATTCCTCGGGATTCACACCCTGCTTGGCGAGCTCCGTGCGCACGCGATCCGGATCAGCGTCGGATTTGTCGATCTTGTTGACCGCGACCACGATCGGCACATTGGCCGCACGGGCGTGCTGGATCGCCTCGATGGTCTGCGGCATGACGCCATCGTCCGCCGCCACCACCAGCACCACCACGTCGGTGGCGCGCGCGCCGCGGGCGCGCATGGCGGTGAACGCCGCGTGACCCGGGGTATCGAGGAAGGTGATCGAACCACGCGGAGTCTCGACGTGATAGGCGCCGATATGCTGCGTGATGCCACCGGCCTCGCCGGCGGCGACCTTGGCGGTGCGGATGTAATCGAGCAGCGAGGTCTTGCCGTGGTCCACGTGACCCATGACGGTCACCACCGGCGGGCGCACTTCGGATTGCTCGGCGCCATCGACGCCCTGCAGGCCTTCCTCGATCTGGTTTTCCTTGAGCAGCTTGGCACTGTGGCCCAGCTCCTCGACTACCAGCACCGCGGTATCGCGTTCGATGGGCTGATTGATCGTCGCCATGACGCCGAGGTTCATGAGGACCTTGATGACCTCGGTGGCCTTGATGGCCATACGCTGAGCGAGCTCGGCCACCGTGATGGTCTCGCCGAGCGCGACCTCGCGCTTGACCGGCGCCGTGGGCATCTCGAAGCCGTGCTTGGCCTCGGAACTGGCGGTGGTCGGCCGCGCCTTGAGGCGTTTCTTTTTCTTGTGCCGCGCGCTGACATCGCCGGCGATGTGCAGCTCCACGCGGCCGTAGCGCGTGCGCTGCTTATCATCCTGCTCTTCGCGGGGAGCCGGCGCGGGGTGCGCGGCGTGCGGCGGATGGGCGTGCGCGGGCGCCGGGTGGGCGTCGCGCGCGTCACGCGCGGGCTCGGCGGCACGACGAGCCCGCTCGCGCTCGGCCTCTTCCGCGGCGCGCTGCTCGGCGAGTCGACGCGATTCTTCCTGCGCCTTCTTGCGGGCCTGCTCCTCTTCGACGCGGCGACGGTTCTCGGTCTCGAGCCGCTCGCGTTCGCGCCGCTCCGCCTCCGCCTTCTCGCTCTGCGCGCGCTGGGCCTCCTCGGCTTCGCGCTTCTGCGCGTCGATCTGCTCCTGCTGCGCACGTGCCTGGCCTTCGAGCACATCGCGCTTGATGTAGGTGCGCTTCTGCCGCACTTCGACATTGACCGTGCGTGCGCGCCCCTGGTTGCTGGCGAGCTTGAGTTCGCTCTGCGTCTTGCGCCGCAATGTGATGCGGCTCGGCGCCGAGCCCTCGCTGCCATGACCATGGCTGCGACGCAGATGCGTTAGCAGCTCGAGCTTGGCTTCCTCGCTGATCATGTCTTCCGGGCTCGACACCGCGATGCCAGCCTGGTCCAGCTGTGCGATCAGACGGTCCACCGAGACCTTCAGGACATCCGCGAATTGAGCGATCGTTACATCAGCCATGTGTTCTTACCTTAGCGCCGTGCGCCTCTTACCTTAGCGCCGTGCGCCGTACTTGCCTCGCCGCTGGCACCTCAGTGCTGCGCCTCGAACCAATGCGCGCGCGCCTTCATGATGAGGGCGCCGGCTTCTTCGGACGACAGTCCGTCGATGTCCGATATATCGTCGATGGCCTGCTCGGCGAGTTCATCGCGCGTGCGCACGCCGCGGCGCGCGAGCGCCAGGGCCAGATCCGGCCGCATGCCGTCGAGGGTCAGCAGATCGTCCGCCGGCATCGACGCATCGAGCGATTCCTCGCTCACGATTGCCTGCGTCAGCAGCACGTCGCGCGCGCGATTGCGCAGCTCCTTGACGATGTCCTCGTCGAACTCCTCGATACCCGCGAGCTCCGCCTGCGGCACGTAGGCCACTTCCTCGACGGTCGAGAAGCCCTCCTGCACGAGGATGCTGGCGACGTTCTCATCGACGTCGAGCTGCTTCATGAAGGTCTCGACCAGCGCGCGTGCTTCCGTCTCGCTCTTGGCCTCGGCGTCCGACTCGGTCATGACGTTGAGTTCCCAGCCGGTGAGCTGGCTCGCCAGGCGGATGTTCTGGCCGCCGCGGCCGATGGCCTGCGATAGTTTCTCCTCCGCCACGGCAATATCCATGCTGTGCGAATCCTCATCGACCACGATCGACTGCACTTCCGCGGGCGACATGGCATTGATGACGAACTGCGCTGGATTCTCGTCGTAGGGAATGATGTCGACGCGCTCGCCCGCGATCTCGTTGGAAACCGCCTGTACGCGCGAGCCGCGCATGCCGACACAGGCACCGACCGGGTCGATGCGCGGATCCTGGCTGCGCACGGCGATCTTGGCGCGCACGCCCGAATCGCGCGCCGCGCCGAGAATCTGGATCAGGCCCTGGCCGACCTCGGGCACCTCGAGCTTGAACAGCTCGATCAGGAACTCCGGCGCCGTTCGCGTCAGGAACAGCTGCGGCCCGCGCAGTTCGGCGCGCACCTCGCGCAGGTAGGCCTTGACGCGATCCTGCGGTTTGAGCTGCTCGCGCGGAATCATGTCGGTGCGTGGCACGAATCCTTCCGCGTTGCTGCCCAGGTCGACATAGATGCCGTTGCGGTCGATGCGCTTGACGACACCATTGACCAGTGTATTGACGCGATCCTTGTAGGCATCGACGACCTGCGCGCGCTCGGCCTCGCGCACCTTCTGCACGATGACCTGCTTTGCCTGCTGCGCGGCGATACGGCCGAAGGCCACGGATTCCATGGGCTCCTCGACGAAGCCACCGGGCTCTGCATCGGCGCTCAGGTCGCGCGCATCGTCCATGCGCAGCTCGGCGGAAGGATTCTCGAGATCCTTCGAGTCGTCGGCGAACACCTTCCATCGACGGAAGGTCTCGTAGTCACCGGTCTTGCGATTGATGGCGACGCGCACGTCCCAGTCCTCGCCGTGCTTCTTGCGGGTAGCCGAAGCCAGCGCTGCCTCGAGCGCTTCGAAGATGATCTCCTTATCGACGCCCTTCTCGTTCGAAACGGCATCGACGACCATCAGAATCTCTTTGTTCATGATCAGAAGCTCCTCAGGTCCTCTTCAGGACCACTGCGGCGCGAGTCGCGCACGCCCTATCTCACTGAATCTCACCGCTACGATGGCGCCATCCACACTCAAATCAATGCCGTCCGGGCCAACGGTCTCGAGCCGGCCAGTGTAGCGCCGCCTCCCGTCCCGAGCGATCTTCAACTCCACCCACACACGTTCCCCGGCGAAGCGCTGAAAATGCGCCGGCGTGCGCAGCACGCGGTCCAGCCCAGGCGAGGACACCTCGAGCGTGTACGCCATCGGCACCGGATCCTCGACGTCGAACAGCGCCGCCAACTCATGGCTCACGCGCTCGCAATCCTCGATCCCTACCCCCTGGGGCTGGTCGATGAACAGCCGCACCACTGCGTGCGCGCGCCCTGGCGCGTACTCCAGGTCGACGAGTTCATAACCCAGACCCTCGAGCAATGGCTCGCTGAGCGCCATCAGCTTCTCGCGTACCAGCGCCGTCATATCAGTGCCTGACCGTCCGGATCCGTGACGCAAAAAATAAAAGCCCCATGTGGGGCTTCATAATCAAGCACTTGGCCGCAGTTCCTGCGGCTTTACGGCGCGCGGACCAGAGCCCGCGCCGTCCACCGGCGGCGTGATTCTAGTGCCGAAGGTCCAGCAAATTCAACCGCCGGCGCGGTACGCGGCCGCCTGGCGCAGCACGGCGGTCAGCGCATCGATGTCGCCGGTCTTGAGAACGACCGCATCGGCGCCCGACCGCAGGCAGCGCTCGTCGAGCTCCTCGCTCTTGTACCCGGTATGCACCACGATGACCGCGCTCGGGGAGCGCTCGCGCAAGGTCGCGATCAGCGGCAGGCTCGAGCCGTCATCGAGCGACAGGTCGAGCACGAAACCGTTGGGTGAATGCGCCTCTAGTGCAGCGACCACTGCAGCCCCCGATGCCGCAGTGGCGACGCATTCTATTCCCGGCTCGGCCTCGAACAACATGGTCAGTGTCATGGCCAGATCCGCGTTGTTCTCGCCGATCACCAGGCGCAATGTCGGGTGCGGAGCCGGTTGCCCGGCCGCCCCCACTGAATCAACCATATGCGCGCAAGCCAGGCCCGCCTCCATCCCGTATCGATTCCACGGATAATGGCGTGGACGCCGCGCGCTGTAAACGAATTGGCATCACTGGGGCGAATTTGGTAATCCGGTCCTGATGAATTCTCCCTGGCCCACATGGCTCGGCGGCCACGGCCGGCTTGCGCTCGCCGCGGGACTGGCCGCAATCCTCACAGGCTGCGCCCAGGTTCCCACCATGCCGGAACCGGCCTCGACCGGCGCAGCAGCGCCGATCGCGGTCACCGGCCCGCGCGGTCCGCTCTCGCAGCGGGAGACCAACGCCGTGCTCAGGAACCTGGCCGCACAGTCGCCGGACGCCGGTGCGCTCGAGCGCCACCTGTCGGTCGAACAGCTCGTGGCGGGTGCGCCGCTGTCCGCCGGCAACCAGGTAAGCATCCTGAGCGATGGTCCGGACACGTTTGCGGCCATCTTTGCGGCGATTCACGCCGCAAAGCAGTACCTCTACCTGGAGTACTACATATTCGAGGAGGTGCAGCACAACGGCGAACGGCTCAGTGACCTGCTCCTCGCCCGCGCGCGCGAAGGCGTGCACATCGTCATCATCTACGACAGCGTGGGCTCGCTCTCGACGCCGGGGACATTCTTCGATCGGCTGACCCAGGCCGGCATTGCGGTCCAGGCCTTCAATCCTCTCAATCCGCTCACGAAGCACTTCGCCGTCAACGACCGCGACCACCGCAAGCTGCTTTTGGCCGACGGGCGCGTCGCGATCATCGGTGGCGTCAATCTGAGCGCCGACTACGAGAGTGGGTCCTTCGGCGGCTCCGGCGATCACACGGATGCGGCGACGCCGGCTGCGGCGCACGACCCCTGGCATGACACCGATCTGGAAATTGCAGGTCCCGCCGTCAGTGATCTGAAGCTGCTGTTCGAGCAGCACTGGCAGCAACAGAGCGGCGATCCCGCGGCGCTGGTACCGGGCCGCCCGGGCCAGAGCGTGGCCGCGCAGGGCGACCAGGTGGTGCGCATCATCGGCAGCCAGGCGGGGCAGCGTCTCTCGCCGCGCTACTACGCGACGCTACTATCGGCGATCCGCAGCACCGCATCCCGTATCGATGTCACCGCCGCCTACTTTGCGCCCACTCACCAGGAGAGCCGGGCGCTGTTGCATGCCGCGCGGCGCGGTGTGCACGTGCGTCTGCTGCTGCCCTCCCACAGCGATTCTTCCCCGGCGCTGGCGGTGCAGCGCTCGCATTACAGCGCGCTGCTGCGCGCGGGCTGCCAGATCTATGAGCGCGAGGATGGGATCCTGCACTCCAAGACCGTGGTCGCGGATGGCGTCTGGTCGATCGTCGGGTCTTCGAATTTCGATCATCGCAGCGTGCTGTTCAACGATGAGATCGACGCCGTGGTGATCGGCAGCCGCACCGGCGGCGAGCTTCAGAATTACTTCGATGAGGGCGTGTCACACGCGCACCGCATCGAGGCGCAGAGCTGGAACGAGCGAGCGTTCTCTGAGCGGATGCGTGAGCGTTTCTGGCGGCTGTGGGAAACCCTACTTTGAGCCCGGTGCCGGCGGCAGCGCGAATACCTGCATCTGCAGGCTGAAGGGTCCGATGTCCTGGTGCGGCACACAGGTCAATTTGAGCTGCTGATCCCGCGTCGCAAACAGCGGCAGCACCTTGTCGCGAAACTGCTCCATGAGTTCGCAGTCGCCGTCCTCGAGGTTGAACGGACGATGCGGCGCCAATTGCACCGCGCGCCACACACCCGCCACCGGGGTCGCCGATGTCGCCGATGTCGCTGGTGCCGCTGCTGGAGCCGCGCCGTTGCCGGCATCGACCGGCTGCAGCGTGGCGAACTTCATCGTGGCACGCGGAAAGCGGCTCGGCGTCCCAAACCCGCGATCGCAACCGAAGGCGGTGACTTTCGCATCCGCACGCGCGCCAAGCTGGCGCAGCAGCAATTCGAGCTTCGACTGCAGGCCGTCGCAGGAGTAGTGCGAGGTGAATCCCATGTAAGCCAGTTCGATCTGATGATCCTGCCAGACCCCGGGCTCGGCGCTGGCGCCGGTGCCGGGTGCGGCTTCGGGTTCGGCCAGCGACGCGCCGGCCAGCAACAGTCCCGCCAGGCTCGCGACTGCCATCACGCTTCGAATCGACATGGCCCGCACTCCTTCAAGACGATGCCCGCCTCAGTGGCTCATACCTCTAACGGCTGCGCTGTCATGACGTTGACCCAGGGAGCGTGTCTGAGTATTGCGCGTGGCCCTCAGGCCGCCTGCGAACTCGCGGCGCGCTGCAACGCGGACGCCAGGTCCGCGCGCAGATCCTCGAACGCCTCGATGCCCACCGACAGTCGCAGCAGTCCATCAGTTAGTCCCGCGGCACGGCGTGCGGTTTCATTCATGGCCGCATGTGTCATCGATGCCGGATGCGCGATGAGGCTCTCGACCCCCCCCAGGGATTCGGCCAGCGAGAAGCAATGCAGCCCGGCGACAAAGGCCTTGACCGCGGGAATGCCACCCGCAAGCTCAAAGGTCACGATGGCGCCGAAGCCGGTCTGCTGGCGCCGCGCCAGTTCGTGGCCGGGGTGCGTGGGCAACCCCGGGTAGTAGACGCGCAACACCTGCGGCTGCTGCACCAGCCAGTCCGCGAGCTGCTGGGCATTGCGGGCATGGACGGCAAGCCGCGCATGCAGTGTGCGCAAGCCGCGCAGCGTCATGAAGCTGTCGAAGGGCGAGCCGGTCAAGCCGAGGCAGTTGGCCCACCAGCACAGCGATTGATGCAGCTCGGGTTGCGCGGCAATAACCGCGCCGCCGACTACGTCGCTGTGGCCGTTGATGTACTTGGTGGTCGAATGAACCACCAGATCGGCGCCCAGCCGGATCGGCTGCTGCCAGGCCGGCGACAGGAAGGTATTGTCGACCACCACCAGCGCGCCGGCTGCATGGCCCAGTCGCGCCGTGGCTGCGATATCGGTGAGGCGCAGCAGCGGGTTGCTCGGCGTTTCGATCCAGAGCATCGCCGCTGGCTTGGCGAGCGCGGCGCTGACCGCACCGGCGTTGGCAAAATCGACAAAATCGACTTCGATGTCGCCGCGCCGGTGCAGCGCGTCGAACAACCGGTAGCTGCCACCGTAGCAATCATGCGGCGCCAGCACGCGCGGCCGCGCCGGCAGGACCTGCAGGCACAGCGTAACGGCGCCCATGCCCGAGGCGGTAATCACAGCGCCTGCGCCGCCTTCCAGGTCGGCGAGTGCGTTGCCGAGCAGATCGCGCGTGGGATTGCCGGAACGCGAATAGTCGTAGGCGCGCTTGTCGCCGTAGCCGCGGAACGCATAGGTCGCGCTCAGGTGAATCGGCGGCACCACCGCACCGGTCCTGTCGTCGCACTCCAGACCGGCGCGCACCGCGCGCGTGATGGGATCGTCGAACTCGCTCACACAGACTCTCCGTACAGACATTCGAATAGGGGCTTGAGCTGCGCCGCCTCTTTGAGGAAGGCGTCGTGACCAAAGATGGAGGAAATTTCGTGCAGCCGCGCGCGCGGCAGCCGGCCGGCCAGGGCCTGCATGTCAGAGAGGGGCACGAGCTGATCCTCGCGAACCGCCACCAGCGTCACGGGCACCGTGATGCGACTGGCCTCCACGGCGTGCAGATCGATCGATTCCGACAGGCACAGGAATGACTCGGGCAGATAGCGCGCTGCGTAGTCGCGGCCGCGTGCCATGAGGTATTGCTCCACCGGGAACAGGAAGCGACCATCGCTCGCGGCGGGTGCGAACGCGAACCGCGCGGCGAACTCCTGCGGGCTGCGATAGGTTGCCATGGCCAGTGCGCGGGCCAGCTGCAACCCTTCAGCCGGACTGCCAGCCGAGAGCGCGAACCGAACGATGCGCCGCTGCACGCTGCGCCATGCCGTCGCCATCGGGTGCGTGCGATCCGCGGCGCTGAGCACCAGGAGCTGGCCCACGCTGTCCGGGTAGCGCTGGGCGAAGGCCAGCGCGACCATGCCGCCATAGGAAGCGCCGACGATCGCGTGCAGCCGTTGCAGGCTTAAGTGCCGCATGAGGCCGCGCAGCGCCTCGGCCTGATCGAAGCTGGAAAGACTCGGAAATGCGCCGCCAGCCACCGGCCCGGTCGATTCGCCGCTGGCGCCGAGGTAATCGATCCCCAGTACGCGCAGGCGCGTGCTGTCGAGCGCGCGGCCGGGGCCGACCGCCTCGGACCACCAGCCCTCGCCCGCAGACTGCGCATCAAATACGCGCCGATGTGCCGAGATGCCACCGAGGGCTGCGACCACGGGCGCATCGACCGCGCCGGCCAGCCGCCAACCGATCGCAACCGCAGGCAGGCTGCCACCGTGGTGAAGCAGAAATTCACTAGGCCAGCTCCAGACGCCCTGCTCGACGGCTGCAGTTGCAGTTGCCGCCGCTGCGGCGCCGCTACTGGCGTTGGGGGAAATCCTGGAAACGACGTTCAAACCCTACTCCGCAGTGCCTGTTGCGCATCATCTCGGCACTCCTGCGGACCGGCGTCGTAACGGCTGCGTTACAACGAACCCTCATCTATCGGCCCAGCCCCGAAGGGTCGGTTACCGCAGGAGTTGGCACCATTTCGGAATTCCGACGGTTGCCCCGGCGTCTAAGGGCCTTTCCCTCAGCCGGTCTCGATGAGTGCCGAAAGTTTAGCCCGCGGGCGGCGCACTTGCAACGCATCTCCCAACGCGCTAGTGTACTAATACATTAATACATTCGACCATGGCGCGGGGCTAACCCCATGAAATCCCATCGGCTACTGTCCGCCCGGCAGGAAGCGCTCGCCGAGCGCAATCTGTTCGCGGCCATCTCAACGCTGCGCAGCGTGGAGGAGTGCCGCGCCTTCCTGCGCGATCTGTGCACCCCGGCGGAACTTCAGGCCATGGCGGACCGCTGGGCTGTGGTTGAATGCCTGCGCCGCGGGATGCCCTACCGGGAAATTCATCGCCAGACCGCGGTCAGTATCACCACCATCGGCCGCGTGGCGCGCTACCTGGCAGCCGGCAACGGCGGTTACGCGCTTGCCGCACAGCGCCTGGACGGAGCACCGCATGGATAGACCTGTAGACCGACCCGCGCGCATCAAGCTGGCGATCCAGAAATCCGGACGCCTGACCGATCCTTCGGTCGAGCTGCTCACCCGCTGCGGGCTGAAGCTCTCGCGCGGGAAGGATCAATTGATGGGATTTGGCGAAAACATGCCGCTCGATGTGCTGTTCGTGCGCGACGATGACATCCCGGACCTGGTGCAGGAGGACGTCTGCGACCTCGGACTGGTCGGACTGAACGTGCTCGAGGAGAAGCGCCTGGAACTTAACGCGCGCGGCACGCCCGCACGGTTTCAGTCGCTGCGCACACTCGACTTCGGACGCTGCCGCCTGAGTCTGGCAGTGCCGATCGAATACCAATACGGCGGAATCGCCTCCCTGCAGGGCAAGCGCATCGCCACCACCTATCCGTTCCTGCTGGGCCGCTTCCTTACGCAGCACGGCGTCACAGCCGACATCGTCACGCTCTCCGGCGCGGTCGAAATCGCCCCAAGGCTGGGTCGCGCGGACCTGGTCTGCGATCTGGTCTCCACCGGCTCGACGCTGCAGGCCAATCATCTGCGCGAGGTGGAGACCGTACTCGAGAGTCACGCGGTACTGATCCGCACGCCCATCGCGCTGGCGCCGGAAAAGAACGAATGGGTCGAGCGGCTGCTGCTGCGGATCGAGGGCGTCGAGCAGGTGCGCGAAAGCAAGTACATCATGCTGCATGCGCCGCGCTCGGCGCTGCCCGCGATCCGCAAGCTCCTGCCCGGCAGCGAATCGCCGACCATCATCCCGCTCGAGGGCTCGCCCGACCGCGTCGCCGTGCACGCGGTGTGCCGCGAAACCGTGTTCTGGGAAACGCTCGAGAGCCTCAAGAAGGCCGGTGCCAGCGCACTGCTGGTGCTGCCGGTCGAGAAAATGCTGGCCTGAGGAGATCACATGCAGATTCTCGACTGGCAGTCCTTGAGTGTGCAGCAGCGCGCGAACGCGTTGGCGCGCCCCGCGGCCGCGCTGGCGGCGAGGACGCTGGCCGAGGCGCGCGCCATCATCGATGAGGTACGTTTAGCAGGCGATGCCGCGCTGGTGCGTTACGCGCGCGAGTTCGATGGCGTTACGCTCCCCGGCTTTGAAGTATCGAGCGCGGAATTCGCCGCGGCCCGCGCTTCGATGCAGGCCAGCGACACCGCCGCACTCGAACGCGCCATTGCGAACGTCGATGCCTTTCATCGCGCCACTCAACCCCGGGACGTTGCAATCGAAGTACAGCCCGGCGTTCGCTGCGAGCGACTGATCCGCCCGATCGGCGCGGTGGGCCTGTACGTGCCCGCCGGCTCTGCTCCATTGCCCTCCACGGTCATCATGCTGGCCGTCCCCGCGCGCATTGCCGGCTGCGGCCGCCGCGTGCTGTGCACCCCGCCGCAGCACGATGGCGCCGCAAATGCCGCGGTTCTGGTGGCGGCCGAGCTGTGCGGCATCGAGCAGGTCTACAAGATCGGCGGCGCGCAGGCCATCGCCGCGCTGGCCTATGGCACGGCAAGCGTGCCGAAGGTCGACAAGATCTTTGGTCCAGGCAACGCCTGGGTGACGGCGGCGAAGCAGCTGGTTGCGGCCGATCCGGCCGGCGCCGCGCTCGACATGCCGGCAGGTCCGTCCGAAGTACTGGTCATCGCCGATGACAGCGCGCGCGCCGATTTTGTCGCGGCGGATCTGCTCGCACAGGCCGAACACGACCCGCGCTCACAGGCCATCCTGGTAACCACCTCGCGCGCGCTGGCGCAACAGGTCGCCGCAGCGGTGGCCGCGCAACTGCCCGCGCGCACGCGCGGCTCGATCCTGGAACACTCGATCGCCGCGTCGCGCATCCTGATCGTGCCGGACCTGGCGGCTGCCATCAGCATCAGCGAGGCCTATGCGCCCGAGCACCTCAGCATCCAGACACGCGCGCCGCGCGCATTGCTCGAGCAGGTGCACAACGCGGGCTCGGTGTTCCTGGGCGATTGGTCGACCGAACCGATGGGCGATTACTGCTCCGGCACCAATCACGTGCTGCCCACCTACGGCCACGCGCGCACTTACAGCGGACTGTCGGTCACGGATTTCACGCGGCGAATGACCGTGCAGGAACTTTCCGCCCAGGGATTGCGCGATCTGGGCCCCACGGCTGCCACGCTTGCGCGGCTCGAGGGTCTCGATGCGCATGCGGCAGCCGTAGATGTGCGCCTCGAGGCGCTGCGGCTTCCGGGTGCCGCATGAGCTGGCTGACCGAGTTGGCGCGGCCCGAGATCCAGACACTGAAAGCCTATGAGCACGCGGCCTGGGAACCGGGACTGGTGCGGCTGCACGCCAACGAGCTGCCCTGGCGGCAGCTGAACGATCGCTCACGGGCGGGTCTGAACCGCTATCCCGAGCCACACCCGCATGAGCTCACGGCCGCGCTGGCGCGCTTCTACGGTGTCCAGCCGGAATGCCTGCTGGCTAGCCGCGGCAGCGATGAGGCTATCGATCTGCTGGTGCGCAGTTACTGTCGGGCAGGGGAGGATGCGATCCTTATCTGCCCTCCTACCTTCGGCATGTATGGTGTGGCCGCGCGTGTCCAGGGCGCGGAAGTTCTCGCCGCGCCACTGCAGCGAGAGTGCGGCTACGACTGCGACTTCGCCGCGCTGCGCGCGCAGTGCAAGGATCGGGTCAAACTGGTATTCCTGTGCTCCCCCAACAATCCGACCGGCAATCGCTTCGACGCCGAAGCGATCGCGGCCTTGGCGCGTGATCTTGAGGGCCGCGCACTGCTGGTCATCGATGAGGCCTACGTGGAATTCGCCGAAGGTCCCTCGCTGGCGGGCCAGCTCGAGGCGCTGCCGGGCGTGGTGCTGCTGCGCACGCTGTCCAAGGCCTACGCGCTGGCCGGCGCGCGTTGCGGCGCACTGATCGCGCATCCGGATGTCGTGGCACTGTTGCGCCGGGTGATTCAGCCCTACGCGTTGACGCAGCTGACCATCGAGGCGGTGTTCGCGGCGCTCGAACCGCAGGCGGTCGCCGATGCGCACGCGCACCGCGCCACCATCAAGACCGAGCGGGCGCGCCTGGCCGACGCGCTCAAGTCGCACAAATGCGTGCGCCGGGTGTGGCCCAGCCAGGCGAATTTCCTGCTGGTCGAATTCGACGATGCCGGCGCTGCGCTGGAGCGCGCCCACGCCGTCGGCGTGCTGGTGCGCGACCTGCGCGCCGCGCTTAATCCCGCGCAGGCACTGCGCATCAGCATCGGCAGTCCCGAACAGAACGATCGGCTGCTGGCGAGTATCCCATGAGCGATATTCCCGAGCCGATCCTGTTCGTCGATCGCGACGGCACGCTGATCGAGGAAGTCAGTGACGAGCAGGTCGATCGCCTCGACAAGGTGCGACTAATGCCGGATGTCTTCGCGGCCCTGCAAACGCTCACGGCCGCAGGCTACAGGCTGGTGATGGTCACCAATCAGGACGGCATCGGCAGTGAGCGCTTCCCGCGAGCGCACTTCGAGCTGGTGCACGAATTCGTGCTGCATCTTTTCAACTCGCAGGGCATCAGCTTCGATGCGGTATTCATCTGCCCGCACTTCGCGCACGAGGGCTGCGGCTGCCGCAAGCCCCGCACGGGACTGGTCCAGGACTACCTGCGCCAGCACACGATGGATCCCGCACGCAGCGCGATGATCGGCGATCGCGAAACCGACCTTGAGTTCGCACGCGCGCTGGGCATCCGTGGTCTGCGCGTGGGCGGCGCCGCGCCCGGACAGAGCTGGCCCGCAATCGCGCGCGCATTGCTCGCGCGCACGGCGACCGTGGAGCGCACGACGCGCGAGACCACCATCAAGGCGCGGGTCGAACTCGATAGCGACGCCCCCAGCCGCATAGCGAGCGGCATCGGCTTCTTCGATCACATGCTCGAGCAGCTGGCCAAGCACGGCGGCTTTGCGCTCGAATTGAACTGCAGCGGGGATCTGCACATCGACGAGCACCACACGGTGGAGGATTGTGCGCTCAGCATCGGCGAGGCACTGCGCCGCGCACTCGGTGACAAACGCGGCATCGGCCGCTACGGCTTCCTGCTGGCCATGGATGAGAGCGAGGCGCAGGTGGCGATCGATTTGTCGGGCCGCGCTTATTTCACCTTCGAGGGCCGTTTCGGCCGCGAGCAGGTCGGCGCGCTGCCCAGTGAACTGGTGCCGCACTTCTTCCGCTCGCTCAGCGACAGCCTCGGCGCGGCGCTGCACCTGACGGTTCGCGGCGAGAATACCCATCACATGATCGAAGCCTGCTTCAAGGGCGTCGGTCGGGCGCTGCGCCCGGCACTGCGGCGCGAAGGCCGGGACCTGCCGAGCACCAAAGGGATGTTATGAGCTCCCAGGCCGACGTGGTCATCATCGACAGCGGCGGCGCCAATCTGGCCTCGCTGCGTTACGCACTCGACCGCCTCGGCGCCCGTTCGGTGGTCACGGACGACCCCGACATCATCGTCGATGCGCCGCGCGTCATGTTGCCCGGCGTCGGCGCGGCAGCCGCCGCGATGCGGCGGCTGCGCGATCGCGGGCTTGCGGAACTGATTCCGCAGCTGCAGGCGCCGCTGCTCGGCATCTGCTTAGGCATGCAGCTCCTGTTCGAACATTCCGCCGAGGGCGACACGCCCTGTCTGGGCTTGCTGGCAGGAAGCATCACGCGCCTTACGTCCGCGCCCGGCCTGCCGGTACCGCACATGGGCTGGAACACCCTCGCGATACGGCGCGAGGATCCGCTGCTCGCGAATCTGACGGAGGGCGACCGGCTCTACTTCGTGCACAGCTTCGCCGGGCCGCTCAGCGGCGATACGCTGGCCTCGGTCAACTACGGCACCGAACTACCCGCAATTGTCCGGCGCGGGAATTTTCTCGGCGTGCAGTTTCACCCCGAACGGTCATCGACCGCCGGCGCACGCGTATTGCGCAATTTCCTGTCACTGCCGTGCTCCTGATCCCCTCCATCGACCTGCGCGGCGGCGCCTGCGTACGGCTCTATCAAGGCGATTTCGACGCTGAAACGCGCTACGCGACCGATCCACTCCGCCTGCTCACGCGCTATCGCGCGCTCGGCGCCAGCTGGCTGCACATCGTCGATCTGGACGGCGCGCGCGATGGCACGCTCGGCAATCGAGCGCTGATCGGGGAACTCGCCGCAAAGCGGGCGATGCAACTGCAGGTCGGCGGCGGCGTGCGCGATGCCGGTATCATCGATGAACTGCTAAGCTGCGGCATCGAGCGCGTCGTCATCGGCAGCGCGGCGGTCGAGCGGCCGGCGGAGGTCGCCGACTGGTTGCATTGTTACGGCCCCGAGCGCCTCTGCCTGGCATTCGATGTGCGTCTCGATGCTGCCGGCGTGCCGCGGCTGCAGACACGCGGCTGGCGCGAGGCCAGCGCGCAGTCGTTGTGGGATGCGATCGAGCGCTTCGCACCAGCCGGGCTCCGGCACGTGCTGTGTACTGATATCGAGCGCGATGGCGCGCTCCAGGGCCCCAATGTCGCGCTCTACACCGAGGCGCAACGGCGCCATCCTGACATCCAGTGGCAGGCCTCCGGCGGCATCGCGCGCGGCGCGGACCTCGCCACGCTGGCGGCCACCGGCGTCGCGGCCGCGATCAGCGGCAAGGCGCTGCTCGAGGAACGCATTTCGATCGAGGAGCTGCGGCTATTCTTGCCAAACGCATAATCCCCTGCCTCGATGTGCGCGATGGCCAGGTGGTCAAGGGCGTGCGCTTTCGCGATCATCGAATCGTCGGCGACATCCTGGAGCTGGCGATGCGCTATCGCGATGAGGGCGCCGATGAGCTGGTGTTTTACGACATCACGGCGAGCCCGCAGGGCCGCTCGGTCGATCGCGAATGGGTGGCGCGGGTGGCCCGGGTGCTGGACATACCCTTCTGCGTCGCCGGCGGCATCCGCTCGGTCGAAGACGCCGAGATGGTGCTGAACGCGGGTGCCGAGAAAATCTCGGTCAACTCCCCTGCCCTGTCCGATCCGCCGCTCATCGACCGGCTGAGCGCACGCTTTGGCTCCCAGTGCGTCGTGGTGGGAATCGACAGCCAGAGCACCGCTGTGGGCTATCACGTCTACCAGTTCACGGGCGATCCGAATCGAACCGTCGATTCGCGACGCGATACTCACAGCTGGGTGCGCGAGGTGCAACAGCGCGGCGCGGGCGAGATCGTGCTCAACTGCATGGATTCGGACGGCACGCGCGATGGCTACGACATCGAGCAGCTTCGCAGCGTGCGTGCCATATGCGATGTGCCGCTGGTCGCCTCGGGCGGCGCGGGCACGCCGGCGCACTTTCAACGCGCGTTCGAGGAAGCGCATGTCGATGCGGCGCTGGCCGCCAGCGTTTTCCACAGCGGCACCATCGAAATCGGCGATCTCAAACGCGCGCTGCGCCGTCGCGGCCTGGAGGTGCGATTGTGAATGACCTGCAGCCTATCGACCTGCAGCGAGTCGACTGGGACAAGGGCGCAGGCCTCGTGCCCGCCATCGTGCAGGACGCTCGCGACGGCCGCGTGCTCATGCTCGGCTACATGAACCGCGAAGCACTGCAGCGCACCGAGGACACGCGACGTGTCACCTTCTACAGCCGCTCGCGCGCGCGGCTGTGGGAGAAAGGCGAAACCTCGGGCCACGGGCTGGAACTGTGCGCCATTCGCCTGGACTGCGACGGCGACACGCTGCTCATCAGCGCGGTGCCCGAAGGGCCGGTTTGCCACACGGGCACCGCAACCTGCTTCGGCGATGACGCGCCGGCGGCGCAACCGCCCACTGAGGGTGCGCCCGGCAACCTTGCCTTCCTGTCACAGCTCGAGCAGCTTATCGCGCGGCGCATCGCCGAGAATCCCGAGGGCAGTTATACGGCGCGCCTGTATCGCAGCGGTGTGCGGCGGGTGGCGCAGAAGGTCGGCGAGGAAGGGCTCGAGGTGGCGCTCGCAGGCTGTGTCGAGGGCGATGATGCACTGCTGGGTGAGTCAGCTGATCTGCTGTATCACCTGCTGGTGCTGCTGCGCGCGCGCTCGCTCAACTTCGGGCAGGTGATCGACCTGCTGCGCTCACGTCACGAGAGCACGATCTCCACGGCCGGCTCGCGCAAGTTGTAGCGCGAGCTCATTGCGCGCCCGTAGGCGCCGACGTTGGCGATCAGCATCACATCCCCCGCCTGCGTGGGCGGCAGCAGTCGGTCGTGTCCCAGAAAATCTCCGCTCTCACAGATCGGGCCGACGATGTTCACGATTTCGCTCACCGGTTCGTCCAGGCGCGTGAGATTGACGATTTCGTGCCAGGCACCATAGAGCGCTGGACGAATCAGCGAATTCATGCCGGTGGCAATGCCGACATAGTGGATGTCATCCTTGGATTTCGTTTGCGTCACGCGCGCGATCAGCACGCCGGACTCGGCCACCAGGTAGCGACCCGGCTCGATCCAGAGCGCAACCTCGGGCCGGTCCTCGCGCGCGGCCAGCAGCGCCGTGTCGAGCAGCCTCAGATCCAGTTCGGGCTGATCGTGCCCGTCCGGCACGCCGAGGCCGCCGCCGACATCGATCATGCGCACCTGCGGAAACTGTTTCGACAGATCGAGCAGGCAGCCGGCCACCTCCGACCAGTTGTCGGCATTGAAAATGCCGCTGCCCGAGTGCGCGTGCAGGCCCACGACGTTTACGCCGTATCGCTCGACCAGCTGCGCGAGCTCGGCGGCTTCCGCCAGCGGCACGCCGAATTTGGCGTGCGCACCAGCCGTTCGTACATGGTGGTGATGGCCCCGACCGGTGCCGGTGTCGATGCGGATGAACACGCCGCGACCGCGAAACAGTTCACCCCAGTGGCGCAGCACGTAGAGATTGTCGATCGTCAGCGCGATGCCGGCTTCCAGCGCCCAGCGATACTCCTCGCGCGCAGCGAAGTTCGGCGTAAAAAGAATCCGGTCCACATCCAGCCTCGGCACAGCCGCGAGCAGATGCTCGATTTCTCCACGCGACACGCATTCGAAGGCCAGCCCCTCGGCCGCCAGCAGGCGCAGGATCTGCGCGTTGGGATTGGCCTTCATCGAATAGAGCACCCGCTCCACGGCGGTCAGACCCTTCAGCGCGCGCGCGCGCGCTGACACGACCGACGGATCGTAGACATAGGCGCAGTCGTATTGCTCGGCCAGCGCGAGCAGTTCCGCGCGCCGCGAGCGCCACCAGGTCGGAGTCGTGGTCGCGGATTGGTCGGGCCGCGCGAACAGTTGTTCCCAGGTCGGACCCAGGATGGCGCCGGCGCGCACCGGACGGATCAGGCGCTCATGCAGTTCGTTGACGAGCCGATCGCCCTGCGCCTCATCGACCACAAAGCTGAAATTCAGGTCATTGGCAGCCTGGCTGAGCAGGTAGACCCGCTGTTCGGCGAACAGTTCGAAGGCTTCGCCGAGCTGGTGCAGGATGCCGCGGATGTTGCGGCCGACCAGGCTCACCGAGGCGCACGGCCCGAGCACCTGCACGCGACAGAGCTCCGAGAGTTCCTGCACCAGTGCATCCACGAGCGTCTGATCCAGCGAGGTGGCGGCCGGATCCAGCGACACCGTCACATTGGTCTCGGAGGTGGAAACCAGGTCGACCGACAGGCCGTGACGCTTGAACACCTGGAAGGCATCGGCCAAAAAGCCGACCTCGTGCCACATGCCCGGGCTTTCGAGCGATACCAGCGTAATGCCTTTCTTGATGCACACCGCCTTGACCTGGGCGATGCCATCGCCGCCGTCGGCGCTGATATGCGTTCCCTCGAGCGTCGGGCTCTGCGTGGCGTAGATCGCGATCGGGATGCGCTGCGACTTGGCCGGCAGGATGCAGCGCGGATGCAGCACCTTGGCGCCGCTCGAGGCGATCTCCTGCGCTTCATCGTAATGCAGCGAGCGCAGCAACCGCGCCTGCGGCGTCGAGTGCGGGTTCGCGCTGAACAGTCCCGGCACGTCGGTCCAGATCTCCAGGCGCTCGGCGAGCAGCTTGGCCGCAAAATAGGCGGCCGAAGTATCCGAGCCGCCACGCCCGAGAAGCACGGTGTCGCCGGCCGCATTGCTGGCGATGAACCCCTGCGTCACGACCACGCCCGTGAGCGCATCGAGCCGCATGCGCAAGGCCTCATCGGGGGCGTAGTCGCAAGTGGCAGAGAGAAAATTCGCGCGTGCGCTGGCGCCGCTGCGCTCATCGGCCTTCAGCCCGAGGCGTGCATCCCACCACTGCGCCTCGATGCCCGAAGCGGCGAGATACCGTGCACCGAGTTCGGTGGCCATCAGCTCCCCGGTGCACATGACCCGTGCACGGGTGCGGTCGCTGACCTCACCCATGAGCGCAACGCCGGAGGCGATATGCCGCAGCTCCGAGAAGTAGCGCTCCAGCGCGGCGCTGACGCCGATACCGAGTTCAGCCGCAAGCGCAATGTGGCGCTGCTCGATGGCCTTGAGGGTGGATTCGTGGGTACCGGCCAGCGCCGATACGAGCAATGTCTCAAGCCGGTCGGTGATGCCGCTGACCGCGGAGTGCACCAGCAGCAGGCGAGTGCCGGCAGCAAGGCGCGCGCGCACCACCGAGGCGATGTTGCGCCAGTTGGCAAGGCTCGAAACGCTGGTGCCGCCGAACTTGAGCACGACCCAGGCGGTGCGGTCGCGGGGGGCCATAGGCTATCCGTGCGTCGAGGCTAGTCGCGCGCCGAGGTCAAAGCTCTTCGTCGTCGAAGATGTCGCGCAGATCTTTTTCCAGCTTGCGGTCCGCCAGGACCTCTTCCAGCCGGCTCCACGCTGCCTTGCCGCGCTTACCCTGTGCGCGTACACGTTTATCGACACGGGCCAGCAAACCGTCGTAATCGGTGCTGTCCTCGGTCTCTACAGTGAATTCCTCGTCCAAATCAAACGTCTCGTTGTCGCGTTCAGACATCGTATTTCGCAGAATAAGTGCCGTCTAATCAGTGAGTTACACAGGCATCGCCTGGCAACCGGCAGCGAACTATAGCTGATTTGCGGCGCGGTTCAACCCGCTATACCGGTTAATAGGGCTATTTGTCGATATTGCCAGCCGCGACAGCGTCGCCCCCCCCGGACTGTGAGCCGGCTCCGGGCGCCACTGCCGGACCGCCGGTGGCGGCCGGTGTCGGCGCTGCGGCTGGCCCGCCGGGGAGTCCCCTGACGGCGACCGGATCAGGCAGATTGGGTGCCGACAGATCGGCCTCGAGCCCCACCGTGGCGAGGACGCCGTCGGCCTTCTGCAGCACTTCGCGGGCGTAATCCCAATGGATCGCCACCGTGCTGTCGCCCACCGCTGCCTGCAGCAGCTGAGAGAACTGATCGACGTTGGGTTCGAAGCTCTGACCCTCGGCATCCACGGGCGGGTGCGCCTCGAGCAGCAGCTCGCCATCCACCCAGGCCACCTTGACGGGCTCGTTGATCAGACGCACCGGCGTGCCGACCGGAATCATCGGAAACAGGGCCGCCACATCGTCCGGATACATGCGAATGCAGCCGTGGGTGACGGCCAGGCCCACGGCAATCGGATTGTTGGTGCCATGGATGAGATAGGTGCCGTTGCCGGCGGCCAGGCGCATCGCAAAGGCACCGAGTGGATTGTCGGGGCCGGGCGGTACGAAGGGCGGCAGCGGATCGCCGGCGGCCGCGTGCTCCTTGCGCACGGATTCCGGCGGATACCAGATCGGGTTCTTGATCTTGGCGATGACATGCGTGAGCCCTATGGGCGTGTGCCAGTCCATCTTGCCGATGCTGACCGGGTAAGTGATGACCTGCACCGGCTTCCCGCGCACGGGCTTGGGGTAGTAATAGAGGCGATGCTCGGGCAGGTTGACGACGATGCCCTCGCGCGAACCTGGCGGCAGAATGTGCCGGTCGGGAATTGTGATCTGTTTGCCGGCACCCGGAAGCCACGGATCGACGCCCGGATTGACGCGGATGAGTTCCTCCGAGCCGAGGCTGTAGGTACGCGCCAGGTCGTACAGGGTGTCCTCGTAGACGGTCGTGGCCGATTTGTCGCCGCCTACTACCGAGTCGTTCGGATTGGACAGCAGGTATGTGGTGGCGTTGGTCCGCATCGGTATCGTCGCGGCCACGAGGGCGAGAACGATCCCGGCTATCGATTGACCGTTATGCGACATGGGCAAATGAAGTGAAGCCAATACAGTAACTTAGGGTAGCACGTTGCAGTGTCAGGTGCTGAGTGGCAGCCCCGTAGTTACTCCGGCAGTCGAAAGGAATGCTCCGTAATGCAGGCCGCCTGCAGCAAGCTGAGCGTCGCTACGCGCACCGGGCGTCGGACGATCCAGCGCAAAGCGCGGCGCGGCGGCGAGGCGCGATACCAGTCGCTGTGCGACGCCCAGGCGTGTGCGGCCACGTACGCGGCCGTTTCCTTGCGCGTCTGCGCGGACGGCCACGCTCGGTTGGTGACGAATCGCAGGCCATCCCGCGCCGAGCGGCTCCACTCGAAGCCGGCGAAGAAAGTCATGCGCAATCGGGACAACGACACGTCCGACAGCGTGTGTCGGTCAGCCGCGTAGCGCAACATGGCAGGACAGCTGCTCGCCGCCCACTGCATGACCCAGCGTGGAATCGATCCGCCGTGATATCGCTCGATCATGGCGAGGGGCGCGTATAGCCACCAGCGCCGCGCGCGGTGGCCCTCGATCACGCACGCCCACTCGCCATCCGTCAAGCGAGGCGAGAGCGCGGCGATGTCGTGCAGCTGAATGAACCTCAGGGCATGCGCCCGCATGTTGCCTGCCGCGTGCAACAGCAGATGCAGCATCAGCGCAGGGAGCGAAGCATAGTAATGGAGGCCAGGTTCAGCCGCGGGCAATGCCAACTCCGTAGTGATGTCAACCTCCCGGACCGGCAGGCGCTCGGCGATGTGGGTGTGCAGTTCGATCTTCACGGGATTGTCGCGATGCTCGCCGAGCGGATGGAAACTACCGGCCTGCGCCGGAGCGAAGGTCCGCTCGCGACGCGAGTCATAAACAACCCGGTATCCGAGCGGCTGCAGCAGTTGCGATGCGCGCTCGAGGTCGCATGGGCGGAGCAGCAGGTCGATGTCCGCCATCGGCCGCATTCCGGGTGCGTAGAGCTGCACCTCGTGCAGCGCAGCTCCCTTGAGCGCTTGGATGACCAGTCCCGCGCGCCTGGCCGCCTGGTCGAGTTTCTGCAGCATGGCGGCCAGCCGGAAATGCCTGGCAGCCGTGTGATCACGTTGTGCCCGGAGGTACGGTTGCCAGCCTGGCGGAGCTGAATGCCAGGGCCTCGAACTGAGCAACGGCGCGATGCCATGCATCGCCGCCACGGCCGGGGCGAGCCACCATTCCGCACTGGCATCTTTCAAGCCACGTGCGCGGTCCGGGCGAGCACACTCGCGCGCCAGCCATTCGGTCGTATCGCGCAGTGCGCGCTGCAGTTCGGGCAGCGGCGGTAAGTCCCGGGAACGGTGGGAAGAGTGGGCAGGGTCCAGCGGCATACCCTGAGTGCTTGCGATATAGCGTCACGGTTGTGACATGTGATGCCATACAAATGTATGGTATCTGATCCCTCCACCCCCTAAGCCCCCGTCAGCGGCAGATCCTCACACGGATCGCCGAGTCCATCGCGCAGCAGGGCCGGCCGCCGACGCGCGCCGATCTGGCGCGCGGCACGCTGCTGCCGCTCTATGGGCGCGTCGCCGCCGGCAGCGGCTGACCTTGCCGACCTCTGAAATGCTCGTGGATGCCGCTGGTATGGAAGAACTGCGCGTCATCCCTGATCACGCTGTCCGAGCGGGCCTCGGCCATGAACAAGGTATGCGAGCCAACCGTCCGGACATCGAGGATCGTAAGCTCGCGAACGCGCAGCGCCCATTCCGGAACCGGCAGTGAAAAAAACGCGGAACGGCCCAGTCTGAAGGGCAGACTCTCCCAATCGACCTGCGCGTTCTTGTGGTGAGCGCCCAGGCTGTAAGCAGTTTTGTGGTGGCTCGCGGGCACGTCCGATAGCGCCACGCGCCGCGCGGCTTTCATCGGTTCCACCGACGCGCTGGTACTGCGCAATGCCAGCGTGAAGCGGTCAGATGCGACCGGCCCGATCAGATCCATGGGGAAGAGATTACTGTGGCTGCCGCCGTCCACCGACACCAGCACCACCGGTCTCGGGCAGATGTAGAAAATCATGATCTGCTGCGTGGCGGCTGGACTCAGGGCGAAGTTGCCGGGTTTGGACCCCGCCCGCACGGCACGGTCCTGCAACCAGCGATTCCACGGGCGGCCGGGCCAGCCAAGGCAACGGTGCGTACCCCCGGTGACGCCGAACAGGGCCAGTGCGATGCCGTTGGTGGTCCAGTCCTGCTGGCGCTCGAGCCCAAGAACCCCGAGCATGTCGCCATCGCGCGCATTGATGAAATGCAACTCGCAACTGTCAGTTTTCTGTAGCGCGAGGCTCAGCGGTCCGTCCATTCCGATGGCAACGGTCAGCGGCCGCAGCGCGACGATCACGTTGTTGCGCGTCAGGTCAAATTCGCCATCGGCGGCCTTAAGCCTGACGTGCACCAGCTCCTGCGGCGGATGCAGTGCGATGGCGGACCACTGCGGCAGCGGTTGCAGCCAGCGGGACACCGACACCGGCATCATACTTTTTCGAACAGCAGAAACATGTATCGACTCGCCATCAGAGGCAGCGCCAGCGTTGGCGAATCCACCGCATGCAGGCGGTTGCCAGGCAAACCACCACGTACACCGGCGAGCCTGAAATAGGGCGCGGCCATGGCCGCAAAGTTGGCGGGCGTTCGACGTGTGACCGTCCAGACGCCGCGCAGCGTGAAATGGCCATCACGATGGAGCGCGCGTCGGTTGTGCCACCACCATTTGAATCTCATATCGCCGATGAAGCGTGTGCTCAGGACGCTCACGAGCGCGCGTCCACCTGGCAAGGTAAGTGCCTGCAGCTTGCGGAACAGTTCGGGCAGATCCTCGATCAGGTTAAGGGGCGCAAAATTTGCCGTGATCAGGTCGGCCTTGCGCCCGGAAAACACCGGGTCGGCCGCCAGGAAGTCCGGGTACTTGCCCTCCATCAGCACGATCTGTCCCGACTCCAGTTGCGCCTGGCTGGATCTCCTGAAGGCATCGCACATCTGCGGATCGTGATCGTAGGCGAGCACCCGGTAGCCGCGCGCGGCGTAGCTTCGGGCGTCGATACCGGTGCCGGCGCCGAAATCAATGATCGTGGCGCCGGGTTCGATGAGGCTGGTGACGCAACTTTGGAAGGCCGACCGGGCCAGCCGGTCTGCCCGGCGCCGCAGGATCTCCTGGGCGTAGACGTCGCCGGTGTGTTTGCAGCTCACGGAACTCGGCATCGTGATATCCGCCTCTGAAAAAGGATACCATACAAATGTATGGTATCCGACCCCTCCACCCCCCTGAGCCCCCGTCAGCGGCAGATCCTCACACGGATCGCCCAATTCATCGCGCAGCAGGGCCGGCCGCCGACGCGCGCCGATCTGGCGCGCGCGATGGGACTGCGCAACCGGCAGGGCATCGATCAGCACCTGCGCGCACTCGAGCGCAAAGGCTATCTCGAACTCGAACCCGGCATCGCACGCGGCCTGCGCCTCGTGGACAGCGCGGCATCGCGCGACGCATTGCACGGCACGTCACATGAAGTGGCGCGCGGCACGCTGCTGCCGCTCTATGGACGCGTCGCCGCCGGCGTGCCGACCTTCGCGCCGGGCAACATCGAAGAGGAAATTTCGATCAATCAGTCGCTGTTTCGCCCGCGCGCGGATTTTCTGCTGCGCGTGCATGGGCAGAGCATGCGCGATGCCGGCATCGCCCACCGCGACATCCTGGCCGTGCACCGCACGGCCGAGGCCATCAATGGCCAGATCGTCGTGGCGAGGTTGAATGAAGAGGCGACCGTGAAGATTTATCGCCGCAAAGGCTTTCGATTGCGGCTCGAGCCCGCCAATCCCGAGTTCACACCCATCGAGATCGATCTGCGCAGCGAGCCCTGGCTGATCGAGGGCATCGTGGTCGGTGTGCTGCGCACCGAGCTGCCACGGCAGCCAGCAGGGAGGTGAGCATGAGCGCGCGCAGCCTGACACTCGAACAGCTTTCGCGACTGTGCCAAGACGGCGAGTGGCGCCGCGGCCTGCATCAGGTCGCGCCCTCCGGATTCGCCGAACTCGATGCGAGCCTGCCCAGTGGCGGCTGGCCGGTGGGAGCGATCAGCGAGCTTCTGCTCGAGGCGATGGGAATCGGAGAGCTGGGCTTGCTGGTACCGGCCCTCTCCCGGCTGGCGCAGGCAGGACGCTACATCGCCTGGATTGCGCCGCCCTACCTGCCCTATGCGCCCGCGCTCGCACAAGCGGGTATCGCGCTCAAACGCGTGCTGGTGGTGCAGACGCGGGGCGTGCAGGAATCGCTGTGGGCCACCGAGCAGACACTGCGCTGTCCGGCCTTCGGCGCGGTACTGAGCTGGCCGTCCGGCATCGTCGATAAGAATGTGCGTCGGCTTCAGCTCGCAGCCGAGGCCGGGGGCACCCTCGGGATTCTTTATCGCCCTGCCGAAGCGGCGCGCGAGCACTCACCGGCGGCCCTGCGGCTGCGCCTGGCACCCACGAGCGCAGGACTCACCGTCGACATTCACAAATGCCGCGGCGGCCGGGCCGGCGCGCGATTGCAGTTGGGCATCAATGCTATGGCTGTGGGCTGGAAATCGCACTGCGGTTCTGTTCCGAGAGATTGAACCGCCCGATCGTTACTTGTACCGAAACATAAACCAGTGTCCGTCAAGCGGCGCGACAGCGACCTCCGCAGTAAATGGACCGTGATCCGGGCTTCATCGGTCGAGATTTGAGCTGTAGTAACGTTACCCGGGTCTACTCCACCGCCCTTCTGCGAGTAACGCAAAAGCTATCGATAACAAGTCGTCCCCGTCTACGTCTGCGTTTATCTCTACGCCTGCGTCCCAATCTGGTTCCGTGTATCGGCAGTCGCGGACGATGCGGCACCCACCCGGCGGCACGAATCTGAATCGACCACGGTAGACGATCCACTTCATCACTTTCTCGATGGTCTCGAGCGGCACATCGCCCGCCCCGCCGAAATTGCGCGCATTGGTCTCATCTGCCACCGCGGCGAGGTAGGGCACCAGCACGCGCCCGTACCCCGTCAGGGTCAGTATCAGCGCCCGGCGATCGGAGACGGATTTGTCGCGATTGATTAACCCCTTGATTTCAAGCCTTATCGCCAGCCTCGAGATGTGGCCGCGGGTCAGACCAAGCCGCAAAGCCAGACGGCTCGGCGTCTCACCGTTCTCGTGGTCGTACAGCTTACGCAGAACCACCGATTCGGCAGCCGTCACACCGAACTCCAGCGCCCTGTGGCGAAGCTCGTGGGTGATGCGGTAGCCCACGTAATTCAACCAGTACGCCAGTTGTGACTCGATGGGGCTGATCTGTTCCGGCCGGCGTTGCATGGCAGCAGTTTCCGAATTGTCGCCTAGGCAATCATCTCAGCAACAGGACACCTTTTTTCACAGGCGGCCAAGCGTGGGTCTTTGTTCAGTAATTCAGGTCACAGCCGTGAAGGGTCAGCGCGCGGGGCACTTTCACCGGCCATCGGCCCCCCGGGCCGAGCCGCGCAATCAGCCTCCATCCAACCGAACTTGCCAGCCTCGGGGGTAAACTGTATATCCATACAGTGACCCCCGATACCTGCCTGTGGCTGTGCATCCGGCTGCCGCGGCTCGCGCGTGAGGCGTTCGCCGAGGAGCGCTGCGCGCTCGAGCGGCTGGCGGCCTGGGCGTATCAATGGAGCAGCCTCATCAGCTATGCGCCTTCAGGGGAAGTCTCTTGCGAACCGCTGCTGTGGCTCGAGCTCGGCGCCAGCTGCGCGCTGTTCCAGGGCCACCTGGCGCTGCTCGCAGCCATTGAAAGCGAACTCGCGCAGCTTGGGTTAAGCCATGTCTGTGCGCTGGCCCCCTCGCCCACGGCCGCGGCACTGCTGACGCGCGCTGCGGTGCGCGATCACGCCCTTACTCAGGCACAACTGCGGACACAGCTGGATAAGCTGCCGCTGCAGCTGCTGGATCTGCCGGAGAAAACGCTGGCAGAACTCGCGGCCTCGGGGCTGCGCCGCATCGGCGAAGTGCTGGCGCTGCCGGCGGCTGCGATCGCTCGGCGCTTCGAGCCCGACACCCTGCTCTATCTGCGGCGGTTGTGCGCCGAGGTTGCCGACCCACGGCCAACCTGGCGTCTGCCCGAAACCTACCAGGCGCGCTGCGAATTTGGCGTCGAGGTGCGCACCAGCACCGCGCTGCTGTTTCCGCTGCAGCGGTTGCTGCTGGAGTTCCAGGGCTACCTGCGCGCGCGCGATTGCTCGGTGCAGCGCTTCACGCTCGAGTTCGAGCATTACCGGCAGCCGGTGAGCCGCGTGACGATCGGTTTATCCGCCGCGGGCCGCGATGCGGCCCAGTTCCTGACACTGGTGCGCGAGCGCCTGCACTCGCTGGTGCTGCCGGCGCCGGTGAGCGCACTACGGGTGACGGCAGATGAATTCACCGCGCCGGCCATCGTGCAGACCGACCTCTTCGGCAACGATGCGCAGCCACTGCAGCAGCTGCAACGGCTGCTCGATCGGCTGCGCGCGCGGCTCGGCGATGACAGCATCCAGGCGCTGGCGCTCGAACCCGATTATCGGCCGGAACGCGGCTGGCGCTTCACCGCGCCCGAGAGTCTGGCGGCCGCAACGGGCGCAGGCAGCACAGGCGGCACCGATGCAAACCCGAACTCCCCGCCGCGGCCCTGCTGGCTGCTGAGCGAACCGATCCGGATCGAAACGCCGGCATCGCTGCTGCAGGGACCCGAACGCATCGAGAGCGGCTGGTGGGATGGCGCGGATGTGAGCCGTGACTACTACCTGGCACGCACCCACGAAGGCGCGCAGGTCTGGGTGTTCCGCGATCGCCGCCAGGATGCCTGGTACCTGCAGGGGCTGTGGTCATGAGCGAAGACCCGCCGGGCAGCTACGCCGAGCTGCATGCCATCAGCAACTTCAGTTTCTTGCGCGGCGCTTCGCATCCGGCCGAGCTGGTCCAGTGCGCGCATGCACTCGGCTATCGCGCGCTCGCACTGACCGATGAATGCTCGCTCGCCGGCGTGGTGCGCGCGCATGAGGCGGTGCAGGCGTTGACCCGCAGCGATGGCAGCACGGACACAGACTTCAAGCTCATCGTCGGCGCCGAATTCACGACGGCCTGCGGCATGAAGCTGGTGCTGCTGGCGCCCTCGCAGGCGGCATACGGCCAGATCTGCCAGCTCATCACGCTGGGCCGCCGCCGCTCGAAAAAGGGCGAGTACCGGGTGCTGCGATCGGATTTCGAGAGTGACCTCGCCGACTGCCTGGCGCTGTGGGTGCCCGCGCCGCTACCGAGCGAAGTGCAGGCAAGCGAAGCGCAGGCGGTGTGGCTGCGCGATTTCTTCGGCGATCGCGGCTGGCTGGCCGTGGAGCTGCATCGCGGGCCCGATGATCGCGCGCAGCTCGCGCACTGGTGCGCGCTCGCAGGGCGCTGCGGCATCCCCGCGGTAGCCACCGGCGATGTGCACATGCACGTGCGCTCACGGCGCGCGCTGCAGGATGTGCTCACGGCCGTGCGTCACGGCTGCACCGTCGATGAGGCCGGCTGGCGCCTGCATGCGAACGGCGAGCGGCACCTGCGCCCGCTGGCCGCGCTGCGCGCGCTCTATCCGCGCGCGCTGCTCGATCAGAGCGTCGTGATCGCCGAGCGCTGCGCGTTCTCGCTCTCGCAGCTTCACTACGAGTATCCGCCCGAGCTCGTGCCCGCGGGCCGCACGGCCAGCGGGCATCTGCGCGCACTTACCCAGGCGGGCCTGCAGCGGCGCTGGCCACGCGGCACGCCGAAATCGGTGCTCGGGCTGATCGAGCGCGAGCTCGCACTGATCAGCGAACTACGCTACGAACACTTCTTCCTGACGGTATACGACCTGGTCGATTACGCGCGCGGCAAGGGCATTCTCTGCCAGGGCCGCGGCTCGGCCGCCAACTCCGCGGTCTGCTATGCACTCGGCATCACCGAGATCGATCCGGCGCGCACGCAGCTGCTGTTCGAGCGCTTCATCAGCCGCGAACGCAACGAGCCACCGGATATCGATGTCGACTTCGAACATGAACGGCGGGAAGAAGTGATCCAGTACATCTACGACAAGTACGGGCGCGAACGTGCCGCACTCGCCGCCACCGTGATCTGCTATCGCACACGTAGCGCGATCCGCGATGTGGCGCGCGCGCTCGGCATCGGCGATGAAGACATCGACCGGCTGACGCGGATGCAGATGTGGTGGGAGTCGCCTGCGCAGCTGCACGAAGCGCTCGACCGCTGTGGGCTCAGGCTCGAGCCGGCGCGGCTGACCCTGCTGGCGCAGCTGGTGCGCGAGCTGATCGGCTTCCCGCGCCACCTTTCGCAGCACGTCGGCGGCTTCGTGATCTCGGGCGAGCCCTTGAGCACGCTGGTGCCGATCGAGAATGCCGCCATGGCCGATCGCACCGTGATCCAGTGGGACAAGGACGATCTGGAATCCTTAGGGCTGCTGAAAGTCGATGTGCTGGCACTCGGCATGCTCACGGCGCTGCGGCGCTGTTTCGATCTGATCGAGCGCTTTCGCGGCAAGCGCATCTCGATGCAGGACATCCCGCCGAAAGACACGGCCACCTTCGACATGATCTGCCGCGCCGAGACCGTGGGCGTTTTCCAGATCGAGTCGCGGGCGCAGATGAGCATGCTGCCGCGCCTGCGGCCTCGCAATTTCTATGATCTGGTCATCGAGGTGGCGATCGTGCGACCGGGCCCTATCCAGGGCGACATGGTGCATCCCTACCTGCAGCGGCGCGAGGACCCCAAAAATGTCAGCTACCCGAGCCAGGCACTCAAGGCCGTGCTGCAGCGGACCCTCGGCGTGCCGATCTTCCAGGAGCAGGTCATGCAGATCGCGATCGTCGCGGCGGGCTTCACGCCGGGCGAGGCCGATGGACTGCGCCGAGCCATGGCGGCCTGGAAACGCCGCGGCGGACTCACGCCCTATCGCGAGCGGCTGCTCAGCGGCATGGCGAAGAACGGCTACCGGAGCGAGTTTGCCGAACAGATCTACAAGCAGATCCTGGGCTTCGGCGAATACGGCTTTCCCGAATCGCACGCGGCTTCCTTCGCATTGCTGACCTATATTTCCTGCTTGCTCAAGTGCCACGAGCCCGCGGCCTTCGCCGCGGCGCTGATCAACAGCCAGCCCATGGGCTTCTACGCTCCGGCCCAGATCACGCAGGAACTGCGCCGCACCGGCGCCACGGTGCTGCCGGTCGATGTGACGGTGAGCGAGTGGCACTGCACGCTCGAGCGTTGCACCAGTGGCCCGGATCCGGCGCTGCGGCTGGGACTGTGCCTGGTGCGCGGCCTGGCTGAAGCCTCGGGTGCGCGCATTGTGGAAAAGCGCTGTGAGGGACCGTTCCGCAGCATCGATGAGCTGGCGGCCCGTGCGCAGCTCTCGCGCCGCTCGGTGCAGTCCCTGGCGGCTGCCGGCGCGCTGCGGCCCCTGAGTGCGCATCGGCACGAGGCCCACTGGCGCGCGCTCGGCGTGGAAAAACTCCCGGGGCTCATCGAGGGGCTATCGGCGCGCGAAGCACCGGCGTTGTTGCCGACGCCCACCGAAGGGGAGGACATCCTGGCCGATTATCGGAATCTCGGACTGACCACGGGCCGCCACCCGCTCGCGCTGCTGCGGCCGCGGCTGGCGCGACGGGGTTTTCGCAGCAGCAGCGAGCTGCAACGGCTGCCTGACGGCATCAACGTGCGCGTCGGCGGATTGATCACGCACATGCAGCAGCCCTCGACGGCCTCGGGCGTAGTGTTCGCCTCGCTCGAGGATGAAACCGGGCTCGTCAACGTGATTCTCTGGCCCAAGGTATTCGCTGCCCAACGGCGCTGTGCGCTCGAATCGAGCCTGCTCGTGGTCGACGGAGCACTGCAGCGGCGCGATCGGGTCGCGCATGTGGTCGCTCGACGGCTGTACGATGCCTCGGCGTGGCTTGGGCGCTTTGCGCGCGAGTCGCGGGACTTTCGTTGACTACCGGGCTGACTACTGGCCCAGCGCGCCGCGTAGCGCGATCAGCTCTTCGGCGGACTCGGCCATCAGCGCCTCGCACGCCTCCGGTGTCAGCTCCAGCCGCCCGGCCGCCTTGACCGCACCGACGCGCTGACCAAGTAGCTCGGGCAGCTGCTTGCAGGGGGCCAGCGTCAGCGCCACTTCGAGTACATCGGCCAACACGGCGCCGGGACCGCGCGTCGGGCGCGAATCATCGGCATGGGAGTGCACGGCGTTGACGATCTCCTCCGCCATGCCCCAATTCTCGAGCAGCACCTTGGCAATGGAGCCGTGCCAGTCGTTGACAATATGCTGATACATCTCCTGATCGGCAAACAGGGCCGGGTGGCGTACCGAACGCGTCAGGATGTAAAGCTTGCCGACACCATGAACCAGGCCGGCAAGCATGGCGGTGTCGGCGTTGACCTTGCCGACACGGCGCGCGACCACGAAGCACAGGGACGCAACCAGCACGCTCTGCTGCCAGAGCGCATCGAGATAACGCTGTAAACCCTTGTATTGGCCGGCTGAGCGCAGTTGTGACATGACGAAGCTGACGGTGGCGGCGCGCAGCGCATCGAAGCCGAGTCGCGTGACGGCAGTGCGCAATTCCGTGATCTGCTTGCCGCCGGGATTGAGAGCCGCGGAGTTGGCCATCGTCAGCACGCGCGTGGCCAGCATGGGCTCGGCGCCCATCAACCGCACGACCCGATCGCTGCTGCAGTTCTCCTCCGAGAGCACCTTCTGGACCTGGGCGGCGACCTCCGGGAAACTGGGCAGCTCGATCTTGCTGGCGCTGAGCTCCGCCGACAGGTCGCGCACGAATTCGAACGCCGCCGTGCTCGCATCGCGCTGCGTCGGCGTCTTCGACTCGGCACTGGCTTGCTGGTCCGGAGGGGCCATCTGTGTCCTCAAAACAGCTCGATGTCGTTACCCACAGGCTCGCTGTCCAGCGCCTGCAGGTAGGTGCGCTCGCGCTCGAACAGCGTGTTGTTACGCACGGCGTTTAGTTTCTTGACGCGCAGTTTACCGGTTGCCGGGGCATAGTGGACCTTGCGTGGATAGACGTCCCCGAGATCCTCGCCCAGCACGCTGAAGCCCTCGTCGCTGACGTACTTGCGCACGAACTCGATATTGCGCGCGCCGATATCCATGGCGATGCCATCGAGCACCCTGCCGCCGCCGACCAGCTTGACTTCCAGGCTGTCACGACGACTGCCCAGTTTCAGAATGTCGTTGATAAGTCGCTCCATGGCCACATTGCCGTAGCGCGTGGCGGCGCTGACTGCGCTGCTCCAGCTGCTGGCGCCCCTGGATGCGTCGCGCGGCAGCATGAAGTGATTCATGCCGCCGATGCCGGTGCGCCGATCGCGCACACACGCCGAAACGCAGGAGCCGAGCACGGTGCTGATCTGCTCTCCCGTGGTCGTGACGTAGTATTCGCCAGGCAGTAGCTTGGCCGCATAGCACAGATGCTCGCGATCCCAGAAGCGGCCGACGTGCTTGAACTGCGGCAGTGCCGCCGGCAGGGCATCCGCATCGTCCACATGTCGCTTAGGAACTCTCACGTCGTATCCGAGCGTCAAAGAACGCGCGCCATGGTGGCCAGCAGCTGTTCCGGATTGAATGGCTTGACGATCCATCCGGTCGCGCCCGCACGCTTGCCTTCCAGTTTCTTCTCCTGGCTTGACTCCGTCGTCAGCAGCAGCAGCGGAGTGAGGCGATAGTGCGGCAGACTGCGCAGTTCATGCACCAGCGTGATGCCATCCATGCGTGGCATGTTCACGTCGCTGATGACAAGGTCGCACGGATTATCGCGTGCGTAGTCCAGCGCTTCCTGCCCGTCGACCGCCTCCACCACCGCGTAGCCTGCGGAAGTGAGAGTCGCGCGCACCATCTCCCGCATCGACGCCGAGTCGTCCACTGTCATTATCAATCGTGCCATGATACTGCTCCGTTGATCTGGCTATCGAGCTGCGCTCGACTTGACGTTCCAGGGCCGATCGGACGCGCGCCGTTCGATCACCTCGGCGGCGCTGATACTGCTGCCGCTGCTGCCGCTGCTGCCGCTGCTGCCGCTGCTGCCGCT